>Ga0247609_10000139_pt1 | contig 102283 bp, 143 predicted proteins | sample 172DNAGHGlowgp2_FD_193487 | JGI IMG/M metagenome (GOLD analysis project Ga0247609, IMG submission 193487) | Sheep rumen microbial communities from Palmerston North, Manawatu-Wanganui, New Zealand - 1728 DNA GHGlow gp2 | ecosystem: Host-associated > Mammals > Digestive system > Stomach > Rumen...
TCTGGATACTCATATTGGAGATATTGGTGTATATTTCCCTTGCGATTTGCAGCTGTCTGAAAAGTTCTGCGAAATTAATAACCTCGTGCGTAAGAAGGATGAAAACGGCAATAACATTGGCGGTTATATGGATCCCGACAAGCGCAACGTAAAGGCTATTAAGTTGCGTGGAGAAAAGTCTAATGGACTATATCTGAATATTACTTGTCTGTCCGAATTCACTAATATTAGTGAGTTGAAGCCGGGCGATCAGATTACTGTTCTCAATGGTGAGGAAATCTGTAAGAAGTATATTCCTAAGTGCAATCCTCGCGGTGAATGGCATGGTGAAAAGATTAAGAAGGCTAAGGTAAACTATGCGCCGACTTTCTTTGAACATGTAGATACTGAGCAGGTTGCCTATAATCTGGATAAGTTCCACAATGGTGATGAAATTCAGCTTACGCTTAAGATGCATGGAACCTCAGGTAGAACGGGCCATCTTCCTCTGCTTCATACGAAGCGTACTTGGTTGGATAAGCTTCTGCGGCGACATGGTAAGGATTATTATGAGTATGGTTATGTAACTGGGACTCGGCGTGTTGTTCTTGATGGTAAGCGGCAAGGTGGCTTCTATGAAAGCGATGATTTCCGCCATGCTATGGCTGCGAAGTTTGAAGGTAAGCTTCCTAAGGGAATGGTAGTCTATTACGAAATCGTGGGATTCCAAGGGCCGAATGGCGCACCCATTATGGGACAAGTAGCTAACTCTAAGATTAAAGATAAAGAGTTTAGCAAGATGTATGGTGATATTACTACTTTCTCCTATGGATGCCAGCAGGATGGACAGTATGAACGCGCATTTTCTTGTGTAGTAGATGAAGATGGATGGACTACTGAAATTAAACCTTGTTGTGAAGTATATGTATATCGAATCACTATGGTAAATGAAGATGGCGAGCAAATTGAGTTGTCTCCTGATCAGATTCAGACCTATTGTGATAAGTGGGGCGTAAATCATGTAATGGAATTCGAGCGCTTTGTAATTCCTGAGGATGTAAATCCCGGCGAATATGTAGTGCGTAAGATTGAACAGTATTATGATGGACCTGACCCCATTGGAAAGTCCCATGTGCGCGAAGGTGTAGTTGCACGTATTATGAACCGTTCAAAGTTTGAAGTATATAAGATGAAAAACATCAGTTTTAAAATTCTAGAAGGGATTTATAAAGAAGAAGCCGATGCTCCTGATATTGAAGAAGCGCAGGAAGCTATCGCACAGGAGTAAAAATGATAATTACTTTTGATAACCTGCCAGATATTATTTGGGGTACTATGTATGGAGAGCATCGCACAGATAAAGATGCTATTATTTTACCTATTAAAAAATCAGAGCTTCATAAAACAGTCTCTGACGATAGCATCATTTATATTTGGGGATGGCCCGGCCCAGATGGTAATATATATAATTATAGTGACTATGGAGAGACTTGGGCTTTTACACCAGAAGAATTATCTCCTGCTAGAAAATACGAGGATGTATATGGAAAAGGTTGAAGTAATTCGTATCCTTAAAATCGAACGTGAATGCATTAGCCGTGATTGTGATCGCAATTGCGGCTACTGCGATTTGGTTCAAAAGCAAGAAACACTATTGGATGCGTATGATAGTGCAATTTCACTATTAAGTATAAATCCAGAAGATAAAGATGATAATACTAAATGGAATAAGGAGTGGATAAAATGAACGAGTATACACAGTATCTACGGTGGCGGTACCGCCGTGACCTTCTACGCGCACGTGGAGAAGAACTAAATAAAGGACTAATTGGTAAGCTAAATAGGAAGATTAGAAAGTATGAAAGTACCCATCCAGAACCCTGAAGGAGAATAATTCAAATGCACGATATATTTTTCTTTACAGACATTCACGGCTGTCGTCCATTATTTGATGCTATTATGAATTATTGTAAGACACAGGATCCTGAATGTAGTATAATTTTCGGCGGCGATGCTTGTGATCGTGGAGAAGATGGATATCGTATTATGAAGGAGCTTCTTGCTGATCCGCAAGTTGGCTATTTGAAAGGAAATCATGAAGATATGTTTTGCGCCGCTGCGCGTGAATTAAAACAAGAATATCATCCTTATACCCCGCCTACACGTGAAGAAGCGCATCATTTTTTAAGTTGTACACGCGGTTTTGATTATAGATATGAAGCTATTCAGACTAGTTTGTATAATGGAGGAATGTCTACACTTACAGATTGGATTATGGATGGTATGCCTATGGATATTGTAGAGCAACTAGAAAAACTTCCTTATACTTTTAGTTATGGAAAATTAGATTTTTGCCATTCGGGTGGCGGCTACAACTCATTTACGCGTGTTGCAGAAAAAGAATATTCTTCCCAGCCAGTAGATGAATACGATGCCGAATATTTACTTTGGAGTCGTACTAGCTTTGATAATGATTGGAAATTAGGACGCACAGTAGTTTTTGGACATACACCCACGCCATATTTGCACGAGTATGCAGATTGTAAATCTTGTGATAAAGCCGTACCTATTAAATTGAGTACTGGACGATTAGATATGGATACTGGCGCCGCTTTTACAGGAAGAGCATTTGTTTTAAATATATTAACGATGCAGGCGCAGGGGTTTGAATTAAAAAATGATGAAGTTGAAGAAATTGAAGTAATTCAATTCTAATGATATGACTTATTTATGGGAAGCTATTCCAAGGGGAATAGCTTTTATTTTTTTAGATAGGAGGAGAGAGAATGTCAAGAAAAAGAGCTAAACAAAACTCTGGACGAAAAAAACGAGATTTAACGCATCTTTCATAGGCAGAAATTCAAGAACTAACTTTAGGAAGACGATATGTTTTTTATGAATCATTGAAATCTGAATCTTCTCCGATGTATCAAAAACTGTACAGGCAAGCATTAAATAGTATTATTAACGTAAAAAGTAATTTTGGTATTACTTCTACTGGATCAGCCGGAACTGGTTTGTCTGAAGCTTTAGTTTTTTTAAAAAATAGCGCTGAATTTGAACGACAAAAAGAATTACAGTTTTTTCAAAATTTTAATACAGCTCATCCGGAAATACGAGATTCCTTTAATATCAATCCAGAGGATATATTAAATGATTATTACTCTTTTATTATAAATATTAATCGAGCTCTTAAAGGCACAGAAGAATTTAGTAAAACTTTAGACACCGAGTTAAAACGTATTCACAATAACAATGATGCATTTTAGAAATATCAAAGTGAACTTAATTTAACTTCACAAAAAATGAAAGATTAGAATTTTAATAAGAAATAGTATGAAGAAGATTTAAAAAAAGAATTAAATAAATAGAAAGGTATAAATAATAGTTTATTTGCTATGAAAGCTAATGGAAAGGCCGCTTTTGAATCTATTTTTATTGACCATGGAAAAATGACTATTTTAACTAATATTATTATTAAACAATACGGCGCAAAATTATTTAATAAGAATTTATAGTTAGATCCTGGTTAGAAAGATGCATTATTAGCAGCTTTAACTATAAAAGCTAATGAAATGTTATCAAGTTCTATTAATATAGCCTTGCCAAAAGATAAATTTGAACAAACTGCTGAAGAGATAATAAGTAGTTCAGCGTTTAAATAGTTTACAGAGCTTTTACTCAATTCTCCAGAATTAGGAAGCGTATTACAATCTATACAAAAACAATATGGCATGTCATCAAAAGCTTTTGATCAAATTAATGATTTAGATAAAAAGGTATCACGTATTTAGACCGCATTAAAAAATAATTGGGATTTATTACAAAAAACTGGAAAAACAAAACTTAATTATGATGAATGGATAAAGTCTATTGGTATGCAACCAGCAGAAATAAAAAAAATGATTGCTGCTGCCAGTACTGTTTCAACATAGTGCTATTATGTCGGTGAAGATTTAAGTATGCTAGAATTAATAGCAAACCATATATGCGCAATTTTAGGTGGTTCAGCAAATCCAACCGATGATATTGAAGCGGGTGCATTAATCACCACTTTTAACTTTAATGCATAGATGCTTTCTAATTTAGAAGATAAATTATGGAAATCTCAAAAAGAGCATTTTGGTAAAGTAACAGCCACTAGTACATATGAATCTTATATGAAAAACACACTAGAATTAATTGCCGCAAGATAGGAACAAGAAGCATTAATTCAAAATTTTATTAATGAAAATAACAAAAATAATGATACTTTAAATGATTTAATTACTCATTTTAATATTCATTCAACTGTAAAAGGTTATGAATCAGCTGGATCAAGCATATTTCAACAAGAAGGAGGATTTGGTGGCGCAGCTTTTGGCTCCAATTTGGATAGCGAGCTAGATATTATTAATTCAATGATTGAAGCCGGCGGTTTAACTCCACTAGATACAGAATAGTTATTTATTGCTATGATTAATTGTGGCAAACTTATGATTGGAAGGGCTCTTAAGCCCACTATAGAGAATTATTTTTCCGCACTTATGGGTATGTTTATGTTTAACGACGCTACTTTGTTTGCTGCGGATGTAAATAAATGGGTTTAGAATTCTCAATTAATTACCGGCTCTGTTCAAGATTTACATTTATATCAATTAAATGGATTGGTTGTACCAAGTTCCTATATCCTATAGGAAACATATAATATCATGTCGCAGTTGCAAACTAATAATTTTGGCCCAAATTATAAAGGTATGCAAGTAAAATTAACTACTTATAATAAGGAACCAATTCGTAATGATTGGGAAGCAACAAGCGCCGCTGCAATTGCTACAACCAAATTAGAGCGAATGCATTTTTTAGCAGGATTTTTAGATTTATTAGAATCATTAGGCAATCATTTATCCAATTTATAACCGCTTCGCGGTTTATATAAATCTCCACATGGAGGTGAGACCCATATGAATCAAGCATAGCTTGAGCGCATATTAGATTGGCTTGTTCACAATTTTGTCCAAGTCCTCCTAATATGCTCCGTTTTCATCCAAATTACCCCTATTAAGTGGAATCCTATTACTTCTTTTATCAAATGGATTGGGAAAAATTTAACTCATGATATTAATGATAAGATTAAAAACATAGCCAAATAGGTTACTAACTTATAGGATAATATGGATGCAAATGAAAAAGACAGAATACGCTGGGAAATTTTAGATTTCGCTAACTCTTGCCGCAATGGGCGTCGTCATTCTCATGACGAATTCAAACATATTGCTGAACTTCATGATAAGTATGAAGCGCTCTTAGAAAAGACAGGGGATAAAAATGGCGTATTCAATGCCGAATATGAATGGATTTAGGCACTTTATAAAGAGCGCCTAGAGAAGAATGATTTCCTCAAATAATTGACATTCTTTTTAATTTAGTGTATAATAAATTAAAAAGGAGGATGTAAAATGGTTCAAGGAAAACGTAGTGCAGAACAAATTGCAGCTTTAGAAATTTACACAGATGGGTCATGTAAAAGTTTAGCCAAAATACGTTTTGGCGGCTGGAGCTTTGTTGCCCTACGTGGAGGTGAATTTCAATACCGGGCTTGCGGCGGCGAACAGGACACCACAAATCAGCGAATGGAATTATTAGCAATTCGCAATGCCTTAGAGTACGCACGCCTCAACCGGCATCCTAATGAACGTGTCATTATTTACAGTGACTCAGCTTATGCCATTAACTGTTATAAGCAGCAATGGTATAACAAGTGGCAAATTAATGGATGGGTTAATTCTAAAGGTGAAGATGTCGCAAACCAAGATTTATGGGTTCAAATTATTCCATATTTTGAAAACTTCTGGTATAGCTTTTCAAAGGTAAAAGGCCATGCTGACAATTATTGGAATAATGAATGTGATAGATTCGCTCAAGAAGTAGCTCAGGACTTAAAGGATAGTTTCCGAGGATTAGACAATGAACGATGAAATTTATGAAGTCGGGCGCAACGAGTATGCAGGCTTAGTAGGAGAAATGAAAACTGACTGTTTTGACATGGAAAAAGTTTATGAAGACGACTGTGTTATTATTAAGTTAGTTAGCAAACGCACAGGTCAGGTAATTACCAAGCGAGTTATTGATGCAGATCAGAATGAAACCTACTATATATATGAATTGCCTGCAGATAATGAAAGACTGGCGCCCAAGAAAATTCGCCAATATCAATTAGAAAGCAAAGAAGAAGTTCAAGCTTTCTTTGATATTCTTAATAAAATTCAAAAGGGTGAGAAACATGATTGAACTATTTGCCAATATTAATGATAAATTAAGACAAGAAGCCGCAGATGTTTGGCGGCTTGCGTCTATATTATCACCTGAGCGCGCTACGCAGCTCTTGTCTGAATATACTAAAGCTCACTCTGAAGAGGAATAGGATTTTTTACAGTTCTATTTTAACTTACAAATGGAAGTGCTAAGACGATGAAACAAACAATTATTTTATCTGGTAAATCTGGTTCTGGAAAAGATGTTACCGCGCAGTATATGCGTGAAGCTCTTGAAAAGAAAGGAAAACGTGTATTATTAATCCATTACGCTGATGCGCTTAAATGGTTCCTGCGTGATTTCATGGATTGGGATGGTAAGAAAGATGAAGTAGGAAGAACCTTATTACAGCAGGTTGGCACGGATATTGTACGTGCTTGTCATCCCAATTTCTGGACTGGAATTGTTGTAGGATTAATCCAAGCCTTTGAGCCATATAATAATTTTGATGTAGCTATAGTACCAGATGCGCGATTCCCCAATGAAATTGATATCGCGCTACAAGGTATTAAAAATTGCGTAGCAGTAAGAATTGAGCGCAAGAATGAAGATGGCACGGAATGGATTAATCCAGCTCTAACAGACGATCAGCGTAATCACCCAAGTGAAACTTCACTTGACTGTTATAGTTTCGATTATGTATTACATAACGAAGGCGACTTAGAAGAGTTAAAAGATGGCGCAGAAACAATTTTAAAAGACTTAAATTTGATTTAAAGGAGAAAATTATATGACCAGTAATGAATGGCGCGAATTGGGTATCCAAAAATATTGGGCTCCTACAGCATCGGTTTCTAAAGAAATGAAACGTATGAAGCTTGAGGCCGCCGCAGAAAGTGGCCAATATATTTGGAGTGAAAAATTTGATGGTAATTTTTTGCGTGGAATTATTACTCCAGATGATAATGTACTACAAACTCGTGGAATTAGTAAGACAACGGGACACCTTGGTGAAGTACAGGATAAAGTACTTTTCTGGGAAGATGTATGTAAAGCATTTACAAAAGGTACAACTGTCCTACTTGGAGAAGGATATATCCCTGGTGGAGTAGATGCCACAGTGGGAGCCGTATTGCGTTGTTTAGCCCCAAAGGCAATTGCACGTCAGAAAGAGACTCCAGTAGAATGGCGTATATTTGACGTACTTGCACTAGACGGAGTAGAATTTCTAGATAAGCCAATTGAAGAACGTGTATCCTATATTAATGAGGTTGTGAGACGTATTAATAGTCCTCTCGTTAAAGGGATTGAATTTCACGAAATGAATGAACATTTCTTCGATGATGTGGCTACAATTTTAAGTCGTGGCGGCGAAGGCGCAGTATGTTATAAAAAGGGAGTATTATATACTCCCGGTAAGCGCAGTTCTGCATGGACTACAATTAAAGTAAAACAAGAAATTACTTCTGAAATTGATGCCATTATTACTGGTACTGTGCAAGGTGAAAAGCTCTATCACGGAGATGACCTTGGACATTGGCAACTTTGGGAAAATAGTCGTACTGGGCAATTGGTACAGGGAGACTACTTTGGAGAGTATCAAACCGGTGGCGCCTATCTACCAGTGTCTAAAAACTATTTTAATAAATGGCCTGCTGCAATTCAAGTAGGCGTTTATAATAAAGACGATATTATTATTCCTTTATGTAAAGTTAGTGGCTTAACAGAAGAGTTTAAGACTGCTTTGCGTGATCATCCAAAAGAATGGATTGGTACGCCTGTTACAATTACTGGAATGATGGTATCAGAGCGACGCGCAAACTCTGATGGTGAAGGTATATCCATCCGCCACCCTATTCTCAAATCATTGAGAAAAGGTGACCTTGACCCGAAAGATTGCACACTCGCAAAAATTATTGAATAAGCCCGCATATTAGTGAGGCTGAGGAGGACTTATGGACTTAGAAGAATTATTCGGTGAAGTAGAGAAATTTGGGTTTGATCCAATTACATATCAATACTTTCATCAGCTGCTAGATAAACGTACTATTATTTTAAATGAGTATGTTACTGATGCAACTGTAGAAAAAGTGTATCTTCCATTAAAAGAATTTGAAGAGGACAATTCTACCGATCCGGTAACACTAATCCTAAACTCTTGCGGCGGTAGCGTAGCTAACGGCTTCTACCTCGCACAATATATTTCATTATATTCTAAACCACTAAATATTATAGTACCAGGTATGGCTGCAAGTATGGCAGGAATTATTCTTGCTGGTGGTGGAAAGAATGAGAATGTAATTCGGTATGGTTTTCCCGCATCTTATGTCCTACTTCATGATGGTTATGTAGCACTCGAATCCAGTGAAAGTCGTACAGCAGATGACATTATGGAATTTAATAAAGGCGTGGATGCAGATATTCGAGACTTTATTATTGCTAATACTAATATAACTCCAGAGATGTACGATGCACACGCAAGAAAGCAATGGTTCATAAAAGGTCAAGAACTAATTGATTTGGGAATGCTCGACCATCTGTATGGAGTTGATGATAAATGATTAAACACTTTGCGGATACATCTTATATTCTACATGGAGTGGCTGAAGGTCGTATTGCCATCAGCCCTTTAACTTTATGTGAGCTAGAGCATATCAAAGGGAATGAGCATGAGAGTCCAGAGATTAAGTTTCTGGCGCGTGAAGCCATTCGTAAAATTATGGAAGGTAGCAAATATGAAGTTATATTAGATGATAATAAAAAGATAGATAAACTGCTAAAGAAGTATAATTTTCTAAGCAATATCAATGACCATCGAATTATTCTTGCCGCTGAAATTTTCGCGCAAGAAGAGAAAATAGATATAATCTTTCTTACCTGCGATGCGGCGCAATATCAATTTGCGCTTCAAATGCCACATCTTATAGCCACCTATGCTCCGGCCCGAAAAGCACCAACCGAAGAATGGTGCGGCTGGGCTAAATATTATCCAAATGAGCAAGAAATGTCTATGCTTTATACTGATTCCAAAATGAATATTCTAAAAGCCAAAACTAATGAGTTTTGTAAGATATATGAAGGAACGGAACTTAAGGATGTACTGTTTTGGACAGGAGAAGAATATCGGCCTTTAAAGTATAAAGATATACGTAATCCTTATATTCAGGAAACAATTAGTCCACGTAACTTAGAGCAGAAAATGGCATTTGATTTATTACAGAATCCGGATATTCGTGTTAAACTATTAACGAGTGCCTGGGGCAGCGGAAAAACTTTACTCGCTTTGTCATATGCGCTAGAACAAGTACATAAGGGAAAATATCGTAAACTTATATTTGTACGTAATAATATTATTGTTGCAGATACAAATGATATAGGTTATTTACCTGGTGATTTAAAGGACAAGATGGCTATATGGGGCGGCCCACTTGCAGACCACTTAGGCGGCCCAGATGTACTAGATCAATTAATAGATGATGGAGTTATTGAAATTTTCCCTTTATCTCACATTCGTGGTAGATCCATTCGAGAGTCGATTGTTATCTGTGATGAATGTGAGAATATGAATGATAAGCTTGTAACACTGCTAATGAGTCGTATTGAAGACGGAAGCGAATTAATCTTCTGCGGCGATGTTGCTCAAATTGATCATCGTAAGTTTGAGAAGAATAATGGAATTCGTTCTATGCTGGAACATTTGAGCGGGCAGCCGCTATTTGGCACGGTAAAATTGGTGAAATCGGAGAGAGGAAATGTAGCTCGCATGTGCGATTTGATGGTTCCTCCTGTATAATTATAGGGACGCATTTTTGCGTCCCTCTTTTTTTTATTTGACTTTTTTCTAAATTCGTGATATAATAAAAGAAAAATGGAGGTACAAATTATGGAAAATCTATATGGTCAGCTAATTGACGAATACTTTAAGCGTCATCCAGATGCAGGACTCGCTTGGTGGATGCTACCGCTAGAAGAACAGCCAGAAGGTTTTAAGCTAGAGATGTATGATATTATGTGGGATTTGACACATAAGGAGGAAACGAATGGTTAAAGAACCTCTCGGATACTTAGGCGGTGATATTATGACCTATGGTTCAAATCTCGCGCGCCAAGAAGAATATGATAAGTTTAAAGCTGCGGGTATTCCCGGAAACGTATATAGTCCCGTCCAAAACAAGTCAATCAATGATAAGTCTAATATGACAGAAGAAGAAAATAATCATCTTGCGGAAAAAATCTGTGAAGCAGATATTGAACGTTTATGGAATAGTGATTATACGGTTTTGTGTCCAGAGCAAAGTGCCATTGGTACTATGTGCGAGATGGGCGTTCTATATGGATGGAAATATTTTTGTAATAGAATTCTTAATTGTTTAAGTGAATTACAGACTATTAAAACGACAGAAGCACGCGCGGCAGCATTTAATAAAATAATGGATGAAATTATTTGGCCACAAGTTAATAAACAAAATTACGCCCATTATTTCGATATCCGTACCAATCATCTAAATGAGAAGGATTGGCGCCGAAGTTTCAGCATTAATCAGATGTTATATGGAATGATTTTGTATGCTACGGAAGATCATATGCTACATAATTCGTTCGATGAAATTTTACCGCTACTAAAAGAACAATATGGTTCTAATAAAACAGACGAAGCCATATCAGATTGGAGGTAATATATGCAAACAACAAATAAAATTTAGACTGGAGAAACAGTTAAAGGAACTAGTACAAGTACAACTTATACTTACAATAGTCCCTCTTATAGTGCTGAAAAAGGATGGGAATGTCCTCGTTGCGGCCGCATCAATGCCCCTTGGGTAAGGCAATGTGACTGTTCACCTTCTACTTCTTGGAATAAGATTACAGTAAATCCATGCGATGAATGGTGGAGAACTAAAATTACATGCGATGATAATATGTTTAGGATTCATCCCGATTCTATTACCTATTGTACTAATGTAAATCAAGTAGACCCTAATGTTACCGCTTAGAACTATACTAACCCAGATAATTGTCATACGCCGCACTATACTACTGAAACAGTAGTAAGTGATAATTTAGAACCATTAACTAGACATTTTAAAGATTAAGGAGACTAAATAATATGTTATATAATATTAATGACAAGCTACCTGCAAAAAGACTGCTTGTCGCTGCAATGCAGTAGGTTGTTGCTTGTTTCGTTGCTACCGTACTAATCCCGCAGATTTGTGGAGTACCTATTGCGCCATCTATGCTAGGTGCAGCTCTTGGTACTCTTCTATATCAGCTAATTACTCACGGCCAGAGTCCTATGTTTATTAGTTCTTCTGGCGCGTTTGTCGCCGCAGTAATGGGAGCACTCGCACTTGGAACTGCTCCAAATTATTTGGCTGTATTTATTGGCGGTTTAATTGTATGTGCTATTTATTTTGCGGTTGGGCTTGCTATCAATCATTTTGGTACTGCTTGGATTAACAAACTACTACCGCCAGTTGTAATTGGCCCTATTGTAGCAGTCATTGGCCTAAATCTAGCTACATTCCTGCCTACTTATTTCCAAATCAATGGACAATATAGTTTAATTGGATTTGGATTGGGAATGCTAACACTACTTATTACAGCGCTAATCTCTCACTATGGAAAAGGTTTTATTAAAAACTTACCTTTCCTAGTAGCAATTCTAATTGTGTATGCTTTCGCCGCAATTCTTACAGTATGCGGAGTTCCAATTATTGATTTTAGTGTATTTAATGGAGTAAAACTATTCCAACTACCTGACTTTGCTTTCCTACATTTTGGAACTTGGGATTGGAGCTATCTACCACAGATTCTACTACTGTTCTTGCCTCTAAGTCTAGTTACAATTTGTGAACATACTTCAGATCATAAGGCCTTAAGTGCTGTAATTGGAACCGATTTAACACAGAAACCCGGCCTCGGCTACACTCTAATGGGTGATGGTGCCGCAACTGCTCTTGGTACTCTTATTGGTGCTATGCCAAATACTAGCTATGGTGAGAGTGTTGGTACTACAGGTTTTAGTAAGATTTGTTCCAAATATGTAATTACTCTCGCGGCTGTAATAATGGGTATTGCCGCATTTATTGGCCCACTTCAGGCTTTCCTAGTATCAATTCCAAGCGCAATTTTTGGTGGCTGCGCCGCCATTCTCTATGGTTATATTACTCTATCTGGTATTCGTACTATTAAAGATAGCAATATCGATTTGAATAATAATAAGAACGTTACTATTATTGCAGCTGTACTAACGCTAGGCGTTTCCGGCGCAGTATGTAATTTTGGTATTGTAAGTATTGGAACTACTGCACTCGCAATGCTTATAGGTATTGTACTTAATCTTATATTAAAAGATAAATAATTTAAGGGGAGTTGAAACTTCAACTCCTCTTATTTGACTTTTTCTTAAAATTAGAGTATAATTCTTATAGAAAGAAAGAGAGGAGAAATGAGTAATGGGAATGGATTGCTACATATTAGAAGCGCCAAATCATAAGGCATTTAAGGATGAAAATTGGTATTCTTCTGACATCATAAAAGAGCGTATGTACTGGCGCAAAAATTGGGATATGGTTAAGAATTGGTCATTCATACCTAAGAATTATGAGTCCGGCGAGCTTATTAGGATTGGCAGTGAAGAACTCGAAGAAATGATTAGGGTTGCTTGTACTCATCGTGATTACTTCGGAACTTATGACTCTGTACCTCAACTGTGCGAACTGCGCGATGAGGTATTAGGATGGGAGCAGAATAAAATTAAGAATAGAAAACTATTTGTGGAGTATGATTACTAATGACATTTAAAAATTGTATTGAAAATTTTCCTATTCATGATACCCTCGTAGGCAGATATGATTCAGAACAAACTTTTACTATAACCGATCCTCATAGTGTAGATCATATTGAAAAATGGGATGATAATCCTTTTTGGGAAGATAATAGCTGCTATTCATTTGTGGTATTTGAGCCACAAGAAAAGAAATTTCGATGCTGGAGTTTTATTTTTAGTCGCGTTTCTGGCTATATAAATGAAACTGACGACTTTGAAGAGTTCTATCCAGCCTCTTATTCTGAGGATTTTGGATGGGAAAAGATTGATCCTTTCGATCCAAATCTAGAAGACCAAGTAACTCTCCCAGATGATGAATTAGCAGTAGAGCTTGGATGGCCACTTGCAAAGTATAGAGAAGATAAATGGCGGCGCGAACAGGTAGCATATTTGTTTGATACTGAAAGTTATTTAAATGGACTTACTTTTACAAGCCCCGACGCTTTGAAAAAATTTTGTATGGAACGAAAAGATTTAATATAATTCAAAGGTTATATTATGACTTATTCTATGGAGGATAGGTCATATTTTTCTTATCCTAAATTATGTCCTAGAGGCAGGTGAGTATATGACACGAGATATTATAAAACAATATGAACTATTTACTTATAATAAAGGATGGAATCAAACTGAAGCTGCGGAAGCAATTGGATGTAGTCAAGAACATTTAAGCCGCATTTTTAAAGGAACAAAAAATCCATCGGTAAAATTGCTAGATAAAATGGAAGAAATTATGGAGGAGCATAGATGACAAAATTACAAAATAAAGGCTATCGAGTATATACTCGTTGGATAGCCTTACAACTTAGGCGTGAAGGCTTTAAAATTATAGGTACTGACATAAATGAATATAATCCAGAATTTAAAGTATGGATATTTGAAGATTCACCAGAGTTTCAAGAAGCTTTCCGCCGTATATCGCAATCTAAGCGATAAGGAGGAACCCAAATGGCAAATGTAAAATTAACTAGTTCAGATTATAGTCTGAATAAGAATCAAAAAGTATTTCGAGTAAAGAAAGTGCGCGAAAAGCAGCGTAATAATGATGTACGTATATCTGATTTATTTAAAGAAGATTTATTTTATGCTAGCCGCGAATTAAGTGAAAAAGGCTTTAAACTTTATATTTATCTTATTTCTAATCAAGATGGATATGTAGGTGGCTTAAGTAAAGTAGATGTAGTAGCAAAAACTGGCATTAGCGATTCTTCTTATAATCGCGCAGTAAATGAACTTATAGAAAAGGGCTTTCTTATCTTTATGCATGAAAATGTTACCGATAAAGATGGATTAAGTTGCCCTCTTTATGATTTTATCGCGCGGCCAGACCTATAGTCAATTTGACATAGATAAAAAATACTTATGTCAATTTGACTCGAACCTATAGTCAATTTGAATATAGGGGTATAGTCAATTTGACATAGAAATTGAGTCAAATTGAATAGAGGGGTATGGTCAAATTGAATAGAGAAATATAAATACTATAAATAAATATAAATTATATAAAAAATAAAAAGGCGCCCGGTTGGCGCTATCGCGCCAAGGCGCTAGATCAAAAAATTGACATAATCTTAAATTTATAGTATAATATTTACGAAAGGAAAATAGAGGCGAAAATGAATGGACAGAGAGAAAATTATAGAAAATATGAATATCGCAAAAGCGGTATTATGTAATCCAAATATGGTTACTCCAGAAATGTGTATTAAGATTGGGCAAACTATTTCAGATGCTCTTTCTCTACTGAAAGAGCAGAACAATTGTGAAAACTGCGCTATTGCCATTGAGGACAGACAACCTGTTATCCGGTGTAAAGATTGTTGGAAGCGAGAATTCGACAATTGTCCATTTTATGAATATTCAATGGTAGTGCAGGAGGATGATTTTTTCTGCGCCGATGGAGAAAGGAATTATTTGGAATGATACAGTCTAATGTTTGATGTAACAAAAGAAGTAATACAATGGTGCATTGTAGAAGAAGGAGAGATACCATGCGTGAATTAATTTATCGTGATGACTGCGACCTCAATGCGCCATCTATGGATAGAGATGGCATGATACGTGATTTAATGAATGAATATTCTTTAAATTGGGAAGAATGCGATGAAGAGAGAGTCTTTGAATTCGCAAGAGAACTTATGGAGAAGGCGCAAAATGTAATTGATACAGCGCCAACCATTACTACCGATGAAGTCTTAGCCTATAAGTGCCCCGAATGTAAAACTGTTAGCATTCTATATGATAATGATGAATTCTGTCCTGTCTGTGGTATTAGGAGGAATAAATGAGCTATTTTATTGAGGGTCTTGAACTTGGTGCAATTATCGGCGCAATTATTTGTATCATTGCTATCATCTCTATTACTGTAATCGACGCGGCGGATTATCATTATTCTAAGAAACGAGGTGAAATTTAATGGAAATTATTGAAACGATTCCTATTTACGGACCGCCAAACTGGACTTTTATTTTAATGGGAATTAGCGTGGCAGTTGTAGTTTTATCGTTGGCCTGTCTTCATAATACAGAATATATTGGCCTTATTATATCTTGTATTGCCGGTCTTGCTTTTATTATAGGTATGATTGCCGCGGTTACTTTGAATCATTTAGAATTGAAACGTAATGAATATATAGTGCGTCTTACTGATATGCCAGCTCAAGAATTCGTAGAAAAATATGAAGTAACAAAACACTTTGACTACTCTGATGTAATTCAAGTAAGGGAGATTGACGATAAATGAAAATAATTGCTCGGCCGCAAGGCACTGGTAAGACTAAGGAATTAATGGATATGGCGCTCGAAGCGGATGGTATTATTCTTACTACTAATAAACGCGCACTTCAAGTTAAAGCAGAATCATATGGATATGATTCCCTATGTATTATTGATCTTGCAGATCTATTTTATGGAGAATTTGATCATAGTAAACCTCTATTTGTACATAAACTTGATGATGTAATGCAAGAATATTTTAAAGCAGATTTTAATTTAGATTTGCAGGGATTTAGCGTTAGAATGGGAGATTAATAATGGAAATTTTAATTTTTACTAAACATTCAAGCCAAGTAATTGAATTCTTTAAAACATTTTTACCTTCTGATTCGCGGCAATGCCGGCGCAGAGGCGTATATGAATGGAAATATGGTATAATATATTGTGCTATATATGAAGTCAAAAATCTGCGTAATAATTTTAAAGGCATGAGGGCAGATATGATTTACGCCGATGAGGAATTTCTTTTAAACTCTGGAATATATGAATGTTTAATTCCAATGACACACTCTACTTCAACAATTTTTCCTACTGAACGGTTATGGGAACATGATCATTATGATTATCATAAAGAAATAATTCATGCGGCAAAAAGGTATCTTATAACTAATTGGTATCAGGGAAAAGAAGATCGTGATTATCTTTACATGGATATATTTTTTTCTCCAGTAACAGGTAATCATCAATCGAAAGGTTATGCTCAAGGTACTACTGCGCTTCAATGTCTTAGCAGCAATTTGCCGCTGAGCCTTGATGCATACAGAGCTTTTAGCGATGCGTTTAAAACTGAAATTACACCCCAAGCGCTCGATGTTGCTGTTCGCTGTTATCTTCTGCGCGATTGCCTTGATGAAATTTTTGATGAATATAAGATTTGACTTTTAATAAAAATTAGTGTATAATTCTAATATAGAAAGGAAAGTGAGGAGAAAATAAATGAAACTCTCAGAAAAAATGTCTATTACCAAGCGTACTGCGGATGGGGCTTTTTATGGCGAAAGAAATGGTGTCAGCTATGTTGTCGATCATACACATCCTGAATATGATGAATATGAAAGCCTATACAATCTTATGCGCGAAACCAAATATGCAGATCGGATGCAGGTATTTGAGGAACTTGTAAATAACAATCGGTATCCGAATATCTTTAATGCCCTTTCATCTGCCACACCTGCACTTCAGCCTAAGAAGAGTCCAGTAGAAATTCTGACTAATGGTCTAAAGCATATGATGAGTTTCTTTACTGAGTTTTCATTTACACCGTCTCTTCGCTTTGTAAATACTTTTGCATATATGGCTTGCAAGGACAGAAAAAGCGCGTGTGACTATGTATATAACTATTTTGCGCTTATGGACTCTTCCTACACGAATGAAATTCGTCAGAAGATGCAGAGCGCAGAATTTAATCAGATTATTGATGACATCGCGCAGTATGGTGAACCGAAAGATCGCATTAATACTCGTTTGAAGATTTATTACGGTAGCGCCGGAACGGGAAAGACAACTCTAGCGCAGGAAGAAGCAGACAATCGTTGTATTGTATGTAATAGTTCTATGCTTCCTTCCGATCTGATGGAAGATTTCATCTTTAAAGATGGACAGCCCGATTTCAATCCTTCTCTTCTGTGGGAATGCATGGAAGAAGGCCGCAAGGTTGTACTTGATGAAATTAACCTCCTGCCGTTTGACTCTCTACGTTTCTTGCAGGGTATTGTTGACGGTAAGACTGAGTTCTACTATAAGAATCGGCCGGTGCATATCGCTGAAGGATTCCAGATTATTGGAACTATGAACCTTTCTCTCGGTGGTATGACCTATGGACTGCCGGAACCTCTTGTTGACCGTTGTGCCGAAACTCGTGAATTTGTACTAACTGCTGATCAGCTTGCAAAAGCTATTATGGGAATGGAGTAATAAAATGGAATTGAGCTTTGCTAGATGTAAATCAATTGTTGATACCCTTCCAATTGGCCTGTATACTGGCCGCAGAATTCCTCTTGAGCTAGTCAAAGACGAAGAAACTTCATATTATTCTGTTACTGAGGATAAGATTATTATTTCCTATCCTATCATTGCTTACCGCTTCGCACAAGTAATGGAAGGGACTTGTGACGAAGAAGAAGCAGTGCGTTCTATGCTTTATCATGAGGTCAGTCATGCTATTTTGACACCTACGATTTTGGATAATAATTTCCAAAACAATTGTATGGAAGATCAACGCATCGAAACCGTACTTAAAAATTATTATCATGGTGTTGACTTTCGTAAGCAGATTTATGATATTCATGGCGGTCATGCGCCAAAAGCCACTGATGCTAAAGGTGCATTCTTTAACGCTGTGCGCTTTGGTCTCGGCACCGCGGCAGTTCAGAAAGAAGTTAACCGCATTATTAAAACCTACGCTACGCTGAATCGTGTCTCACGTCGTTGGGACGTAGGTGACATTGATGTAGGTAATTATGAAGATGCCATTTATGAACTGTGGCGCATGGTTCAGGATGAATTTGAAAAACATCCTGAAGAGTTTAGTGATTCTAATGGCGAAGGACAGGAGGCTCCTTCTTCAGAACAGGGCAAGGTCAATGGCAATCCAGCGGAAAAGACTTCCAAGGACTTGGCAGAATTGGAAATGACTATGGAGCAGCTTAAACGTATGGTTGGCGCTTCGCTCTCTAAAGATGCTGGACTTAAACCCGCTGAAAAAGAACAGCTCGATAGTTTTCAGAAAACTGCTGAAACCATTATTAATAATTTTAAGAAGAAGAATAGCGGCGGAAGCGGTATCAATACATACTCCGGCGTTTTTAATCCTCGTGCTGTCGCGCGAAAAGACTATCGTTACTTTGAGCGCTCTATGTCTGTACAGGGTAATAATAAATTTGGCTCTTGCCATCTGAATCTCTTTATTGACTGCTCAGGTAGCTTTTGTGATAATGTAAAATTGACGAACGGTATTCTTGCCGTATTATCTAACATCGAGCGTAAAAATCATAACTTCTCTATGGATGTTATTTTTATCAATCATCAATTGAAGATTTGCAAAAGTGTACGAGAGCGTCAGATGACAGCTTGGGGCGGAAATTCGATCCCTGACAATATGAAGAGCATTATTCTTGGAATGCAGAAGCCGCAAACTTGCAATTATAACATTATCCTCTTTGATGGAGATGCAGTTTGTAATGATTATAGAAATATGGCCGACGCAATTAAGCGTTTTCATGCCTTTGATATGAAACAGGCAACACTCATTACCGATCCAGATAATGAGCAATACATGAATCCACCTTTTGGTTCTACTAAGGTGGTAGTAACTCAGCAGTATACAAAAGAACTTATTCGGCATATTACTAATGCGCTTATGATTGCGTTTGGATAAGAGGTGTAAGATGGAATATAATTATAGAGAAGAAATGGTTAAGGATATTAAGAAATATATTGTAGATAATTATATGGAGCCAGAGCCTGGAATGACACGTGATGAGTATGAAGAGCGGCTTGGCGATGAGCTATGGGATGTAGATGAAGTAACAGGAAATGGCGGCATATATTATGCTGATGAAGATACATGCGCTGGATATATTGGATATGGACTCCTTGACCTTATTGACGCACTAGAGGAATTTGGTTATGATTTTACTCATGATATGATGAATGCTTTTCACGCTGCGCCGGCCCGTTATCTAGATTGTCTTATTAGAACTCATATATTATATGAATGTGTAAGTAAGGCGGTAGATGAACTTGGATACAAATTTGAAGCTTAAGGTATCAGTAACTTATACATGGGAAGAAACAGTCGATCCGCGCGAATATGAGGGTGAATATATATCTAATATTAAAGAACATTATATTCTAACTGGCGCTTATCAAGATCGTATTGCTAAGTTGGATACTCGCGCAGAGAATTGTCTACCAGATAATTATAAATGTTCGGTAGATATTAATTGGGAGAAATAATATGGATGAAGGATATATTGGAAGATTTCGCGGCATCCCTGTAATTATTAAATCTGATGATGAAATTACTGAAATTGTTTTGCCACAAAGTTTGGCTATTCATATCTTACAATTATAGAATGATAAATTGAATTATGTGCAAGAAGAACTAAAGTCAATTTTTCCTAATATTAATATTTAATATATTAGAATTTGGGGTGATTTAATGTTTAATTTAGAAGATTACTATACTATTACTACTACCGGTTAGGGAGGACAAGGTACTAACCCAAAACTAATAGTTGATGTAACTTTTAATCGAGATAAGATTAAGGAAGATGCGAATTTACTGAAAACTGTACTACAAAATTTAGAATAGCTAATTGGCCCTTACACGATTAATGTGGATAGTAATAATGTTAAAGTCAAGAAAAAGAAGCATAGAAAGAAGTCAACTAAATAATTGACTTCTTTTTTAATTTATGTTATAATAAAATGTAAAGAGAAAGAGGTGAGAGAATGGCAGAAACCTACGATGTAAATTCGATACAAAGCCTGTCCTTCCGAGAAGGAGTTCGCACGCGTATTCAGATGTATCTTGGGAGCGATGATATTGAAGGAACATATCAGGCACTTAAAGAGATTATCAATAATAGTACCGATGAAGCACTGGCTGGATATGGGAAACAAATTCGAATAATGCTAGACGAGCGTAATAATTCGGTTACAGTGCGTGACTACGGTCGTGGGGTACCCTTTGGTATTCGTGAAAATGGCGAAAATGTCCTAGTATCTATATTTACTAAAAGTCATACTGGTGGTAAGTTTTCGCATGATGCCTATAAAAATGCTTCAGGTTTAAATGGAATTGGCGGTTCTTGTGTATGCCTTTCATCTAAAAGTTTTACTGTTCAAAGTTTTCGAGATGGCAAACGGGCTGCAGCGATATTTGAAAAAGGAATCTTAAAGGATTATATCGAAGAACCATGTAATAATCCTAATGGTACTAGGATAGATTTTATTCCTGATCCAGAAGTATTTTCAAATGGCCCAATTGGTTATGATTTTAATCGAATTTGTCAGGATATTCAAGATATTTCATATCTTTATCCAGGCATTGAGTTTATAGTTTCAAATGAAAATGATGTAAAAACTTATTGCGCGAAAAATGGCATTATAGATTTTGTAAAGAAAAATGTACAAAAACCATTACAAAAAAGTATTATTACTGGATCTGCTTCTGATGGCACCGATAGTCTAGAAATTGCTTTTCAGTGGGGCACTAAACACGAAACTGCATATGTATTTGTAAATGGACTTAGGTGTCCAGAAGGTGGTAGCCCAATTACTGGCGCGAGAAGTGCAATAACCAAGACGTTTAATACGCTTGCGAGCGCCTCTTTTGATGGTGAATATATCCGCAAGAACCTATTCTATGTAATTAATTGTAAGGTAGAAAATCCTTCTTTTGCGAACCAGACTAAATCTAAAATCAATAATGCTTCGCTTCGAACCTTAGCTTCAACTGCATTCTCCAATGCGCTTAAAGATATGGCTACTCAACACTCAAATGAGTTTAATGCGATTGTAGAAATGCTTACGAAGATTGAAAAGGCCGAAGCCGCAGCAACTCGTGCGAGAGAAGCAATTATGAATATGGAGAAGAAAGAAACTGAACAGCGTAAGCGTAAGGTCACTTCTTCTGATAAGTTCAAGGATTGCGAAAAGCATGGTCAAGATTCAATGCTTATTATATGTGAAGGTAATTCCGCATTGGGTGGCCTAATGCCTGCGCGTGATGTAAAAACTGAAGCACTGTATGCGGTACGTGGTAAAGTTAAGAACCTGATGAAGCATCCACTTGATGAGTGTTTGGAGAATCAGGAAGTATCTGATATCATTATGGCACTTGGATGTGGCATTCAAGACAGATATAATGGTAAGAAGCTCAATTACGGAAAAGTCGCGATTGCGGTTGATGCTGACGTAGATGGATACAATATCATGTGTCTTATTACTACACTCTTTTATGTCCTAATGCCGCAGTTCATTGAAGAAGGACGACTCGGTTGGTTACGTGCGCCCCTTTATAGATTGAGTAAAGGAAGTCAGCATGTTTATGCCTATGATGAGGATGAACTTGTTGAGCTAAAGAAAACTCATAGTGGATGGGAGCAGAGTCGCTACAAAGGCTTGGGCGAGATGGTAGCAGATGATATGGAAGAATCTATGCTACACCCGACAAATCGGCGCTTAGACATTCTTACTATAAATGACGTCGAAGCTGCGGCTGAGTCGTTACAAATGTTGATGGGTACGGAAGTTGAGGGACGCCGAGACTTCTTGTTTGAGAATGTGGATTTTAATATTTTGAATAATTGAGATAAATATGAATTATTGCGGTATATATAAAATAACACAGAAATCAACTGGTATGAATTATATTGGCCAATCTATTAATGTAGTACGACGTCTTGAACAGCATCTTAACGATGAAACTGATGATTGGCATAAAATAATGCAAAATAATTTAAATGATTGGAGTATTGAAATTATTGAGCATTGCGAAGAAGAACAATTAGATGAGAGAGAGCAATATTGGATTAATTATTATAAGAGCTATGATCATGGTTTTAATAAGACTCGTGGTAATGGGCCAAATAAATCTTCAAAATTAAAGCTGCAAGAAATAAAAGAATTTCCTAATTCACGCCATGTTACGTTTGAAAATGAAAATATGGATAAGATCTTTAAAGCTTTAATGACTGATAGCTATTATAAAACATTATGTAAAATTTTATCTATTCATAATTTATTAGATTATGATTATTTTAAATATCAATTTGATTATGCACAAGATAATATTTATATAATTAAAGTCATGCCATTTAAGAACAAACAGTATAAAGAGGAAAATGCTATTTTTCTTTGCTTGGATTTAGGATTAAAATCCATTAAAGATTCTCTAATGCAGGAAATATTATATAATTATACTGATAACGTTAATGCTCATTTTGAATTTTTCTTTTTAAGACGTTTTTATTATATTAAAAATCATGGTGGATATCAATGTAACTACTTCTGGGCAGCGGATATGAATGACAACGACGGATATTATAAATATCATAAATATCCTATATTTAATAATTGACAATCTCTAAAATTTATGCTATAATAAATAAAAAGAAAGGAGTGAGAATATGTATTGCAACGGTTGCCCCAATAACCACAAAGGAACATGCTCTTATGACGATGAACCAATTCCTCGAAAAGGTTACTGTCATTTAGATGAAGAGTACGCATTTGAAATTGCATTGGCAAAAGAACATATATCTGATGAAGAATGGGCAATGGAACAGACAATATATAATGAGGTAAAATATGATTAAGAATGTAGATTTCCAGCACACCATTGAAGATGCATTTCTAAAGTACGGAGCTTCTATAGCTCAAGAACGGTCATTGCCAGATGTTAGAGATATGCTAAAAATTGGTTTGCGGCAAGGTCTATATGCACAGTTTACCAACAAGCTCACTCATAAGGATAAGTTTCAGAAGGCTCAGAAGAGTGTTGCGGCCGCGATGTCTCAGTCATATGTCCATGGCGATGTAGCAATGTATGATGCGTTGATACGCGCGGCTCGACCTTGGTCCAGTCGCTACCCACTTGAGGATGTTCAAGGAAGCTACGGCAACCCTTCATCTCCTGATAGTCATGCTGCCGCCCGATATGTAGAAATGAAGGCGGGCGCGATTGCTGATTTTATGTTTGATGGCCTTAAGAAAAATGCTATCACAGAATGGTACGACAATTATGATAGCACAGAACAAATTCCATCAGTATTTCCTTCAATTGGATACTGGAATATTGTGAATGGCTGTCAAGGTATTGCAGTTGCTATGGCTACTTCCGTACCTCAGTTCAACCTTAAAGAAGTAAATCAGGCACTTATTAAGATTATTCAGAATCCAGAAGTATCATATGATGATATTTATTGCGCGCCGGATTTTGCTACAGGTGGAACTATTACGAATGCCGCGGAAGTAAAGGAAAGCCTAAGAGTGGGAAAAGGCAAATCTATCCGTTTGCGTGCGAACCTCAAATTTAATCCTAAAGAGAATATGCTGCAGGCTACAGAGCTGCCATATGGTGTATTTACAAATACAGTTATGGATCAGCTTGCATCTTTAGTAAATGATGACCCCGATTATGGTATTGAAAGAGTAATTGACCATACTAAGAAGGAAGCAGATATTCGTATTTATCTTTCTAAAGGGCAGAATCCTGATAAAATGATTGCTAAGCTTTATCATGATACAATGCTTGAAAATCATTATTCCATCAATATGATTTTGCTGGATCAAGGACGCTTCCCAAAAGTATTTGGATGGCGTGAAGCTTGCGATGCATATATCGCACATATTAGACAATGTAAGCGCAATATGATTCAATTCGATCTTGATAAAGCTCTTGCGCGCGAAAATATCCTCAATGGCTTGTTGATTGCGCTCGCTGATATTGATAATATTGTTGCTATTATTAAAGGTAGTGATAGTCCCGCAGATGCAAAAAAGGCATTGATTGCGAAGTACAAATTCAATGATCCTCAAGTCGATGCAATTCTGGATATGAAGCTATCATGCTTGTGCCGATTAGACGGTGTAAAAATATCTGATGAACTGGCAGAAATTACTAAATTTATAGGGGAGTGTAACCACTTATTATCTGAACCTACCGCTTTGGATGAAAAATTAATTGAACTACTAAACCTAGTATCTCAAAAATTTGGTGACGCCAGACGTACACAAATTACTAATGTACTTGGCGATGAAGAAGAGCCAGAAGAAATTAAAGAAGAGGATGTAATTGTTCTTCAAAATGGAAGCTCAATTAAGGTTATTAAGAAAGATGTAAATAGAGGCAAGCGTGGTAAAGCACAGCTTGAACTCTTCACTACTAATCTTGGTTCTTTAACTTTGTTTACTTCTGGCGGGAAAATGTATACTGAATCACTTAGTAAAATTAAGTATGACAAGGATATCAAACTTACAGATATCTTCCCAATTGGTATAGAAAAACCGCTTCTTCTAATTGATACTCGTACTTTTAATGCTTTCCAATCGGTTACTTGTGTAACAAAACATGGCTTTATTAAAAAGAGTCATGTAGGAGAATACCTCGCTCGCGCGAAAAAAGGTACGGCCGCAATTAAACTCGAAGAAGGCGATTCACTTGTATCGGTAATCCTAAGTAGCGATGATGATGACAGAGTAGCAATTATCAGTTCTAGTGACTATTATAATTGTTTCTCATTATCTGATATTGCATATACTGGGCGACTTACTAAAGGTGTAAAGGCAATCAAATTAACAGAGAAAGAGGAAGTAAAAGAGGCTAAATGGGTAGGAGATAATACATATAAAATTACCGGTCGAGCGGTAAAAGGAGTAAAGAATGCATAAGAAATATCTGGAACTATTTAGAGAACTTACTCGTGCGACAGCTATTGCCGCTGAGCAAGTAATGGACTATGATTATGAAAAGAATGATAACAAGGGCTTTGAAACAGCAAAAACTATGCGCGATGATTTTGAGGCTCTTCATGAAAAACTTGCAGCAGAATCTTTTGATGGCAACTTAACCAAAGCAGAATATGCTAAACTACTTGTTGGATGCTATGTAATTATAGGTAATCTACAAGATAGGATGGAAGCACTAAAGAAGGCTATTGCTGGGTATCAAGGAGATTTGGTGCCAAGACTATCTAAGGTTATTGAAGCAGAAACTGATGAAGCCGCACAGCAGATTGCGGAAGAGCAGTTTACAATTGAGGAAGCCAATACTTGACTTTTAACTAAATTTATACTATAATATAAGAAAGAAAAGGGAAAATAAACCCGAGATATAAGGAGAATACAATATGGCAACAGTAAATAGTGAAAGAACACTAAACTACATGAAGGAACATTATGGTGAAGAACTAACAAAGAAACAGATTGCAGAAGCTCTAGACATTCCATTTGCGTCTGTTACAGGTGCGATGAATGCTCTAATTAAGAAGAAATATGCAATTACAACTCGTACTGAAGTAGTTGAAGATGCACCCGCGACTGAAACTCGCAAGGCTAAGACTCATAATGTACTATATCATACTCTAACTGAAGCGGGCTTGGCTTATGATCCAGTAGCGGAAGAAGCAGAGAAGCAGGCTCAGAAGGAAGCCGCTAAGGCTGCTCGCGCGGCGGAAAGAGCAGCAAAGAAGGTCGCCAAGGAAGCGGAGAAGGCCGCAGAAGAAAGTTTTTAATTAAAAAATATAAGATAAATAAAAGGAGAAAAGCACATGAAAGATTTGATGATCCCAAGTGAAAACAAAATGAATCTAGTTGGTAAACTAATGAATGTTGATTTCGGTGAGGGAAAACTCGCCGATGGTCGTGAGTATAAGCGCGCGACTGTTACAATTCGTGTAACTCAGGCCGTTGATGGTAAGGAAGAGACAAGTGAGATTCCGGTTGGTTTCTTCGCTACTCCATTTACTAGTACGGGTAAGGCCAATCCTGCATACAAGTCCCTAGTCGATCTAAAGGAACTTAAGACCGCGCAGAATGTTGGTGTTGATGCGGCTGATCAGGTACGCATTACTAGTGCGACTCTATCTGAGAATAACTTCGTATCTCGTACTGGCAATCTAATTAATGGTTTCCAGATTCGTGGTTCGTTTATTAACCCTGCAAAGCTGGGTGATGTTGCGACTTTCGTAACTGAAGTATATATTATGGATATTCACGATGAAACTGATCGTGAAGGTGATCCTACTGGACGTCTAGTTGTTCGTGGTGGTATTGTTCAGTACGGTGGTAGACTAGATGTATTAGATTTTATTGTTGAGGCTCCTGATAAAGTTGAATTTGTTTCTCGAAATTGGGAAACCAATAAGACTCTAACTGTAAAAGGTCGTGTACGTGTAACTTCTCACGAGGTCACTAGCAGCAGCAGTGAAGGTAGTAGTTGGGGTGAAGATATTCCTGATACTACCACTACATTTGTTCGTGAGCTAATTATTACCGGCGGCGATGATGAAGGTAAGGAAGAAGATTTCAGCTATGATCCTGCTGAGATTAAGAAAGGATTTAATCAGCGTAAGGCTAAGATTGAGCAGATGCAGATTGATGCTCGTTCTAAGATGGCTCGACAGGGTGGTAGCGGCTCTCAGGCTGATGCCAAGAAGTATGATTGGGAGTAATCGTAGGCCAACACCGGTGGTAGGAGTGATTAAAGCATAAACGGTCACTTGACAGCCTACGATGTGATAGGGGATACGGGCGCAAGAATGTACTTGCGCCTAACCCCGGACCAATTATATAAAGGAGTGAATTAAATGGCTGATATTGATATTTTTAGTTTGGAGCCTTCTAAGATTAGCCGTGACCTTAAGGGAAAGTTCCTATTGATTTATGGCCAACCAAAGACTGGTAAATCTACATTTGGAAGTCAGCTTCCTCGCGCTTTGTTTATGAACTTTGAACAAGGCACTAATGCGCTAGCTGGTATTCGTAGCGCTCCTATTCTACGTTGGACTGATGCAAAGAAAGTTCTAACACAGCTTCGTAAGCCGCAGGCAAAAGAAATGTATGATTCCATTGTTGTAGATACAGCTTCAATTGCTTGGCAGCTATGCGAAAAATACATTTGCCAGCGTGAAAATGTAGATAGTATTAGGGATGTACCATGGGGCCAGGGCTGGAATATGCTAAAGACAGAATTTTCTGAGTTTTGGCGCGAGATAACACTATTGGGATTTGGTATTTTGTTTATTGCCCATAGTAAAGAAAAGCCGACAGAAATGCGGACAGAAGATGGTGAAGCTATTACTGCTGTCGCGCCAGATCTACCTAATCAAGCATATACGATTATCAATTCTATAGTAGATATTATTGGCTATCTACAGGTACAGATGAATCCTGATGGTACTTCTGAGAGATATCTATATACGAGATCTACACCTACCATATTCGCAGGTAGCCGTTATCAGTATCTCGCTCCAAAAATTAAATTTGGATATAAGGAATTGGTTGATGCTATTGGCGACGCCATTGACAAAGCTGTAGAGCTTGATGGCGCGGAAGTAACTGACCATACGGAAATTGCCCAGATTAAAGATCGTCCATTTACAGAAGTAATGGCCGAAGCTAAGGAAATTTGGATTAAATATCTAGAAATTGGCGGCGAAGAGAATAAAGATCAGCACTTGATGATTATGAAGGATATTATTAAGAAGGTATTCGGTTCTGAGGACTTTAAGCTAAGTCAGGCAGTACCTTCTCAAAGTAGTTTGGTTGAATATTTTATTGATGAAGTAAAGCAGCTTATGTGATTATACGGCGATGGCGGAAAAGGTAGACGCTTGGACATGTGCAAGGAATGATACTGATTGTTACATGAACGCATTCTATGTGAGGTGCAAATCCTCACTCGCTTAGAATTGTTATATAATGAATTGAGCAGTGACGGAATAGGTAGACGTTAGGGCAAGACAGATGAGCGAGGAGAACAGCTATTAGGTTAGCAGTATTGCTGAATTATACTAAGGCAATATATTAGATTTGGGTCTGTCATGTGGGGTGCTAAATCCTCACCTGCTCAAAATTGCGGTTTCATCATAATGGATGGATGTTGTATAATTGTCGGCCCTCCCATTGGTAAAAGTACATCCGCAAATTATAGTTTTATGGAACAATACTCTGGTGTTGTTCCTTTTTTATTTGACTTTTTCTTGAATCTATGCTATAATAAAATAAAGTATAGGTATAGGAGATTAAGAGAATGAAATTAACTAGACAATGTAGTGGATGTAAAGAACAATTTAGGAAAACTGAACTAGTTGAATATTCATCCGTTACAGGCAAAACATCAAATTGGTATTGTCCAAAATGTTTGGCAGAGAAGCAATCACGTGAACGTTTTGCGAACAAAGTATGCCAGATATTCGGAATTAAAGCGCCCGGCCCGGTTATTTGGACTCAGCGTAAGCGTCTTCAAAACACATATGGATACACCGATGATTCGATTGTTGATTGTCTTGATTATATATATAATGTAAAGAAGATGAAAAAATTATCCGAATCATTAGGTTTAGTAAATCCACGCAATATGGAAGATATGCGTAAGTGGAAAGAGCAAAAAAAGGCTGAAGGAAGTAGTCTCGCTGCGGCAGTAGCCAATACAGAAATGAAGGAATATGTTGTTCCTATTCGAGAAAATAATAAAAAGAAAAAAGAAATTAGCTTGGATGACGGTTTATTTGATGATTAAGGGGGAATTATATGACACTTTCCGATCTGACGGCATATCGTCAAGTTATCGGTTGCTTAATATATAAACCTCAATTATTTTTGGAATATCCAGACATTAGACCGGTAGATTTTGATTTTAAACCCGCGCGAGTATGTCTTAATTCAATAAGAAAATTATATGAGGCCGGAGCAGTAGAGCTATCTGTTATAGAAGTAGATCAGGAAATTGAACGTGGCGGCGGAGTCGCATTGCAAATCTATAAGAATGAAAATGGACTTGAGTTCTTAAAAAATGCATATGAAACTGCTTCATTAGGCAACTTTGAATTATATTATACAAGAGTAAAGAAATGTTCGTTATTAAGGAAGTTACAGCAAGCAAAGTATGATATAAGTGAATTTTTTATTGAAGATAAAGATGTAAAGAATCCATTAGAAGAACAGCAAATTAAAGATCATTTAGAACAAGCAACGCTGGAGGAGATTTTAAATAGTGTTGAAAAGAACTATACAGAGATTAGAAATGAATATTTAAATGGCGGCCGTCTCAAAGGAGATCCAGCTGAAGGTATTAATGAATTAATTGAAGAGCTACGTACATCGCCAAGTATCGGGCCGAGTTTGGAGGGGCGTATTTTTAGTTCAGTCTGCCGCGGCGCGAGAGATGGATGTTTTTTCTTAAAAAGTGCAAGTACGAGTGCTGGTAAATCTCGTACAAGTATATTTGATGCTTGTCATTTGGCTTATCCAAAGCGCTGGTCTTGGAAAACTAGCTCATTTATAGAAGAAATTACGGCAGAAGGAGAACCACGTCAGCCAAGAAAAGTTTTATTTATTGTAACAGAAATGGATAAAGAAGAAGTACAGACCATTATGTTAGCATATGTTTCTGGCGTGGACGAAGATCATATTTTAACAGGTAAGTATGAGTTTGGTGAATATACCAGAGTCAAGCAAGCAGCAAAAATTATAGAAGAGTATAGCGGGTATTTTTTAATAGAAGAAATAAGTGATCCGAATCTTCAGAATGTTGAAGCGACGATTCGTAAGTATGCAACAGTAGATAATGTAAAGTATGTGTTTTTCGATTATATACACAGTACTCCTAGTATGATTGCACAGTTTTCGCGCAATAACATCAGAGAAGATGTAATACTCATGCTAATGGCGAACCAGTTAAAACAAGTGGCAAAAGATTACAATATCTTTATTTTTTCTGCAACGCAGGTAAATGCTTTAGCAATGGGTGAAGATGAGGAAATGCGTTTTAAAGATGAAAAAAGCATTCGTGGATCGAAGGCTGTAGCAGATAAAGCAGATGTCGGATATGTAATGACTCGTATTACAGATAAAGGATGGAATAGTGTTTTACCTGGTTTAAGAGTTGCAGCAAGAGAAGGAACAATTTCCCCAGATATTTTAGATAATCGTCCAACTCATATTCTTGATATTTATAAAATGCGGCGAGGTCGTTATAAAATGGTTCGTATTTGGACAAGATTACATCTTGGAACAGGAGAAAGAGAAGATTTGTTTATTACAACCGCAGAGAATCAGCCAATTAATGAACCGATAGATTTGTTTGCAAGTAGCTCTGAACGTCCGATTATAGTATAGGAAGGAGAGTTTGAATGCTAACGACTTTACAAGGGGCAGATGAAGAGCTTGACCTCTATGATATTAGCATACAAGATATTATTAATTCCATTACACTTGATGATGTAAAAACCTTTCTAGAAAGCCTAGGAGTCGATCAAGTTGCTGTTTATGAAGATAAAGGATATTTGGTATGTCCTACGATCTGTCATAATCCTATTGAAGAAGCTGAATCAATGAAATTATATTGGTATCAGAATAATAAGATTTTTCGATGCTATACAGAGTGTAATGAAGCGATGTCAATCTTTACACTATATGAAAAATTTATGTTAATTAATTATCATCGCGTAAGCTTTGAAGAAGCGGTTGATTATGTAAAAAAATGTATTAGACATTTAACTATATCTAAGACAAAGAAATATAGACCCGATTTTGATATAGAGCGATATAAGTTTGATTCAAGCGTACCGCAACTCACTCCATATCCAAAATCTATGTTAACATATTTTACCCCATATCATCATCCTACTTGGATACGAGATGGAATTAAGCCAGAGGTAATGGATAAGTTTCATATTGGTTTTTCCTTATCGCAAAACAAGATTACAATTCCACATTTGGATATAAATGGGAATCTGGTTGGCATTCGCGCGCGAACGCTTGATAAAGAAGAGGCAGAAGAATTTGGAAAATATCGTCCTATACAGATTGGTAATGTGTTGTATGCACATCCATTACATTTTAATTTATATGGGATATATGAACATCAAGCCGCGATTCGTCGCCGCCAAAGCGCTATTATCGTAGAAGGAGAAAAATCCGTACTTCTAGATGATGATTATTATGGTGAATGGGCAAATACAGTAGCTTGCTGCGGCTCTAAAATAAATAAGTATCAAATTAATTTGTTAACTAATGTCTTAGGCGCAAACGAAATAACAATTGCCTTTGATAAAGAATATACAGATTGGCGTACAGATAAGGCTTATGCATATCGTAAGCGAATTGAAAACGCATGTAAAAAGTATTCAGGCCAAGCGGTCTTTTATTATATATGGGATATAAATAATTTATTAGAGGAGAAAGATTCTCCTTTTGATAAGGGTAAAGATGTTTTTGAACAACTATATAAGACTAGAATAAGAGTGAGGTAAGGAATGACGAATGAAATATAAGTTAAAGAAAAACTATACGACCGATCCAAGCAAAGCTTTATATGAAATTCTTGCTGATCGTGGCGTTACAGATATTGAAAATTTTATGTGTCCTACATCAGCATGTGAATTAGATCCATATAATTTGGAGAATATTGAAGCTGCGGCAGAACGACTACTATATCATTTGAGGAAAGGTAGCTCTATACTGTTTAATATTGATTGCGATGCTGATGGATTCACAAGTAGCGCAATTCTGTGGTTATATATAAAGCATATTTTCCCAGAAGCAAATTTACATTTTATGGTACATACTCATAAACAGCACGGATTAGATGATAAAATTGACTGGTTAGAAGATAATCCAGACTATGATCTTGTATTATGTCCCGATTCAAGTAGTTATGATAAAGAAGAACATAGACGTCTTGGAGAACTAGGAATTGATGTAATTGTACTTGACCATCATGAACAAGAATTTGATCAAGACGGGAATCCAGTTATATCAGATTCTCCAAACACTATTATTGTAAATAACCAGCTATCCCCTAATTATACAAACAAGTCTCTATGCGGTGCTGGAGTAGTATATAAATTCTGTGAAGTGCTCGATGATATATTGGGCATTGATCAAGCGCATAATTATATAGATCTAGCTGCATTAGGCGAAATTGCGGATGTAATGGATAGAACAGATATAGAAACTAACTATATTATGATGGAAGGATTGCGACATATACATAATGAAGGCTTCCGTACTCTTATTGAAGCGCAATCTTTTTCTTTAAAAGAAAAAGCAATATCTCCATATCCCGGTTTAAGTCCAATTGATATTGCCTTCTATATTGCTCCTCTTATTAATGCTATTACAAGAGTAGGCTCAACGGAAGAAAAAGAAACAATGTTCTATTGTTTTATAGAGCCAAATAAAGCTATGCAAAGCACAAAACGCGGCGCGAAGCCAGGTGATATTGAATATGCTGCAGAGCAAACCGCGCGCGTAGGTAAAAATGCAAAAGCTCGACAGGATCGACTTAAAGAGCAAGCTTTAGGAATTGTGGATTTTAAAATTCAAAAGGATTGCTTGGATGAAAATAACATAATCCTTGTAGAGTTAGATGCTTCAGATAATATTCCACAAGAACTTACTGGCTTAATTGCTATGAATGTGGTAAGCAAATATCATAAGCCTGTAATGATTGGCCGCCGCAATAATAAGAACGAAATGCAAGGAAGTATCCGTTCTGATGGAAACTTTGCTGGATTGCCTAGTTTTAAACAGTTCTTGGAAGATAGTAAATTACTTAATTATACTGCCGGGCATGATAATGCTGCAGGGTGGGGTCTTAATGGAAATAAGGTAGGATCTCTTATTGATTACGCAAATAGCCATTTAAGCGCAGCAGACTTTGAAAATTGTTATTTGGTAGATTATATCTTGAATGCATCAGATTATAATGATGAATTAATCGCTTCTTTGGCTTCCCATCCTGAGTTTTTTGGAAATCATATTGATGAAGTACGAATTGTTATTGAAAATATTCCACTAATGAATGTGATGCCCATGGGCGCGAATAAGGATAGTATGAAAATTTCTTATAACAATATTGATTATGTGCGCTTTAAGGATTCAGATTTTGTAGAGCAAGTTATGAGAGATAGAACAAAAACTCTTACTGTATTCGGTAGAGGCAACCTAAACGTCTTTAACGGGAAAACTTCGGTTCAAGTATTTATTGATGACTATGAACTAAAGGAAGACGAGAGCAAATATGATTTTTGACAGATAAGAAAATTTATGATATAATAGATATAGATGGGAGGATGATAGAGTGCCACAAGGTTATACATTTTTAGGTAGTGAAGATGAAGAATTTAATAAACGATTCATACAACATGAGTTTAAGTTAGATGAAACAATGTCGGAGTATCCGTTTTATAATGAAATGCTATCTATTATAAATGGTACTGTAGATGATATAACCGAGGAACAATGCATTAAATATGCTACAAATCAAAAAACTGGAAAAATCGGTAATAATCAATTATGTTATGCTCTGATTCATTGTATATTATGCACTAAACATCCAATAAATAATATGTATCGTTATTGTGTGCCTTGTGAATTTTATATTCATAAATATGATAAGGACGTGAAATCATGAATAAATATCCAGGAAGCTTGCACAATCACACAATGTATAGTAATGAAACTTTACGGGATAGCACAAATCGTGTTGAAGATTTATTTAATCTTGCAATACAGCTTGGACATGAATGTGTGGCTATTACAGATCATGAGACTATATCAAGTTATATCAAGGCAGAAAAGTATTATAAGAAAATTAAGAAAGAACATCCGGATTTTAAGCTGATTCGTGGTAATGAGATTTACTTAACACGAAATGGTTTAAATGCGAAAAATTTTGATAGGACGAAAGATAGATATTTTCACTTTATTCTGCTTGCGCGAGATCTTGAAGGATATCATCAAATTTGTCAATTATCAACTCGCGCGTGGAACCGTTCATACATGAGTCGGAAGATGCGGCGTCGTCCAACTTATTATTCGGATCTGAAAGAAATCGTAAAGCCAAATCAAGGACATTTGATTGCAAGCAGTGCATGTTTAGGTTCACAGCTCGATAAATTCCTTCTTCAATATATGGATACAGGTGATATAGAATATTATGAAACAGCAAAACGTTGGTGTGTATATATTGAAGATATATTTGGTAAGGGAAATTTTTATTTAGAGATGCAACCTTCAAATGGGAAAGAACAAGTATTTGTAAATAAACAACTTTTACAGATTAGTAAAGAGCTAGGAATTAAATATATTATTACAACCGACAGTCATTATGGGCGGCCAGAAGATGCAGCGGTTCATGAAGCATTTCTTAATTCTCAGGATGGTGAGCGTGAAGTTCGTTCATTCTACGCGACAACATATATGATGTCGGATGAAGAAATTAGAAGTTTTTTCCCATATTTAAGTGAGGACGAACTTCAAGCTGCGTATTCTTCAATTAAAGAGATTAAAGATAGATGTGAAGATTTCAGTGTGTTGAAGCCATTGAAAATTCCGAGTCTTCCATGGCGTAAATTTCATGGTGCTACTAGTCGAGAAATAAGTTTTTATTCATATAAGATGCCAGCATTAGTTAATTTTATTAACTCAGAATATCAAGCAGATAAAACATTGGTATGGGCATTAATTGAAGGAGTTAAAAAGCATGAAGATCTTCAAAATGAAGAAGCTTATGCCGCATTAAATGAATGTCTTGAAATGACTTGGATATCTTCTCAAGTAAATAAAGCGCAATGGTCAGCATACTTCTTAAACCTTCAAAAGATTATAGATGAGTGTTGGAATGCAGGTAGCATTGTTCTTCCGGCCCGAGGTTCCGGTGGCGGATTTGTTCTTCTGTATGCTTTGGATATTATACAGATAAATTGCTTGCGCGAAAAGACAAAGATGTACCCTTGGAGATTCCTTAATCCTTCTCGCGTTTCCGTCCTTGATATCGACGTTGATATTGAAGGACTTCGCCGTGGGCAAGTATTGGAATATCTTAGAAAGGTATATGGTGAAAATCGAGTTTCAAATGTAGCAACTTTTAGAACTGAAAAATCTCGTTCGGCAATCTTAACAGCAGCACGAGGATTAGGTATTGATGTAGATGAAGCATCATATATTGCAAATCTTGTTAGCGCAGAACGTGGTCAAAGCTATACACTTAAACAGATGTATTATGGCGATGATGAAGCTGGCATTGAGCCGAATCAGACTTTTATAAATGAAATCAGCAAATATCCTCAATTATGGGAAGTTGCGAGTCGTATTGAAGGATTAATTTGCGGCGTTGGTATTCATGCAGGTGGCGTTGTTTTTAAAGATGAAGATTTCACAGAATCAAGCGCTTTGATGCGTGCGCCTGATGGTACAATTATTACTCAGTTTGAATTGCATGATTTGGAAGATGTTTCTGAAATTAAGATGGACTTGCTGAGCGTTGAAGCCGCTGACAAAATCCATACTTGTCTAGACCTATTGGTAGAACAGGGTTATGTACAAAAGAAACCTACATTGCGTGAAACTTATGAGTCTGTATTGAATGTATACAAAATAAATCGTGATGATGAAAAAATGTGGAATATGATTCAGAATCACGAAATCGTTAGTTTGTTTCAAATGGAACAACAATCTGGAACAAGAGGAATTGCGTTAACTCATCCGAGAAATGTTGACGAACTTGCAGTTCTTAATTCAGTAATTCGTCTTATGGCGACTGAAAAAGGTGCAGAAAGCCCGCTGGATAAGTATGCAAGATTTCGTTTCCATCCGCATGATTGGGAGCAAGAAATGATTCAGTATGGATTAACTGATAACGAACGAGCACTTCTGCATAGGGAATTAGATATATCAGACGGAATGTCCATCACACAAGAACAGTTTATGCAGTTGGTTCAGTTGCCGGAATGTGGCGGCTGGGACCTACAATGGGCTGATAGGTTAAGAAAGAGTATAGCGAAGAAGAATCCAAAAGAGTATGAGCAATTAACAGTTGAATTTTTCGCACGAGTAAAAGAAAAACAGCTGAGCGAAAAGTTTTGCTCATATGTGTGGAATGTCGAAGTTGCATTAAGCCGCGGATATGGTTTCAATGCGAGCCATACATACGCCTATTCTATAGTTGCATTACAAGAGATGAATCTAGCACGATTTTTTCCTATTATTTTCTGGAATACTGCAAACTTGATTGTAGATAGCGGCGGTTCTCAAACTGTTGAATATGATGAAGATGGAGAAGCTTCTATTGTAGTAGATAATGCACCAGATGAAGATGAAGATGAAGAAGATTTAGAAGAGTGGGAAGAAGAAAATGAAGTAATTGAAGGCGCGCAAGAAGATAAGAAAAAGGAAAAAACCAAATCTGTCGATTATGGCAAGGTTGCATCAGCGATAGGTAAATTCAATAGTTATGGAATTAAGGTATCGCCGCCTGATATTAATACTTCTTCATTTACTTTTACACCAGTTGTAAAAGATAATGCAATTCTATATGGTTTACGCGGAATTACTCGACTTCCAATCTCAATCATTAAAGACATTATTGCGCAGCGTCCGTTCGCATCTTTACAAGATTTTCTTGAACGAATAAAAGTCAATAAGATTCAAATGTCAAACTTAATTAAATGTGGAGCATTTGATTCTTTAGTAGATAAGCCGCGAGAAGAAATTATGGCAGATTATATTGCAATGGTAGCTGACCATAAAGAGCGTTTAACTTTACAAAATATGCAGATGCTTATTAATAAAAATTTGATTCCTGAAGATTTAAGATTCTATCAGAAATTATTCTTGTTTAATAAGTTTCTCAAGACTTGTAAAAATGGTGATAATTATGAACTCAATGATGCCGCAGTAAACTTTATTGGAAATAACTTTAGTGCTGATTTAATAGATAATGGGACACAAATACCGCAGGTTCGGTGGGACAATATTTATAAAAAGGCTATGGATCCAATGCGACTTTATTTAAAAGAAAATAAGAATACCGTACTTAGAGCACTAAATGATTCATTATATCAAGAAATGTATAATAAGTATGCGAGTGGGAATATTTCACACTGGGAAATGGATTCTGTTTCATTTTATAGCCATGAACATGAGCTTGCGGCTGCAGCGCATGATTATGATGACTTCTTTAGTTTGCCTGAAGAGCCAGAAGTAGAATATAGTTTTACAGGGAAAGACGGTAATGAAGTTAAAGTATTCCGCCTGCGGAGAATTATTGGCACGGTAATTGATAAGAATAAAATGAAAAATACGGTTACATTATTGACTCCTACTGGAGTTGTAAATGTAAAAGTTTATAAGAATCAGTATGCTTTATATGATAAGCAGCTTTCTCAGAAAGGAAGCGATGGTGTTAAACACGTTTTAGAAAAGAGCTGGTTCTCGCGCGGGACTCTTCTTATGGTACAAGGCATACGAAGAGGACAAGACTTTGTGCCGAAAAAACGGAAGGATTCGTTTTATCCGGTAATATCTAAAATAACAAATGTAGATTCAGATGGAGTATTAACATTCCAGACTGAAAGGATGGAGGTAGAAGAATGATAGGGCTTGTAGACTTACATTGGCAGCAGGCGACGGATCTCATTCTTCCGCCTCCTAATTTAGAAATTATGAAGCTCGCGGAATATTATAAACATGAAGAAAATATATATTGCCGTATTATTGGGCTTGAAGAGGTTTAGTTTACTGGATATGATAAAATATATGTCTTTAGTGAAAATGATAATTATATTACAGTACCAGATGCCTTTAAGTAGGCTACTAATGTAATATATGGTGGATCAGCTTTTACTAATAAGAAATATGTACCATTTCAAAATGAGCTAATAGATTATACATTGCCCAAACCAAATATATATGGGCGATTGTTAAAAGAAAAATATTAGGCTGGCGCAAAAGAAATAAATATAGATCATATACTCGAAGATTCTTATTACCGACGTTTTGCTGGAGAAAAGGAATTACCAATACCGCCAATTATGCGGCAAAAGCGCTTCTATATTTATGATCGTGATTTTTTCTAGCCCGGATGGCAAGATATAATAGAAGATATTAGCGAGCATAAACCATCTTCTATTAATTTTATTCATCCATTACGGCTCCATAAAATATCTGATTTTATTGCGGCTAGAACAACAGATATTATTAGTAAAAGTAATGAAGTATTCTTAGATATATATGTACCGCTAAATGAGACTAAATATATGATGAAAGAATATAAAAATAAGTTTTTAGAATTAATTATGCCTAATTCACAAATTTTTCTTTCTATTGGCGGCTCATATCAATATCAAACTGAATATTACAAGAATTTCATATATAAAATGAACTTGCTATATACATTTTGGGCTAATAAGATTCCAATAAAGCTTAAATATGAAGAACCAACACTTGGATGTTATGATCCATTACGCGAGCTTTCATAGCTAGTAGCAGGCTGGACTAAAAGCCCCTTAAAAGAAGAACAAACGATATATGAACGGATACCAAAAAAGACAAAAGTGCCTGAGAAACTTGCGGCAAAAGAGCAAGCAAGAATATTAGTAGATAAATATCCGCAACAGGATAATTTATTTAAACAGACATTAACATCAATACAAAAGGGAGGCAGATGGATTAAATGAATGAAAATGATATTTATGCTCAATATCAAAAGTTGAGCGAAGAATTACGCAGCGCTCTAGCGACAATGGAACGTAAAGATAGAGTGTTTGTAATTAGAGATGAAATTAAAGAATTACAAAATATGTGTCCTCATAACAGTGGTAGTTATGATTTTTCAGATCAAGGTCAATGCCCCTATTGCGGGAAGAAATTTAGGAAGTGAGAATGATGGATTTACAAATTCGTAAACGAACTGGAGAACTTGCATTATTCGATAAGGAAAAAATTGAAACAGCCATTACAAAGGCGTGGCATGAGGTATATCCTAAAGAAACCGGTTATCCACAATATGCAACCGAGATTGCTAATTTGGTTGAAACAATTGCACAACAAATGGTTGTAGAGTCAAATGACCTAATGGGCGTAGAAGACATTCAAGATTTAGTTGAAGATTATCTAACTGACTATGACTTAAAAGTCGGCAAAGCTTATATTAAGTATCGTTATAAGCATGGTATTATGCGCGCAAACTCTACTGAATTTATTCGCGCGATTAGTGAAAAATTAAGAGCTTCTAATGTACAGAATCAAAATGCTAATATAGATGAACATTCATTTGGCGGCCGCGTTGGTGAAGCTTCTGATGAAATGATGAAGCAATATGCACTTGATTTCTGCATGTCTGATATGGCACGAAATAATCACTTGAATAATGAGATTTATATTCATGATTTAAGTGCTTATGCGGTAGGTATGCATAATTGTTTAAGTATTCCATTTGATGATTTGTTAGCAAAGGGTTTTAACACTAGACAAACGGATGTACGCCCAGCTAATTCCATCAATACTGCTTTTCAACTAGTGGCAGTTATATTCCAGCTTCAATCTCTAATGCAGTTTGGCGGCGTTAGTGCGACTCATTTGGATTGGACTATGGTTCCTTATGTGAGAAAAAGTTTCTGGAAGCATATGCGTGATGGCTTAATGTATATAGAAGGTACGATTGGAAAAGATAACTATGATGTAAAATTATATAATCCTAAATATGGGATTCCAGAAATTGATTCGCCTGATGCTAAATCATATGGTGAAAAATGCTATAATTATGCAATGGATATGACAGAACGCGAACTTCAGCAAGCAGTCGAGGGAATGTATCACAACCTTAACACGCTTCAATCTCGCAGCGGAAATCAATTGCCTTTCACATCAATTAACTATGGTACTTGTACATTACCCGAAGGCCGTATGGTAATTAAGGCATTGCTGGAAGGCTCGATAAAAGGTGTAGGTAAATATCATAAAACGCCTATATTCCCATGTGGTATTTTCCAACTTGGAAAGGGCATTAATCGCGCACCTGGCGATCCAAACTATGACTTATATCAACTCGCGCTTGAATCTACTGCTAAACGTATTTATCCCAACTATGCTAATATTGACTGGTCTGGAAATGCAGGATACGATCCAAATGATCCAACAACGTATTTCAGCACAATGGGATGCCGTACAGCGAATGGCGCAGACATAAATGCAGAGCCAGGCGTAAATCCACAACGTAAAGATGGCCGCGGTAATATTTGTCCCGTTACAATTATTATGCCAACATTAGCAATGGAAGCAAAAGCAATTAATGATCATCATTTTAATGACTTCCAGCATCCTGCTAATTGGACAAGAGAAGATTATGATGATGTAGAAACTTTTATGATGATTTTAAATAGAAAAATCCATGAAGCTAAAGATATGCTCCTTGAACGCTTTGAATGGATTTGTAAGCAGTCTCCCGCATCCGCCAAGTTCATGTATGAAAATAACACAATGCTAGGTTATCATCCAGAAGAAGGTATCCGCTCAGCATTGAAACATGGCACTATTGTTATTGGGCAGCTGGGACTTGCGGAAACGCTTCAAATCTTAATTGGTTGCGACCATACTACAGAAAAAGGAATGGAGCTAGCTAAGAGGATCGAACAACTATTTAAAGATAGATGTGCGGAGTTTAAGAAAGAATACCATCTTAATTTTGGAGTATATTACACTCCTGCTGAAAATCTTTGTTACACAGCAATGAAGAAGTTTAAAGCTAAGTACGGCGAAATTGAAAATGTATCTGATCATGAATACTTTACTAATAGTATCCATGTACCAGTATGGCATGATATTTCTGTATTTGATAAAATTGATATTGAGAGCCAGCTAACTGGATATTCTAGTGCTGGATGTATTACATATGTAGAAGTTCCTTCTGGTGTAAAGAATAACATTCCTGCGCTTGAAACTATAGTAAATTATGCTATGGACCATGATATACCGTATTTCGCTTTGAACGTGCCGCTAGATATGTGTAATGATTGTGGCTATCAGGATGAAATTGGTGAAAGCTGTCCTGAGTGCGGCAGTAAGAACATTTCAAGACTTCGTAGAGTAACTGGCTATTTAACAGGCTCATATAAAGATGCTTTCAACTGGGGCAAACAGAAAGAAGTTGAAGCAAGAGTCAAGCATATACACTAATGAGTAAGATTGCAGGAATCTATTGGGATGATACCGCGGCAGCGCCAGGTATCTCCCTCTCTGTGTATTTTTCGGGATGTCATTTCCATTGCCCCGGATGTCACAATCCCGAAGCACAAGATTTTAATTATGGCGAGGAATATGGATTAGATATACGCCAAGAGATTATGCAGAAGCTTAATAAGAATGGAGTAATGCGCTCTCTTAGCATTCTTGGCGGCGAGCCACTAGCCGATGAAAACTTAGAAGATGTGATGGATTTAATTGGTTGGTGTAAGCTAGATTATCCAGATTTAAAAATTTATTTATGGACAGGTTATACAATGGAAGAATTAGAGAAGCGCGATAATCGTACTTTAGATCATATTTTACATAATATTACCTGCTTAATAGATGGTCGTTATGAGCAGGATAAAAGAGATACGACATTGCCGTTACGTGGTTCTTCAAACCAACGAATAATTAATATGGAGAAATATTATGAAGAAGGACATATATAAGTCAATATTTGCCGGAATGGCAATTGCATTAGGCTGCTGGATGTATCTAGCAGCTCCTAACGCAATAGTTGGCGCTTTTCTATTTTCATGTGGATTACTTACAGTTCGAATATATAAGCTAAACCTATTTACTGGCAAAATCCAATTTATGGTAACTAAGCAATATCCTTGGTATTTTTATTTGATAGTTTTGCTTGGAAATATAGTAGGAGTATCATTGATGGCACTTCTCGCACATAATAGTGCTTCTGCAGCTATTGCCACGACTAAAATGTCACAACCCATATGGGAAGCCGCGATAAAGGGAATTGGATGTGGTATGCTAATGTCAATTGCTACATATGAAAAGTCTCCACTATGGATGTGCTTTCCGTGTGTGATGGGTTTTATTCTTGGCGGTTTTAACCACTGCATTGCTGATGCTTATTATATGATTGCAGCTGGTACTATTGGATTTCCATTATTGGGTACAATTATTGGTAATATATTTGGTGGAGTTATTTTTAGTAATCTTATAGAACCAAATATTTGACATTTCCCCAGAATTCTGATATAATTAAGTATCAAGAGAAAAAGGTGATGGTATGATTGCTATACTGATTGTTTGCTTAATTATTATTGGAGTTCTGGGGTATTTACTTTATCAGAAGCGTCAAGTTGATCAAGGTTTACTTAATGAATATAATCGGCAACTTGAAGAAGCAAAAGATTAGGTTAGCTTCCAAAAGAAAGCACTCAGTGCCTATGAGAGTAAGTTACTTGATACCACAATTAAGTATAATACAGAATATTAGAAATTAACAGACATACGAAATTAGTTGGATAGCGCGCAAACTAGTTTAACTGATGCGCGCGCCGAATATCATAATCTAGTTAATGAACGTATGTAGGAAATTGATTAGTTAATGGATGAATAGCGGCAACGCCGCCAGGAATCATTGGATGAAACATTTAATGAGAAGAAATCGGTTCTGAAGGCTGAATTAGATAAGACTTTAAAAGAATGCGATAAGTAGGCTGAAGATGCGAAGAAATGGATGGCCGAGCAAATTGAAGAAGCATAGGGAAAAGTAAAAGAATACTAGCTTCTTGAAGAACAGCAGCGAGAACGCTTCTTAAGTGCTAGAGAGCCACTTCTACAATATGAGAAAGATAAATAGGCTAAGTTGTTCTATACGATATAGCTTCCAGAAGAGTATCGTGAAGATATTGAATTCTTACTTACAACTGTTGCCGCGAAAGTCCAGCATCCAGACATTATATCAAAGCTAGTTTGGGCAGAGTATGTAAAACCTTATTTGGATGATACTTTTAAGAGAATTGAAGTCAAGGCAGAACCCGGTATTTATAAGTTAACTAATTTAGATAGCGGGAAGGCTTATATTGGGAAAAGTACTGACGTAAAGAAACGAATTGCGGATCATTTCAAATCATCAATTGGCATTAAAAGTATTGCAGATCAAGCAGTACACCATGAAATATTGAAAACTGGTTTCTGGAACTGGTCAATTGAAATAATTACTTATTGTGATAAAGATAAGCTTTCTGAGCTTGAAAAATATTATATTGAATTTTTTGATACTTAGACATTCGGATATAACCGAAATGCGGGAGGATAAATGAAATATTTTAAAAGACTTGATATAGAAAACGATGAGCATCCTATTTAGAAATATTTGCGTGAAAATTGGTATGGAAAGAAAGAAGTTCCAAATATACTATTAACCGCTTATGATAGATTGTGGGACAGTAAAGAAAAGTGTGAAATTTATTTTGATCAGCTTACTCAATATTATGAAGAGTATGATTCTAGTACCGGATGGAAAGTGATATTGGAAATGCCAGTCTTATCGCCAAAAGTTTATGAACTACTTACTCTATATCATTGGTCAAAATGGACTATCCAAGCCGATAATTTCTGGCGTAGTGCTAAGACTGGAAAAGATGAAGCCTTCATTGAGCCTGAAATTAACTTTAATCATTTTAGAATTGAGCATAAATTACAGTGTGAGGGCGATCCAACTCATTGGTACATTACTCTTTGGAATGAACATGAAACAACGCCACCAAAAGAGCCTGTTAAATTAAAAGAGGTAGATTTATAATGGAAAATGATCTAATTAAACGCTTTGCAGAAATCCAAAAGATGGATTATGCAAAAGCAGAAAAGCTCGTTGGCGCAGATACTGAAGAAGAAATCATGAAGAAGATTACTGATTTCACAGTACAAAAAATCAATGGCGGCGTCAAGCTAAATCGCGCGCAAAGACGTGCATTAGCTAAAAAGAATAAAGGTAAGAAAGCACAAACGGCGCAAAAATCTCAGATTGACGAGATTAATGAGACTGCCGCAAAGCTTAATTACATAGATTTAATTCAGAAACTAAGAGTACTAAATGAAAAGAAAGCAAAGGAGATTGAAGAAGATGGCGATGCTGAAACTGAAGACAACTGACACTTATAGGGTTGATACCGAAGAAGAAGCTATGGGTATGATTGAGGATGCTAAAGATCAGCAGATTTCTGGCGGGTATACCCTCACTAAGTCTAGCTATACGCTTAAAACAAAAAAGTCTAAAGGAGAAATAGTCGATCAATGGTTTATTGTTCTTACTGAAAAAACCTTTGGCGACTAAGGAGGATATAAATGAACGATGAATTATTAATGGATCCAGGTATTAAATCATTTGTAGATTCTATTCATTCACTCACAGAAATGGATGATGCTATTTTTACAGATGAAACTACCAATTCAATTATTAAAGGAATTAATGACTCACTTTCTCAAGAGAAAGTAAATCAAGCAGTTAATCAGATTATACAAAATCTAGAGAATCAAGGAACAACTAAGGCTGAAGCTAATGATTCTGCTGGCGCGCTCAAAGAGTTTGTAAATACTATTGTATATGGCGATAAAATTTTCACCGGAAATAAGCGTAAAGTAGTAGATATCGTTGTTGAAAAGATTTTCAATATTTTTGATACAGCTTTTGATAAATATCATTCTTATGCGATTGAATTACCTATTCAGTTAGATGATGGCGCCCAAGTCCCCACATATGCACATGATAGCGATGCCGCCGCAGACCTATATGCATTAGAAGACACTGATCTAAATGCTCATACATATGGTAATAAGATTCGTACTGGTGTACATATTCAACTACCAGAAGGATGGCTAGCGATGATTCTACCGCGCTCAAGCATTGGAGCAAAGACACCATTCAGACTCAGTAATAGTGTAGGACTTATTGATAGCGGATATCGTGGAGAACTTGGCGTTCTATATGATAATACATCTGAAGATAATTTGTACATTCATAAGGGTGACAGAATTGCCCAGATGTTAATTATGCCTTCTTACCGTTTTAAGGCCAATATAGTTGAAAATCTAGAGGATTCCGATCGCGGCGAAGGCGGCTTCGGGAGTACCGGAGTATAATGGCTAAAATTAATATATATACGGTATAGAACGCATTAGAATCTGAAGGATGGAAATTAATTAGTGAAGAGTATAAAAATTTAAAAACACCTTTGGAAATGTAGTGTCCATAGGGTCATGCACAGTCGCAAACATTTGAATATTGGCGCAAACATAAAATGTGTGATATCTGTATGGCCGGTGATCCATATAAAGTTAAAAAAAATAAAGTGCCGCAAAAGAGTGAAAATACAACGCGTATTCTTGCTCTTGATGCAGCTACTGGAACTACAGGATATGCTATTTATGATAATAGAACGTTAGTTGGATATGGTACTTTCAAAACTAGTGCTACATTACCAGCTACTGAGCGCATAAATCAAGTGAAAAATTGGCTTAAAGCCGCATTAAAGGAATGGGAGCCAGACTTTGTTGGGGTTGAAAATATTTAGCTATAGAAGTATGGACAAAGAGAAACTTAGGCGCAAGTTAAAACATTCCAAACATTAGCAAACTTGCAGGGCGTAATTTTAGATGTTCTATTTGAAGCCTGTATAGACCATGATTTAGTATATCCCAGCGAATGGCGTTCTTACTGCGGCGTGAATGATGGTGACGCCCATCGAGAGTCTAAGAAAAAATAGGCACAAGCCAAAGTAAAGATTTGGTACAAAATGGACTGCACCGAAGATGAAGCCGATGCTATTTGCATTGGAAAATATTTTTGTAATAAAATTAAAGTACACAGTACTTGGGGAGAAGATATATGATTAGAGTAACTTTACGCGATATATTGGAAGGGCAAGAAGTATTACAGAAGTTAAGTAATCAAGCGTTGCCTGGACGCGTAGCATTTCGTATTGGTCGTCTTCTAAAGAGGCTAGAAGAAGTTCTTACATCATATAATGAAGTAAGAAATAGCTTACTAGAAAAATATGCTAAGAAGAAAGAAGATGGCTCATTTGAATTGAATGAAAAAAACGAATATCAGTTTGATGAAGCTCATATGAAGCTATTTGTAGAAGAAATGAATAAGCTAGTCGCAGAAGAAACAACCGTGGAAGCCGATCCTATTAAGTTTTCTGATATTGAACAACTAGATTTTACACCTACTGATATTACATTCCTTGAGCCATTCTTAAATCTTGAAGATGAGTAAAAAAATAAAGGCCCGGACGTTATTAAACGTCCGGGCTATTTTTTTGTTAATTAACCGTCAATAAGTACTTTTGTACTTTTTCCTGTACATGTACTCAAGCACCCAGTTTTACATCCTTGTTTACAACTACCTTTACAGTCGCCAGTACAGCTGCTACCACATCCATCTTTACAAGAACCCATACAATTATTACCACAACCTGAACTACAATGTAGATCACAAGTGGTACTACAGGTACCAGTACATGAATTACTACAGCCACTAACACAGGTTCCTTTACAACCACCTAGACAGGAGTCTAGACATTCGCCCTTACAATACCCAATACATCCACCAGTACAATTCTTACCACATTTTCCAGAGCAATTACTTTCACATCTGCGGCCACAGCCGCCTTTACATCCAGTATCACAGTTATCCTCACAGCCACCAGAACATCCACCACCGCAGCCGCCAGAACATCCGCTACCACAATCCCCGGTGCAACTTGTTGAACAATTGCCTTTACATGTACCAGTACACGTATCTCCACATGTATCTACAGTAAGAGTCCTTGTTACAACTGTGCCATTACCGCTCACTGCAGTCGCAGTTACAGTCATATCCTAATTATCTACTAGTGTTAAAGTAATAGAACCCGCAGCCGCGACGGCATTCTAATAGGCTTCCATCGCGGCAATATTAAAATTTGCAGTTCTACCATCCACACGGGTCAATGTAAATATACCTTGTGAGCTATTAGCATCTATATCGCAGAAACAATCACCAAAAGCATGTTTCTTCGAACCGGCCATATAATAGTTATCAATGTTGAATACGCTATTAGCAATTGTACCACCAGTTAAAGAAGTACGATTAATAGTGAAGTTTCCTATAGTACCCGCTAATATCTTTGCTTCTCCTGAAGAAGCTCTAACACTAAATGTTGTAGTTGTTACAACTGAAGGAGTTAAAGTTAATGCGGAAGAAGAAAGCGTAGTTAAAACATAATCCATTCCATATACTTCATTAATATAATTTGTATAATTAGAAGGATCGGCCTGTTTTGCAGCTTGATACCAACCCGCATTCGCGCTATTGGTTAAATCATATTCGATAACTACTCCACGCGAATCCTTAACAGGCGTTTTACTGCCTGAAGTTTTAGCAAAATATAATGTTGTATCACTATTAGTTACTGTTGCCGTTGCTTCTGTATATGTATTCGTACTAGTTGCATCAATATCAGTATCATATGTAGAAACGGCAAATACAAACTTTGGTGATACAGTCTTTATTACCGATTGCTATGTATAAACCTACTAACCACCATTTAAAGTAATAGAGGCGACGCCAGGCGTATAATAATTCAAATAGCATGTTTTTCTGCGCGAATCTGCTGGATCGGTATAATAATAAGTATAATACGTAGAACCATTAATAGTGACAGTATCACACAAATCCTAATTATCATTTAAATATATACCAGCATTATTAACAGTATTAGTCTCAGATCCACTAATTAGCTGAATACCTGCGCCAGCAAGCATGTGTTCATTAATTTCCCAACCGCCAATATGCCCGCTACGTGTTTCAATACGACCGCTTAATGTTAAATTACCTGTATCTGGGTCAGCATAGAATACTTTTTTTGCTTCCCAATTCCGCAAAATAAGTCCATTCCAGCTTATTTCGACACGATGTACAGTATCGTCTAAGCGTTCATAGATATAACCTTCTCCGCCAACATTCTCCTTCATAATATAAGAACCAGCTTCACTTGTAAGGAATAAACCTTCTGAGTTATATACAACATATTGTTTCTTATCTAATAACTGGGAATGAGGAACGAATGATACATCCTAACTCTATAGATACTTTAGATATTCATTTGAAAATGATTTATAGGCATATAAACCTTCTCCATTCCATTGGAATTTAAGCTGGTCACCAGCAAATATTCTAATCTTATTTGTATCTAGCTAACCTGATGTAATTAAATTAGCATTGATTCCAGATGGTAGAATACCAGTATTCCAAATCCAATTGCCGCTAGTATCTCGCTCCGTAGCAGTAAAAATACCGCCGCCACGAAATGCAACAACGCCGCTATCGCTAGTACCCCAGATACCATCAGCCTAATCTATAGTTAATGTGCCTGCGTTGAAAGCAAGATTCAAATTAGAACTACGTATACTATCATATACTACTTCTGGGTCAATTAGTCCATTAGCAGTAAATGCCTATACCGCTGTTTCTAATCCCACCTAATTACTTTTCATTGCTTCTGTTTGCGCGACAATTGTAGTAAATAGGTCTTCAAATTTCGTTTCATAGTTCTTAATCTCGATGGTATCTTGCCATGGATGGTCTAAGTCCATCGTAATAGTAGAGATGTATCCACTAATATTTTCTAACTTTAAATCATTATCATTGATATGTACAACCTAATTAAGCCTATTATAAGCAGTATGTACGAACTCCGGATTTAATAAGCTTAATTCTACTTCATACGAAACCTTCGGGAAAGCATTTTCTTTCATAACTTTAATAGCATCCAAATAAATGGAAACATCTAAGTTAGAAAGACTGTATAATACAGTATAATCCACCTTAGATTTAGTGGTAATAAGAATTGTCTCAGGTTTTAAAGTAACGTAATAGCCAATTCCTTTTATATTCAATCCCTCAGATCTATCATCTTCAAGTACGTAAAATTCTTTATTTTCTTCAAGCTAATACGAGTTCTAGAAAATCTCTAGAGCTTTTTCTTTTAATTTTAGTGTATCAAAATATAAACGCGGATATACACGTTTATATTGATATTCCTATGGAGTCGGCGGCCGTGTGCTACCATTATTATCATAATCACCATTAGAAACTTCTCGTGTGCCTAAAAATCTACTTGCTTGTCCACCAACAGTGAGAATGTTTTCCCAGGTAACACTGCCATCCTGATTATATATTGGATAACCAATAAAACTACGAGCTTCTGCGTCTGCAGTTACTAGATTAGTAACTATTCGCTCAGTATCTGGGTCAACATAAGATACTTTATACTTATTTGTTACTAAGAAATTATATGTGTCATCATCCAATTCTTTCGCGCCAGTAACGATGAGCGCTAATTCTAAAGAAGCTCTACCAGCGCTATTTATATTAGTTGTAACTATCCATCCTAATTCACATCCAGAATTAACTTGATAACTATAATATTTACTATTTTCTAACGCAATAATTTCTTCACTAGTATCTTCGTAGCCTTTTTCTTTTAATTCACGAATAGTAGAAACATTTGCCGGACTGCAGTAAACAAAACAAATCTCTCCTAAATGACTAATTAATTTATCTTGCCCTTCTGCTGTTAAATCCTTCAAGCTTATAACTAAATGCTATTCTACTTTATCTGCAATCTCTGTATCATATAGCAAAGGAGTCTCGCTGTCATAATATTTTTCATAGTCCCAAATACATGTAAAATGATCTTCGGAATCTGGACGCAAGGTCTATACAGTAGGCTTTAAGGCTGTTACTAAGCTAAAACTCTTTTTAAATAGGTCTCCATAGTCATGATAGTTCTCAGGATTCCAATAGCCTTCACGCAGTGCCGGACCCATCATCTTCTCAAAATCACTAATTAACTGTGCTTTATTCTCTAAATGACGAGCTTCATTGTATAATAACTCGGGAGTACCTTTCTTTTCATCCAATAAGCCAAAGTAATCATAATCCCAATCTATAAACTCTTCTTCAGAGTTTAAGATACGAGATTCATCTACACGTACACTACGTGTCACTGTTTCTACTTCAGACGGATCGGTATCTTCATCCCAAACAATACCCAGTGCGCCAACCTCTTCTTCTGGCAAAGAAGAGATATCTACACGCGCAAAACCTAAACGGCAGCCATATAGATAGAAGTTTAGTATCCGAATACGTTCCTCAAGTAGCTCTTTTTGTGCCAAATCATAAGCTAAACGAGTTTTCCAAATCTTCTCTATATTATCATATGCTAAAGTCGGATTATACTGTCCTACTAGCCATAATGTATTTCCTTCTTCTAAGCCTGCGCCCGCAATATGCTCAATACGAATTACATTCTAAAATTCATCTGCGACAAAAGAATACTAGGTAATGAGCCCATCAAATGAACGGTCAGAACCTGTATAATTTGTAGTACGATATATCTTAACAGTATTGCGTAATAAACCATTCCAACGAATATTAATATAAAATCCACGCTCAGCTTTATATAATAAAGTACACGCTGTTCCGTTAATAGGAATGACATTAGTGCCACCAGTAAGTTCTGCGCGCAGTTTACCTGCTTCTTCCATACGCTCACGATCTAAATCAATTGCATTTTCATGTATAGTTAATTGTGCTTCTGCTTCTGTCAATTGATTCTGTACAATGCGAATGCGTTCTTGGATTTGAATTAAGTTTGTATTAAGGGTGTGCATATCGGCTTCATAATATCCTATCTCATCATACTATTCATCCGTAATGCCCTAATTCTGTCGTAGATAATCAAAATTAAGTAGGTAGTCTTCTTTGCTCTTATTAGCATCTACATCCATAATTGTAACAGTATCAGAATCATAATCTACACCAGTTACAAACATCTTAGTAGTAACATTACTATTATCTACAGTACGTGTAATTGCTGTAGAATTGTAGGGATAAGTTAAATCAATATGTCCCTATACATCCTAGAGATAGTTATTATAATAAACTACTTTTCGTCCGATAATCTAATAATTATTATCATGAGTGTATTCGTAGCGGCAAAAAACGCCAAATTGCTTAGCGATATCTTGCGTTATATTATAAATATTGCTCTCTGATACATCCATAATGCGGCACTTTTCGCGCATATTCTATATAGTACGCGAAACTAGCTTGCCATCGGCGCCAACTTCCCAAGAAGATACATAGTCATCTTCATATAGAATATTACTCTTTCTATATGAAGCTTCCTAAAACACGTCCGGATTCTTGAATGAAGACCAATCCATACGAATCTCGTATGTCCAATTATATTTCCAATCTCCATTAGACTTCTTGAATACTAAATCATTCCAAAACTAAATATTATTGAGTGGCTACTCAGTCAAGAAACCTTCTTCTTCCCATTCATCTAATGCATCTAAATAATTCTATTCAGATAACGCAATTTTATATCCTAGTTTTCCTAGCTCATGAAAAGCCAATCCTTCGGCTTTTACGCTAATATCAATATTATCACTCTAATGATCATGAGTAACTTCTGTAACTAAAAATTCAAGTACTTTCTCATCTTCTGTGTTCTTGTTAAATATAATCTTCAGCTTATGCATATTGGCTTCTAGCGGCTAATTTTCAAGGTGTAGCCACATAGGATTATCAATACGAGATGCTCCGTTCTGATAATATTTAGGAATAGAAAATGTAAGCTCTTGCGTTCCGTCGTCACGCATAACCACAGATCCATCCTAAATCTACCCTTTACAATCCATAGTAGACCACTTTAGGACAGATAAGAATCTGTCCTAAAGTGTCCAAATAGAAACCTCATAGCTGCGTACTCTCGTATTATAATAATGCAGTAATCCATCAGCCATGATTTATTCCTCCTTTTGCTCCTTAGAGATACAAGTTTTTAAATTCAAAATGTAAGTCCTAGAGGCCATTAGATACATCGTGAGTAATTAAGTAAGCATAATCTGGATGCGCTTCTTCCCAAGCTTGTACCTAATAATTGCCATCTAAAACATTTCTTTCATCTAATATTAGGTACTAACTCCGCACCATATCTCCAACATTTTCTTCCTGTGAAGTAGTATAATTTGTTTCATCAACTAAATTTAAACACTCACGCCATGAACTTGTTGAGCCAATATTGGGTAATTGCGCGCGTGCCTGCTATAAATCACGATAGGTATACTTTCCAATCGCAAGGCCGGTTTTCGCATCAAAACTAAATTCAGCAGAGAATGGTTCACCCGTTTTATCACATATAAGCATTGACATACCTTCTTCTAAATCGCCGCGATACCGATTCGCATCACCAATGATACCATTTCCATTTAAGGTATCATATTTATCTAGAAGCATATTGGCCCAAGCACGAACTACTGGATGACGTATTGTATCACGTATAGTTTCGCGTACAGTTAGCCAAGCATTACCGGGCGCCATAATTTCATCGCTATCAAATATTTCAATAACCTAATTGTAACTTAACCAAAAAGTCGGTAGCGTGAACTTAAATTCATGTAAGGCACTCGCGCGCAAAGTAATAGTATTATATGCGGGCGTACCATCTGAATGTGAATTACGTGGCGTAATAATATAAAAAGCTTGTCCAGTGCCGGTTGGGTCTTGCTACCTAATTTGCGGTTTAAGAGTAAAGCGCAACTTTACAGGAGAAGGCGCAGTACCAGCATAATAGAGATTTGCATTAGAGCCATAAGGCAATTCAATACCTTGTACTGGCGCACTAGAACCTGTTAACTCTGCACCACCGATTTTCGCGCCAAGATTTGTTTCATCATTGTAAATGCGCCCGCCCCGATAATATACAGTAGTCGGCGCTGGGCCTAAAGATTCGCCGGTTTCAGGGTCATAAGTTTCACGATCCTCTGTTGCGGTATAATAAGCAAATTTCATTTGATCTGAAGATGCTTCGTCTTCCATTACACTATCATATAGGTCTTTACTAGTTTCACCCACGATACGTGCCCATATTTCATATTTAACAGATGCGTAAATATCGCCACCTAAGAATACATCTATTTTAGTAGTACTACCTAAGGGTATTCTATCTTCATAGATAATCTTAAGTGCATCTTTAGAATCTTTAATAGTAGTCAATTGACCATTAGCATCAATCCAGCTTTCTTCATAATAGCCTTCTAGTGTATTCTAATGCCCTAAGATATTCTGCACAGAATACCAGAAAGGCTCGTCCATTACAAGCTCTAAATCAATTTCGCCGCGATATACAGTAGTAAAAGTTTTGTAGGAAACAGCATGAATATTTTCATCACTGCCGATTTGAAATGGCACTTCTACTTCTTGCTTAAATCCAAGAAGATGTAATTGCGGCGGTGTTGATACTCGCGCGAGGATTGCCCTATTGGGATGCTCGGCTAGTATCAATTCCCTAATTGAACCGGCCCTAAACCAGTGTTTAAATTCATCTAATTCGTTTTCAGTTATACCATCTGTTGCCAAAGTAAAACTTAATGTATTGGCATGAAAATATGTTCCCCAATAGAATTGTCCTTGAATTGTGTCATATGTAGTTGTTAGGTCTTCAAAATCTGCGTATCCAGCTTTTTCCATCCTATCGCCGCTGGTGTATGCAATTAAATTAAAATCTTCAATGTTTTTTCCACCATAGGAAAAACTAATAAAAGAGCGCTGCATGAAAGGCAGCCGAAGCTGCCCATCATGCGTCGCCTTATAAACTTGGGTACGAAATGGAGTCTAAGACTCCACTTCATTACCCATTAATGTTGCAATATCTGCCATACTCCTTTTACCTCCTTATACTGTTCGCAGCGCCAGTCTTACGGGCAATACGCATCATTTCGTTAAGTGCTTGTTCGCCTGCGCGACGAGCATCATAATCATTAGCAATTTGTTTAACTTCCATTTTGAGTTCAACTTTCTCGATAATGGTGGAATTATCCTCAACAGGAGTTACGCCACTAACGGAATTATTAATTCCATCATAACCTTCGTTATAAGATTTAAGTAGAGAGATGAGAGAATTTGGACGGTTAGAGAGAATGTTGTCACGGAGAATCTTGGTTTGAGAAGCAGTTAGGACTGTTTCTGTACCAAGTTCACCGAGCTCATAAATACCGTGGTTAGCATAACCGCCAACAGATTTCTTTTTAGGCTGAGCTAATGGAGTAGGAGCTTTAGCGGCGGTTTTTGTGGCATCACCTACTATAGTTTTAAAGCCTACTGTAAAACCACCAGCAAGAATTTGGCATCCTCCACCGCAATTTGCTGCGCAACGTTTAGTACACTCTGTACCGCACGAATTACTACAAGCGGTATTACAGGTAGAGCTTCCTCCACCACCTCCACCGCCGGAGTCTCCACTGCCGCCACCAGAACTAGCCTGCGTCGCCGCAGCTTCTGCTGCTTTTCTCGCGGCTTCAGCCGCAGCTTTATCAGCTGCATATTTTGCTCTCGCAGTTGCAGTAGCTTTTGTAAGATCTCCGTGCTTATCGTATTCAGAATTAAATAAGTCACGATATGCACCGCTTGGGTCATATCCAGCGCCAAATTCTGCTTTCATAGCTTCATCGAAGGTAGCATAGTCGTTGCTCTTCATTTGCTGGCGTGTCATTGCAACCATCAATGCGACATTATCTCTAATATCTTTTGCAGTTACTCCATTCGCGCCAATACCAGCTTTTGCATTATTTAAATCCGCTCTATAAGAAGTCCACTATTCCGCCTTAAATAAAGTTTGATTTGCGTTATCAGCAGTTCCTAATGGTGATAATGCCCAGAACTCAGAATTACCGTTCGTAATGAAAGAAGTAATCTGCTGCGCTGTTCCTTCCATAACTTCATATACGTTACCCCAAAGTAGGCCATATTCTTTCTAGTAATCTAGCGCTTCAGTCATTAACTCAATCTGACTATCCATACGTTCGATTTCTAGCTAAGAAGCCTACTGAATAGCGTCGATTTGTTGTTGCTGTAAATTAAAATATCTTTCTCTTTCAGACTGGTTAATTTCAGAACGAAGATTTGCGATATCTTGCGCACTACCACCAGAACGTTGTAGAATAGCTAAACGACGTCTTTGCTAATTGAGAGAATTTTCTTGCTATTGATTTTCATACATCTAGCGCTCATTGTTAAGTGCATCTGTTAGTCCATCAATATATTTCTAAGTAGATTCCTCTAACTTATCGCGCTCATCCTGTAACGCATCAATTTCACGCTGACGCATATCTTCAATTGCTTTAAGTACAGCATCTTCAACTTCCATCTGGTTGTCTCGAATTTCTTCAAGTAAATCATTTTGATCGGCTTGAAGTTGTAGAATACTGTCTTCGCCTTCTTTAATAGAATCCCAAAGACTCTGGGTGGCTTCCTTATACTCGTCAATCTTGTCCCAGAAAGCTTTTGTAGCTTCACCATAGAAAGATTGCATTTCTTCATCAGTAACTTCACCGTTACTGTCGCTATCCATCTTAATTTCGCCGCCTTCACTATACTTCATATAATCCTCATAACCTGCGGCTACGAGTATATTATATTTCTCTTCGTCAGTATAGTTGGCTTTTCCATAGGAATCAAAACCAGCTAAATCAGTTAGCCATTCCATCGCGCCAGATTTAAAGCGCATCTAACCTTCGTTATCAAACTCAATAAGCTTGCCGAAAGGCTAGTTCTTTAGCGCTTCAACACGCTGATCGTAATAGGCTTCGCGACTTAGGTTAAGTTGTTCCTATGCATCAATCTATTGCTTTAAAGCTTCAAGAGAACGTTTCTAGCTAGCATAATAATGGTTGCCATTCGCATTCCAGTCAGATTGTAGTTTAGAACGTAAGGTTTCTTCGTGTGTAATTTCTTTCTCAAGCTTAGCAATCTTCTGCATTAGGTTATACCAGCGCTCAACTGTATCAACCCAAATAGAAGGATCAACGACTTTGGAATCTTCTCCGCCGCCGCCTCCTCCTCCACCACCGCCGCCACCGGCGAGGTCGGATACTGAAGCCTCTTTAAGAGATTCCCACATTGCGCGTAGTTGTTTTAAAGCAGCTAATGCCGCGGAAGCACTAGCCATTGCAGGACCGGTATTACCAGTTGCGAATGCAACCGCATTCTTTTCAGAGGTAACAGCCTTACCGCGACTATTGGACATCCCCTTCTTTAGAAGCTATTCGGTCTGTAAGTGGTTGAAAACAATTGCATCATCTGCAAGATCAACCATTTCCGCGCCATTTTGTCCAGCGACAAAATAACGTCCGTTGGAGACCACAAGTTCTGGGCCAAGTTCGCCCATAAGAGTTCCTTTGGATTTGGCAAGACCAATGTTGCCTGTCACCTTACCTGGTTTCTTAATTGAGTTTGTAATAACCTTGTTTGCCCCAGATTCAAAACCTCCGGCAGGAGGCGTTCCTATTGTTTCATAAGTAGTAGTTACAGTAATGTTTTTGCTATTAATTGATCTTAATAGTGAAACTATGTGAGATAAAATAACAGAAGCCTGATCGACTACAGTAATTTTTGCCTCAGCGCCGAGTCCAATTGTATCTAAGGTGCCCTTAACTTCTTCTGCTTTATCATCAAAATCACTCGTGTCAGCATCAATTTTAGCTTCACCTTCAAAGGACTTAAGCTATGTTTGTACTGCTGTTACATCGTCCTATTTTAATTTAAGCGGGATTTCAAGTGAAGAAGGTATTAAGTCTTGTGCTGCTTGTCCAGTACTATTTTCTGGAGAAAGAGTTTGTAATTGAGCTAAATTAGTAGCTAAGTTCTAGATATTAGTTACAGCAGTCTACGCATCAGTGGCAATTGCAGAAATTGCCGCTGCAACGTCTTGAACTGGCTGAGCATCAATTGTATTTAAGGCTTGAGTTAGAGAAGGAATTGACGCAGTAATTCCAGCAGAAATAGTATCTTTTAATGCCTGATCAATCCCTAGACTAGACTCTATTTCTGAAGTAAACTATGCGGTATCTGGATTCCCTTCTACGTCTACTTTAATCTTACTTCCATCAACAACTAATGTTCCGCCAGTTTCTAAGGTCTTAACCCAGTTGCCGTCACCAGAGTCGGTAAATCCCAAATCTTTTGCGGACATCCCTGCTTGTAACTAATTTCGAATATCAGTTAGCTCTTTACGACGAGCAGCATCATTAGAAAGATCTATGGCATTTCCTTTTTCATCTATAACTTTAGTTTCTGTATTGACTCGAATCTTTAAAGTGCGCCATAAGATCTAACTATCAGTCCATTTAGCTGCTTCTGTTTCTCCATATTTTAAGGAATATTCACGGAAACTTGATATATAGTTCTTTAACCATTCATCTTGATTATTACCAGTAATTGTTTCACCATATGCTCCAGTGCCTGTAATAGTTGTAATACCGTCTTTAGCTTCTACAGTAATATTGAATTTATTACCTATATGATACTCAGTAGATAGTGCTCGGTCATCTTCTATCTATATATTTTTACTATCTATCCCCATTTTAAGGAGACTTTGTGCTTCAAGCGCGCCTTGCCACTTACTATCACTTGATTTATAAGTACTATTACCAACCTATATAGACTATTCTTTTGTTTCTGGATCTATTTTAATTTTACCTTCAACAATTAAAACTTCTTGAAGAGTTAATTCGCCAGTACCCTTACCTTTTGCATACGCTTGCTCGGCATCTATAACAGCCTATCTTGCTTTTTCTGTATCTACCTGTAAACGAGCCGTTACCTATTCTACTACTTCTGCAGTATTGGGTTCTTCCCAATTAACTTGTGTAATAGTGCCGCCAGAGAATATCAATGTAGCTTTACCAGTATCAATTGTTAAATCAGTTAAACCTGATTCAGCCAAAACGTTTTTCACGCTAGCCATAATATTATCTACATCATAATCTCCAGATATAGAGGCTTGTCGTAGACTTTCAAGTAATGCAGTATACGCAGTAACAAATTTCTATCCCTTTTTACCTAGCGTAGTGGCATCCATCTCAAAAATTTCTGCTAAAGAAATACCATCTAATTTCATTGATTGTAATGCTTTCGCTAAATCATCATTATGAACGGCCTATTGACGAATATACTTAATAAAATCAGAATAGTCTTCCACATATGTTAACGCCTCTGGATTAATAGCATTGCCCTAAGCGTCAAAACGAATTTCAGGGAAAATATCTCCTAAATCAATTGCATTATCCTCACTACCGCCGCCGACAATATCATTTAATTTCTCCATGGCAACAATAGTTTCTAATAATGCAATTAATCCATCAAGCATATTAATTTGGTCATCTGCAACAGCTTGGATACCGCTCTAAACATCACTTACCATATTTTCAGCAGAACTAAAATCAACATCGATTGCAGGTAAATTAACTTGTAAATTGGTATTATCTGCGGTAGTAGTTAAATTACGTGCAGCATTAGTAATTAAATCAGCATAATTCTGTGAATTAACTTCTAAATCTTTACCTATCTAAATACCTTTTCCACCAAGCATTGCAGAAAGATTACCCATTTCTGTCATCAAATTATAGAAATCGGTATAATCCATACGCTTTGTTTTTTTGCTTTCATTTATAGCATTAAAAGCCTTTTGCCAGCCTTCCCAATAATTTAATGGATTGTTCTAACCAGAAGGAATAGCCTAATCCATAAACTTAAAAGAATCATCTTCAGTAGTTGAACGAACAGCAAGAATTTCTTCTGCAACTGCTAATTCTGCTTCATACTACTCTTTTCTAGCACTGGAAACCTGATTATCTGCCGCATATAACTCTTTACGAAGACTAGCAATATGTGCCATTAAAGCTCCAGTAGTTTTAAAGTGTTCGTCTGATTTTTGTAATGATTCATTTAATGCATCAAAAGCTTGTTCAGCATGTAAGGCATCAATTGATTTTAAAGCAGAATATAATTCTATAGCTGAAGTTTTTACTAATTTAAATCCTTCTGCAGTTTCTACAAATTGAAGGTCTGTAATTCCAAAATCTCTGGCTTTGGTTTTTAAATCACTCATTTCTGTATTAGTTAAACCACCAGAAATTCCTTTTGTAATAGCTTCAGCATAGGATTTTAAAATATTAAGAACAGCATCTTTAACTTCTTCGAGTCCACTGCCGATATCTAAGCCTGCCTATTGTGCTGCCTATTCTAACGTCTAAGCAATGCCTAATAAGTTAGCGTTATCACCAATTTTAAGAATACCATCCTCAAACTTTGCGCCCCATTTATTAAGCTCTTTATTTAATTTAGGAATAATTTGTTCATTATATTTTTCGGCTTCTATCTATAATTTCTATGCGATCCCTAAATCATTATTAGTTAAATCAAGATAATCTCCTAAATTAATACTTTTTGTTAATGCCGTAACATACTAAGTCCCAAACTCGGTTAAATTAAGCCAATCTCCCTCTTTTGCACTTTCAATCTACTTAACTTCATCTACTATAACCTTTTCAGTATTTTTATTTAACTCAATAAGCCCATCATTATAAGCCTTAAAAGCGCTAATATACTCTGGCGTATTTGCAATCGCCGCTAAATCTTCAGTCTTAAATACCTTCTTGGCAAAAGCTTCCCAATTGGTTAAACGAACTTTTCCAAAGCCTGTACTCTCTAAACCATAACCAGCAGCATCATCTAACGCGTCCTCAAGTCTAATATTATAACGACTTAGGATTTGTCCTAATGCATCGTATGTCATTCCGGACGCATTTTCGAGCATCTCTGTGACATCCATATTACGTTGGTCTTTAGCAGTAAGAAGTTCAGCATAGGTTTTGTTCAGATCGGCAGTAGTTGCGCCAGCAGTAGACTTCATTTCAGTATAGATAGCCGTATAAGCTTCTACCATATCAAAAGTAGCATTAACGACACCATCTTCATCAACCATATGAAGACCGAAAAGAATATCTTTAACTTTACCAGTGGCTAGTGAGCCAACTTCAATAGAACTAAGCTATTCAAATGCTTGTTGCCATTCAGTAAAAAGATAAGAATAGGCTTGTTCTAATTCTTCAGAAGTTGCATCGGGATTAAGGGTCTTTAAAGCTTGTACTGCTTGCAATCCGCCTGCTTCCAAATCTTTAATTAGCGCCTTAGTATATTCTCTAATTAATGGTTCTCTCGCCTCAGATCCAGCTTTTTTTAAATAACTTTCTGGTAATTGTAACTTTCCAGCTACATCTAATGCAGTTAAATAGCGGCTAATCTAATCTTCTAATGTTTTACGAGATTCAGTATCCTTTCCACGCGTTTCAGAACTAAGATATTCTCCTACATCAATAGCATCTTGTAAAGTATCTATTTGCTCCTAATAAAAATTCTAAATATAGTCGTCTACATGTGTTCCAGATTCTTTTAATTCTTGCGCTTTAGCTAATATGGCTTTGTATGCTTCCTCTGCAGTGCCCTTAGCCAGTTTAGCATTACCAGTATATTTTCCTTCTTCATCTACTTCAAATGTAAATAAATCAGTTAAACCAATCTCTGAAGCCCAGGCTGCTAATTGATTAATATCTGTCTACTAATCTTTGTTTAAACTTGTGGCCTCTGCAGAAATACTTGCAAGATCGGTAGATTTTAAGCCATTTTTCGATACTATATTATCTAACTCTGTAGTAGCTGCTTTAACCTGTGCACGATAATTTTCAGCAAATCCTTGTTCATATGCTCGTAACTACTCTATACTGGTATAAAATTTTCCATCTGCATAAGTTAAATCTGATAAATCTAGATCTTTTAAGCCACCTTTTTCCAAATACTTCGCATTCTCAGTTAACCATTTCTATGCAGAAGTAGCATCCATGCCCGATAATCCAGTAGAAATGTTTTTAGAAGCATCTGACCAATTGTTAACAAAAGCATCAATTTGAGCATCTAATGTAAGTCCAATATTAGTAAGCATGGTATCTGCCATAGCTTCTAATTTACTCGCAATATCACTAGCCTATTTGTCTGTAAGATTATCATCTTTATTTTCACGAAGTTTATCAGCAGCTTCACGTAATCCTTCAGCAGTATAACCTGTTTGCTCTAAAACTTGCTAAACAGACATGCGCTCTTCATCTTGAAGTCTCATTACGGCAGAAGTAAATATTAATGCCTTCTAACCATAAGATGCAGATAAATCATCACCATACTTATATATATCTTCATACTTACTAATGATGTCATTGTACATTGCGCGAGTAGCTTCTGTGGCTGTATCTTTATCTAACTAAGACAACATACGATTTTGGAATTTTTGAATACCAGATAAATTGGTACCTTGTGTCGCATATTTTTCAATTAAATCCTTTCGTACCTATTCTTGGGCAGCAAAAGTCTAATCAATAGAGTCGCTAAATGCCTTACCTTCTTCGGTTTCCCACCCCTCGTTGGTTAAATAGCCTCGCTCTGTTAAATATTTTTTAACTGTATCGGCACTGTAGTAACGATTATTCTTAATCATAGACTTAAATTCACTCTGCTAAGCATCGGTCATTTGATTAAGAATACTATCTCCTAAAGACATTAAAGATTGAGCTAAGTTCATTCCGGTATTAAGCCACCAAGCATCAAATTCTAAATCAGGCGTCTACTCTAAAGCAGCTTCATAATCAGAATTTAATTTAGATGAAATTAATTCAAATATACCAGTACTACTGTTAATTACTGCCGATTGATCAAAATTAGTCCGTAATTTCTCAGTAATCTATTTTTTTATACCAACTTGTAATTGCGCTGCTTCTTTATTAAAAGTATCAAGATTACTAATACCTCCACTCAGTGCATCACGTACATTTGCAATATCTTCAGTTAATCCGTATTTAGCGTCACTATATTGTGTTAATAAACTATTTAAACTTTCTAAATCTGCATTTAAATCGCCCGTTCCATCTCGTGCATCATTATGAAGTTGAGTAATTGCTTGATTAATATCATTCGCAGCTTTTGTTTGTTCTTCTGCCGTAGCTTCATTGCGCTATGTACCCAAATTACGAAATGCACGGAAAAATCCTACGGCTTCCTAGAAATTGCTATCTTTAAGACCAATTTCTTCTTCGGGAGTATTCAATAATTCATCCAAGACATCAGTCGAAAGATAGAGTCCTTCAAACTACTAATGTTCTCTAAAAAATGTCTATAAATCACCATCTTTAGTTTGATTATATAACGCAGTTAAAAATGCCTACTATGCAAGATTTTCATTTTCAAAAGAATTTATAAAGTCAGTTATTGAATTTGCATCGTTTGATACGCCCGAATTATCCCATAAAACTCGTTGCATTAATGAAGAATTATTAAGTAAGTTAGCATATCTCGCAGAATTGTTTTTAGGCGAAACATATGTATCTGGGCCAGTAGCTAAATAGTCTAAACTAGAAGTAATTTTATTTCTTGCTTCACTCAAGGCATTCTCTTTTGCCTATTTCGCTCTGGCTACTTCAGCTTTCGCTGCATCATAGGCCGCCTATGCACTTTCTTTACGTGCTGTGGTCAAAGCCTAGGTAAGTGCAGTTTCTTCTAATATAGCGTTACCAGCCTCATCAAAATTAGCAACTAACTGAGGAAATTTAGAAGTTAAATCATTAACGGCATTCTAATATGCTTCAGCATCTTCTTCGCTGTCATACCTCTTAGCACGTAAATCAGTTAGTTTCTTTTCTGCGCTTTGTAATTCTTTGTATTCACCAGTAGCTTTTAAAGATTCATTCTTAGCCTCTTCAGATTCTTTAGTTAAACGTTCTAATTTTTCTTTTTCATCTTCGTTCCATTGATCAATTCCATTAAGAACGCTCATAAAGCCACTAATAATCATCATAGGATTACCAGAAAAAAAGCCAGCAACTCCTTTAGCAGCACCGCTAACAAAATTCAGACCTCCACCAAGCCTTTCAGAAGATCTCTAATCCATTACACCATGTTTGGATAGTAATGTTGGAAGAGTCCCAGCTAGCATACTAAGACCGCTACCTAATTGACTTAATTTTGTACTAGAAAAACCTCCTATATTCCCGCTACCAAAACCACCTTTCGTGGCTGCAGCTTGTTCACTCGCTCCTGCCTCGCGATTATCTGCATCTGCTGCACGGTCAGAAGCACTTGCTTCTCTTGTTTTAGCATCTTCTGTACCATTAGACGCCTCTGCTTCTCTGTCTTTAGCTTCAGCATTTCTAGTTGCAGCATCTTTTTCTTCCTATTCCGCTTCTGCTCCTGCTTTATTTGCGTCTGCTGCTCCTTTACCTGCAGTAGCTAGATCCTAGAGCGCAGCAGCAGCGCCTTTTGCGGTGTCTGCAACGGCAGATAAGGCTCCTGGCAAACTATCCTATGAGGATGACTATTCTGCAGGAGTGCTTTTCTCTTGTTCTGCACCTTTATCTGTATCTGATTCTGCATCTTCTTGAGCTTGTTCTGCAATTTCTTGAGCTTGTTCTGCTAATTCTGCAACAACGTCTTGATCTTGTTCTGCGGTTTCTTGAGCTTTTTCCGCAGCAGCTGCTGCTTGAGCCTGTTCTGCTGTAGCCTTGGCATCCTCCTCAGCTTGACTCTTATTTAGTTGAGGAGGCGGCACATCTTTATTGCTCACCTTTTCTCCATATGCATCAGCTGCAACTGCTGCGGTGTCGTTAGCGTCATTTACTGCTTCGTCTTTATTTATTGGAGATGGCGATGCATTGTTATTACGCACTGCGGCAATGTAGCTATCACCTGCAGTCGTTCCTGCATCATTACCGTCCTCTGCAGCTTCACCCTTATTTATTGGAGAAGGTGACACATTTTTATTGCTCACCTCTTCTCCATATGCACTAGCTGCAGCATCTCCAGCGATAGCGCCCTATTCTTGAGCCTCTTCTGGATCTACAGTAACATCTATTGGCGTCTATGGTACTGCTTCCTGAGCCTATTTTTCTCGTTCCAATGCCGCAGTTTTTTCATTAATTGCAGCAGTTTCGGCTTCTACTGCAGCCGTATCCACTGGTGTTGCTGTAGCCGATGCATTTTGAGTTGATGTACCATAAGTTTCACGAAATGCTGCTGCACTTTCTTGAACCTTTTCCTGTTCTCTATGCTAATGTGAAAGATTCTATACTAGATTATCAAATTCAGTAAAAACAGCACGAGCATCTTTTCCATATATATCTCGACTTGCTTGATATTCTAAATCTCTAGCATTTTTATTTGCAGCTAGCTATCCTTCGGATTCTATTTTTTGTTTTTCACGCTCTGCATCAGCCGTAATACTATTTTTATCACGATTTAAACCTTGATTATATTTTTGATTATTTTCTGCGACTGCCCTATATTCCGCATCTAAAGCTTCTTTTGCCTACTACTCAAGACCTTTAAAGCCACCAAAATTATTCGCGGTTAGTGGAGACCCGTTAATTTGAGCCATACGAGAAGTCAATTCTGCTTTCTGCCGTTCTAAGTCATCGTATCTAGCTTGCTCGGCTTCAGATAAAGAAGAATTCGCCTTCTTCTAAGATAAAATTTCTTGTTCTTCTTCAATCTAATTTCTTTGTTTCTTTAAATCATTAAATTCTGTATCATATTTAGCCGTAATTGCTTTTTTTCTCGCATCATACTCTGCTTGCTGCTCCGCAGTTAAACCATTTTCATTTAATAATAACTATGAGCCTAAAGCATCACTTTTTTCCTATGCTGCTGTATCAATATTCTGCTTAGCATAAGCTACTCCAGATTGCATTACAGCATTTCCATACATACCTGCAAACTAATAAAATTCAGGAGGAGCTTTTCCTGCAAGAAAATCTTCAAATGTCAAGTTATTTGTTACTTGACGCATACTTGCTTTCATTCCTTCACTAACGTCTGGACCAAGCTAATCAATCTATGCAAGTATGCTATCTTTGAAAGCCGCAAAACTATTATCATCGAACTTCATAGCTTCTTTTAAAGCATCGATAACAGAAGTACCTGCTTTATTTGCTGCATCTACTGCTTCTTGTGCAGAAGATTGTATCCCTTCAGATAAACCTGCAATAACATTCTAACCAGCAATCATTGCAAATACAGAAGGAGAATGACAGCCCATACCAGCTTTTAATGCTTCAATGACCTATGTACCTTTTTCACCTGCAACTGCGGCAGGATTCCCAGAAGATAAGCCAGCTACAAGTCCAGCAATACCATTTTCACCCGCTTTTTCGAAGGCTGGCGTTAAATCAATACCAAGACTAGCTGCATTTTCTTTAATTTTCTCTATAGCCGCGGTAAAATCTGTTTGCCAATCTGGAGAACTAAAGTCAATTGCATTAATTGCTTCCTAAATCTATGATAATATAGTTGGATCCAAAGCCTGTATTTCATCAACAAATTTTAAACGGGCTTCAATCCATATTGGCTCTAAATTAGCTGCTTGAGAAAACTCTGTAATTTGAGATTTTAAATTATCTATATTTAAACTATTTACAGGACTCTCCGACTATGGCCAACTGATATTTAAACCTTCGACAAGTGCTGCAGATAATTCAGCCGCCTTATCTGATAATTCCGGAATGCCAGATATAATACCATTTAAATATTGCTCAACTCCTAATTTACCAGCATTAGCTAAAGCTGCGCTTGCTCCTTCTGTCTAAGATATAACTGCATTAAGAGAACTGGATAACTCTCCTTTTATCGCTTCAATATCACCGCTAAGATTAAAATTTCGTTTTAACTATTGGGTAACGCCGTTTCCTGCAAACTATGTTGCTAAATCTACTGCGGTAGTTGGCTATTGAGGTTGACTTGTCGCCGTTTCTGAATTCGCACTCTTATTCTCCTATTTCGCAGCCGCCGCCTGTTGTGCTGCAGCGGCGGTTCTTTCATTAGCAGCTGCTTCTCGCTCTGCTGCTGCGGCGGCACCTTCTTCTGCCGCGCGCTTGCTATCTACTGCCGTATTAGCTTGTGTAGTGGCACCAAACAAATGTGACATTAAAGGTTCATGCTATGCTTTTCTAGCCTTATCCTATTCTAAAATTTGTTGTCTATATTTACCACCAGTTAGCCATCCGAGAACACCATTGCCATTAAAATATGAATCAGAAACTTTACTAACTGTACCTATGCCTATATTTTTTAATGTCTTAATAGTATCAATCAATGTTACTAGAGCACCTGGTTTAGATAAGCCATTAAGAGTATTTACAAAACCGCGCACGATGTCAAGAACATCTTTCCATAGTTCTTCTGCACCGAGGGAGGTATACATTTGTTGATAAGCAACACGTACTTGCTCCGCTTTGGCTTCAATAGAATCAAGTGATTTCAAAGCTTGTAAAGTACCTGTATTTTCACTATCTTCAGCATATTCCAAATTTGCTTTAAATGTATCAATATTACTAATTAAAGCCAAGAAACGAGATTGCTGACGGTTACCAGCAAATTGAGTAGCAATATAACGCTATTGTGTGCTATCTAATTCGTCCCACTTCTCTCCTAATTCAGTAATAACTTCAGTAAATGAACGGAATTGTCCATCTACAGTATGCATTGAAATACCTACAGACTGTAATGCCGCATCAACTTTGTTGAATACTAGTTCTTCGCCTTCACTATCTTTTAAAATCGTAGGATCTTTTGTTAATTCACCATAACGAGAGGCGATACTCTTCATAGCACTACCAATATTAGTAGGAGATTCACGAGTAACGGCAACCATTGTACCAATCATTGCAGAGGTTTCTTCAAATGTTGCCCCGACAGATTCCATAGAAGAAGCTGTTTTACTCATTGCAATTGCAAGTTCTTCCTATGATACTGCAGTATGGGCGGCTAGGTTACTATAAACATCTACAACCCTACCCGCATCTTCTGCTTCCATCTTAAAGCCACGAAGAGCAGTAGTCATATAGTCAGTAGTTGTAGCATAATCTAGTCCAGAAATTTTTGCTAATTTTAATGTCTAGTCTGTTAATGTTAAAACTTCATTTGTAGACAAACCCTGTTGATAGTAAATCTATGAAACTTCATATGCACCTTTTATAGTAGTACCATATTTCTACGCCATATCACTATAGGCTTCAACTTGACCCCATAGATCACTCGTAGACATATCTGTAACAATAGAAATACCATTCATTACAGTATCTAGTTCTTTAATATGATTAACAGCTTCGGAAATACCTCGTTTTACTACGTTTAATACTTGTCTAAAGCCCATAAAATTAACAATAGACATTTTAATAGCATTAAAATTAGATGCAGTACGTTGTAATCTCAAGAACTCAGAAGAAGATGAAGCTAAATTAGTGCGTAAATTTTGAATTTCCTAATTAAAACGCTATACACTAGATGTTAAAGCAGGAGAGGCTCCTGCTGCGGCAGCCTGAGCTTGCTGCCATTTATGAAAATTTTCAATTAGTGTAGTTAGTCCAGAATTCATCTTACTAGTAGATTCATCTAATGTTTTTCCCGCATCAGTATGCGTCTACTTCATAGCTAACGCATCATCGAGTTTTTTCTATGCCTCATCTACGGCAATCTTAGCTGTAGAATTTTTATTAATAGTCGCCGCATTACGCTGCTTAATGGCCTATAATTTTGCTGTTAAAGCTTCGTTTGAAGTTGATATTAACTTTAATACTTCGCTGGCCTTATCGCTTACCAAATCATGGGCAAAAGCCGGATCTAAACTATACTATTGCGTTAAATAATCTTCTAGTAAACTGCGCCCTTTTCCAGTAAAACGAGTAACCATATTTCCGTTTTTCATAGAAACTTGCTAGAAGATTTTATCATATAACTGCTTACCCATTGTCTTAGCATCTAATCCATTTTTACCAGATAGAAACTAATCAATGTTGTTATTCACACGCTATGCATTCTAATAATCTTTTAGCGCATCTTCTGCCGCTTTAACACTTCGTATCTATTTATCTACTTCTTGATCAATACGTTTTCCAATATCTTCAAAAGATCGAGTTGCGGCCGCAGGGTCAAGATCAGAATATAATTTACCTATATCGCCAGCAAGAAAATCAGCTTTTGCGACGCCCTTTAATGATTCAATTGCTTTCTTAACATTTTCAATTTGTGTTTCAAAATCTTTTAATTGCGCCTTTTGGGTATTGTTAAGTTCTAAGTCTCCAAATTTAACACGAGACATCATCTAAGTTACACGACTCACATCTTCTTCTAACTTAGATACTGTTTTATCCGCTGTAGAAAATTGCTTTTCAGAAACAAATGGTTTAGAACTCTGCAACTGTAGTTTATCAATATCACTTTGAATTCTCTTAATTGCATTTTCAACATCCTAATAACCTTTTGTGCCTATTTTTAAATTTCCCAAAGTACTCTATAGATTCTTCACTAAGTCCTATAAATTCGCTATCTATAATCGTACTGGAACCTAAATTGCATCAGCCATTCCCTTTCATCTCCTTTTACTCATAAAATAAAAAAAGAGCCACTTTCTCGCAAGAAAGTGGCTATCATATATCAGCATCCAAATCCTCTCCCAGATGCTAAATCTCAACTATTAAATTCTATTCGTCACCGACAGTCTCCGGCAACCCTATTATATCAAACGCGGACACCGTTGGATCAGCCCTTTCTCCCAATCGCAAGTTAATATCGCTTACGATCCTAACTTTAGGCATATACAAAATATTTGTATAATTCATGCCCTCATTCTCGTCCTTAGAATAAAATTTCCCTTCTAAGGTAAACAAGCCATTAAAACGCTCTTTCTTTAATGTATAAGAAAGAGCCTCTTTCCCATAATCATAGTAATAATCTACTACATATTTCTTATTGGTGTCTGCCAATATTGTCAATTCTTTATCCTCGTATAATTCCAAGCAAGGACGATCCTTTTTATCATCGAAAGGATCTTTCTTCCCAGTAATACGTTTTCCATATATTTTCTTTTGTACGGAATCGCGCGCAAAATCAAATATAAAAGTCTTCTTTCTATTACTTTCTACAGGCCAATGTTCCAAAAATAACTAATGTTCTTCATTAAGTTCCATTGGCCCCTCTTTCTTATGCATTAGTATTGGTTTATCTATACCTTTAACAACTGCTCTCGCGCCTAAAAGCACTCCTAAACCAAACTAAGACACAACGCCTTGAGTCATTTGAAATCTAACTTCAGATCTATCCTGCCAAATAACTTTAGGCTAATTTTCCCAGCCGCCGCGTGCGAAAATTGCTTTATTCTACTCCGATAACATTGACATTGCTATATGATCGAAATAAAGAACAGGTTCATCCGCTTCAATATAACGTTCACCAAAGTTCATAGCGGTTTTCGCACGAAGAACAACTTCATATAATTCTTTTATACCAAAATATTCTTCTACCAAGGTTTTCACCTACCTAATAAAAACCCAGGGACTCCGAAGAGTCCCTAGGATTTGTTAGTTAATTAAGGGGTCTGAGAATCCTCAGCGGTTAGAGAGCCAATGTCAGTCTCAGCAGTACCAGAAGTATTAGTAGTTACATTGTAACGAACTAGCTTCATCATTTCGTCGCCATCACGTAGAACGTTTAGGGTCATTTCGAAAGTAGAAGGATCGCCTTCAGCCTGTAGAGTAATAGTAACATTGCTCTGTACCTTAGCTTTATTGATAATGAACTGGAATGGCTCGTCACGACCGGTCTTTTCAGAACGGATTAGAGTATCGCCAACTACCTTATAAGTGCCAGGGAAGGTATCTGGAGAAATAGTAACTTCAACTGCATCTTCAGTTTCGGTAGCCGCAGCAACGATTTCATCCCAGAAAATACGAATCTTATCACCAGCAGAAGGAGCTTCTCCAGCAGAAGCAATGCCGGCCTTTGGATTCTTAAAGGTAACACTATTTAGAGCTGCCATTGTACCTTCAGTAATCTGAGTACGATAGCCCTTGGTTAAGTTAATTAACTTAATTGGATGGGCAGTAGAAGCAGCGGGTAACATCTGAATACCAGTGATATGATCCTTTGGAGCAGGTACAAATACCTTTGCTGCATTATCACCAGTGCCTGCTACGGCTGTTACTTCCTCAGTGTGATGTACAACTACAGTATCCTGGCCCATAGGACGCTTGATAGCGCCACCTAGCATGAAACGTAGAGATTCTAGAGACATTAGAGCATCTTCTAGAGTGATATTGATTTCCTTACCATAATCCCACTGTACGAGTTTAGGATTTCCCCAACCGCCCTGTGCGGCTACATTCTCAGCAGTGGTCTCAATGGTAGAAACTTTTAGGGTGTCTAAGAAGAGTACGATATCGCCCTTGTATACGCCGGTCTTTAGATCATCGTCTAGAGCTTCGAAGTAAACATTGGCAACTTCTTTAATACCATACTTGTCAAAAATATTAACATTGTTAGCCATAAAAGTTACCTCCCAAATTATGACTTGTCGCCATCAGCTATTGAGCGCATCCAATGCTTCAATTGCGACTTTTGTATTTTAGCACCCGCTAATGCGGCTTGCTGATTTATATTAAACTAATCACGCCACCCCATCCGCTTGAGTTGATCATGAAAAGCGTAATATGTAATATCCCAAATATTCGATATATTTAGGCCGCAATTATTCAGAGGGATACTTGCTATTAAATCTGAGAACTTTAAATCTGATCCATTTTTCTTTGCTTCTTTTGCTTTTGCGCGGCGAAGCTTTTCGCGCCGATCGCGCTATTGCATTTTAAGTCGCTTAGTAATCTCTGGGTCATCCTCATAAATAATAATCTCTTCATCCTCTGTTTCTAAAAAATACATTCTACGAAGTAATCGCTAAAAATCGTAGAATTTATCCTCAGTTAATAGGTGTTTTTCCGCCAAAGGGCCTATAATAATTTGTGCCGGTTCCATAGAAAAAACTGCATCTTCATGAGTGAAAAATTTGAAACCTTTTTTCATTAGGGTATGAATTTGTGGGTCTAAATTAGCCATTAGTAAGATATACTAAAAGTCTGTTAATTTAGACATTAGTTCTTTCAATTCCTAATCAGCATCGTGCTAAGTACTCGGTTTAACAGCTGTAAGCACACTCAAATACTTCTAAAATTCTTCATACCCTTCATCAACAATTTGCCCTAAAGTGGCAGGAAACACCGCGCATATGTCATCTATAAATACTGGTGAGCCTTTTAAAAATCGTAAAACATCATCATCAGTTAAATTCATTGATTTTATACACCATTGAATAACCGCCGATCCAAGGAGTCAATGTTAATGGATCTGCGCGATAAAATTGCAATGTACCAATACCTGCCATTTTCGCGCCATTAAACATTTCATCTATTTCTTGCATAATAAGATATGGCCGCAAAGACTGATCATCCATAAGCCATTCTTCATAAGGGCAAGCAATATCAAATCGGACAGTGGATATTTTAAATTCTGGATTTAACTAATTAACCACAAATCCATCGAATAGAGCAGTTACATAAGACATTTTTTCTGTGCTGTCATCAAATATCTTAGGAACAATTAAAATTTGTTTATTAATTAGCTCTGCTCCATCTACCGGAGGATACTTCTCTTCATTAAAAGGATCTCTAACCTAGTATTTTAACAGGCGGCAAAGCCGCGGATTTGACATTAATTTATTAGCGATTTTAAATGTATTAAGTCCCATCACAGCGAATCGGCGCTGAGTTGGCTATTCTAATGCCATTTTATTCACCTCACCATAATGGAATTATTTCAACTGTTTTAGTATAAACTTTATTATTATAAGTTGCGGTTAAAGTAAGCTTACCTAGTTTATTTTTATTATTAGCATGTAATACATATATATTACCAGACGGTACTATCGAAGCCAAATCAACGCCGTCTGATATAGATATGCTAACGTCAGATAAGGCTGTGTCTTCTGCGCCTTCATTTACCAAAGAATAGTTACCATAGCGGTCGAGCCGCAGCTTATCCGGCCCGTAAATATATAATGATCCTTCATCCGTACTAGCCTTAATTACAATCTAATATTCTTTTACAATAGCACGTCTAGGATCATCTATACCAATATTCTTAAGCCGCATTTGAATAATCGCATTTCCTGCGGCCTAAGCCACTAAATGTCCAGCTTCATTGAATGCTACATACTCTTCATTTTGAATAGGTGTTAATACAATTTCCCATTCATTTAATGTCTATTCCGTGAAATTAGGAATAATCTCATCTCCAATATTGTATACTGGTTCTAGCGTAGGAAATAATAATTTATCTATATCTGCAACATCTACGTTTAAATCATCATATTCATTATTAACCTTATTTTCGGTTAAAGACATGTAAATTATACCAGACACGCTAGTAAAGTCAGCTTCAACCATTTTCCAACTCTCATCTTCGATAATAAAGTTTGTTCCGCGATCTACTGTATTAATAACTTCGGAATGCTCATCTATAGGCCGTGGCATAATAATCTCTACATACTTATTCGGTTGAGGTGAGATTAAATTATGCCAAGTACGAAAGTTTCCCTTAATCTTGTCATCTGTAGAACTAAGTACATATGCCCAAGATTGCCGCAAGTATCCTTTATTATTAATCCATTTAATCAAATAGTTACATTTCAATATATCAAAAGTACGATAAGTGCCATTTACTTTCTTTTCCTCTGAAAGTAAAAGCCATTTCTCAATTGACCCATCATTTTGCGGCCAATTCATAATGTCTCCAACCTTAATAGGAATATCGTTAGAGACATTTAAATGCATAATCTTCTAATATGTCTTATCCTTACTTTGTAAAATAATGCCATCAAAATATAATCCACGCTCTACAGAAAGAGTAGAGACTGTATGTGGAGATTCATTTTTCCATCGCTGAAAAGTACGAATACCTCCATTAGTTATACGTTCACCAGTAGTTTCGCCAAAATGATTTAAGCGCGAATAATATACTTCAAGATAATTCATCTGGAGCCTCTAATCCATCCACTAAATGCATACTTTCAAATATAGTACGCCTAAAGTGTTCATATGTTAAATAGCGCAAGGAATTGATTTTTCCTATCAATGCCCACCAATTAATACTATTCGCGCCAAGTCCTATTAATTCTATTGTAATAGAATCAAGAAATTTAACCCATTCGCCACCTTTTTCGCGCTCACATAAAAGACCATATAATCGGCCTTTTAATTTATTTAAATAACCATCAAAAGTTTCATTAGATATATTTTTGCTTTCCGGCCAATCGTCTAAAGATTGCGGCTGGACTATGGTTACGCGATCTATCATATCGTCCCTCTGCTTTATGAACCTCTAGCGCGACTTGAGATTCAAGCTTATTTAATTTATCAAGGTGGTTAGCTTGAGAATAATCACTGTCAACATATAACTAACGTATATTTTCCCAACTAGCAATACAGCGTTTAACCCATTCATGCTTCATATAAAGCGCAAGCATCTATATTTCTGCATTAGTTAAATCCTCTTTAAATTGCATCACTGTAATAGGATTATCACTTTCTGACTGTTCTAACTCTTCCATTTCTAAACTAATACGTGGATATTTAAAACGTTCAATAGCCATTTTGAGAAGTTCTTGCCAATCTCGTTCAACAATGGCGAGCTCTTCCTCCAATGTCCATTCATCTGCGGTTATCCGCGCCAAAAAAGCGTCATAAACTTTTAAGAAAGGGGTCGCCATTTAAATCACTTCTCTTCTGCCTGATGTTTCATATTAATAGCATTAATAATATCAACATCACAATATTTCTTAATTAAAGCAACAAATGCAGGACTGGTGATTCCTTTATCTACTGCAATCTTTACAACAGAATCCTTTTCAGATTCGGTAGCATTAGGAATAAATTTCGCAAAGCTAGTGACATCATTCTTATCAAACATAGCTGCAATATCAGTAGCACTCACTACAGTGCCTACTTCTTCAACCTGCTCATCCTCTGCAAGACCCTCAACTTTAATGAAGTGTCCATTAACAAGAGCCATAAAGCCAGGATCAAAAGTCATTTCTTCATAATCTTCCTGTGACACAGGAACAGCACGTCCGGGTGTTAAATCACGACTCCACTTAATATTTGGGAAAAATAGTGATACGGTTGCCGTGCCAACATTAGTTAATGTAATTTTACTCATAATAAATTCCTCCTTTTATCTCCAAAAGAAAAAAATGGGGCGGGTGAGTAAATCACCCACCCCAGTGGTTATCAATCAATTACTGATTGTTGTTAGTATTGTCGTCGAACTTCGGAACTAGACTCTGGTTGTAAGCTTTCCAGCCGCTGTCTGCATCTAGTGCCGCATTGTAATAGATTCCCCAATAGTTGGGCATAGAGAACATGCCGACACCAACCTTTACATAGCCCTGTAGGGTGAAAGAATTGTCGCCCTCATGATCATCCCACTCACGGAAGTATGGAGATCCTTCGAAAGCCATCTTGATTAGCTTTTCCTTACCAGATGGTAGGACATAAGCAAAAGATGGATTCATAACAGTCTTAGAGTTGGTTTCATCAGTAAAGGACTGAGGCATAACAATAACTGATACACCCTGGAACTTGCCAATGTATCCGCGTTCACGAATATCAATCATATCCTGATCAGAAATCTTTCCACCAACCCAGCTTGGATTAGCATTACTATAAACAATAGCATTTACCATCTCAGCAGCAAATTCAGGTGTGCAATAAATAACTGGAGTGCCATAAGCCGCAACAGTGTTGCAGAGCTTCTTCATAGCAATAGGATTAAAGGTATTAGCCGCAACCTTATTGCGAGAAGGACGACCAGCAGCATTCCAAGAAGCTAGTAAGCATTCCTGAACCATCTCAAATAGACGATCAACAATACCTTCCTGAATTACTTCATAGATATCGGTCATGCTCTCTAGACCATCGAGATAACGCTCAAAGTCTACGTATCCAGCACCACCAATGGCCTGAATGTAAACATCAAAACGATCACGATCTAGTCTAAAGGTCTCATAGTTACCAGACTCAGTAGCACGGGTAACAAACTGCTTGCCCCTCTGCTTGCCACGAGTTACACGGAACTCAGGACGAGTGCCCTGCTAGAAATGTAGAGTCTCAACGAACATATCTAGAGCAGACTGTACACTCTGTGGTAGAACTTCCTCTAGATTCTGCTCAAGTAGCTCAAAAATGTCATCCTTATTACGATTAAAGACATGACGATTAAAATGACGTCCATCCTTAGTCATTAACTTAGCTAGCTCATCACGTAGAGCAGCTTCATAATCATAATCGGCGGCTGCGAACTCAGCAGGAACTTTACGTCCAAATACGCCGTTCATTAAAATGTGTAGATTATCCATAACGTTCGCACCTCCTATTAAATTCTAATAATCTGATACTTAACGCCAAGACCACCATTAGGAATGGTATAGAACTTTACGATCTTGCCATAAATACCGGATTGTGGAATATTCTTTACAATTTCTGGAACTGCATTAGCAGCAGAAACGGTTTCGTTCTGTCCAACAGCATGAATAGCAACATATAGAGGAGTAGTATCAATCGCCTTTAGAGCGTCTAATAGTACTTGCTCTGCAGTCTTGCCGCTAGCCGCTGCGAAAACGGTGTCATCATACTGTAAGCAGTTAGTGGTTACAGTGTCGCCAACACCTAGTAAGCCTACACGAGGATAATCGCCAGCAACCTTGCGGCCAAACCTCTGTAGACCATAGTGCATCATATCATATTCTTTTTCTGTGGTATATACAATACCAATTGGGGCAGAAGTTGCAGCAGTTGGTGGATTAATAGCACCAGCAGCCTTATCGCCTACGACCCACATACCATTCTCACAAGGAGCAGCTTTTGTAAAGTTTTCTCCTAGAGGAGTCTGGGAAACTACCATGCCAGTCTTTGGGAAAGCTACCTGGTTTAGTTCTAGGCTGGCATATAGCTTTTCATCAGGATCACGATACTTATCTACCATATCACCAACAGGATTGGTAATAGGAAATCTTTTCATCGCCATAACATATTCCTCCTTAATTCTTACGGTACTTCTCAATGAGAAGTGCGAATTCATTTACTGCAGGTTCAGGCTGTGGAATTACATTAACTGTATTTTCTTCAGTCATCATCTGCTTGTTAGCAAAGCTAATGGCGAGTTTACTTTCTAGCTCGCTATAAGTAAAGTTAGAAACTTCCGCGCGAACTTTAGTAATTTCTTCTTCGTCAATAACTTTTTCATATTTTTCAATTAACTGATTTTTCTTCTCTTCTTCAATCGCGGCTTGTGCAGCTTCATACTGAGCAATAGAATTTTCTAATTCAGTAATGCGATTATTTGCGGTTTCATTTGCGGCAGTAGCATCGGCAAGTGCCTGCTCTAACTCAGCAATACGATTCTGAGCATTCTCATAATTGGTACTTAGCTCAGTATTAGTGTTTGTTAATTCCGTAATAGAGTTCTGAAGAGCTTCAAAATCAATTGGCTCATCCGCAGATTCGTCTGCTGGCTCTGCTAAAGCCGGATCATCTACTAAAGGTAGTTCTGGTTCAATTGCAGTAGGCGTGCTATCCTCAACGGGCTGCTCGACATCTGCAACCTGAGCTACAGGCTCTTCTGCGGGAGTACCTAAGTTATTTTCAAAATTGTCCATAGGTTGTTCTCCTCCCTTTGGTTGTTTTTCCGTCTCTTCGACTAATTCCTTCAAGCCGGATAAAAGTGAAGAGAACTTTTCATATTGGGATGCATATTTATCATCGTCCTTAGAGAAGAATGTAGATACAGAGAAGCAAGGCTCATGTTCTCCTATAATGCATAGCCCCATTATAGAAGCTTTAGTATAGACGAAATATTCATTATCATCAATATTCGCCCAGTCTCCTTCAATACTATCCCTATCTAATTCCATTGATTGATGCTATCCAACAACTAATTTAGCTTCATCGAAATATTTGTTAAAAATTACTACAGAAAAGACAGCGTATTCGCGCTCAACTCCATCTGTATCAGTAAAAGGCTGCCACCCTTCAAATGATTCTACATAGCCATAAGCGCTAGCTAGTAGTGGACCCGTGTGCCCTGCCCAGCTTTTGGATTCTGGGTCAAAAAATCCAACAACTGGGGTGTTGCCCATGGTCGCGCTGGCAATAAGTTGTTCTGCGATTTCATCTGTAATATAAGAACCATTACGATTCCCATATTTTGTGAAAACACCAACCTTTAAGCGGCCTAGCTCTGGGTTACTACTAGAAATTGGCGTTGTAGGAGAAGCGATGACAACGCTATCAAAATAAATTGGTACTTGTCTATCCATCTTAATTCTCCTTAACCCATGGCCGCAATATTGGCCTGAGTCTTCTCAGATTTCTCTTCATCGGGTAACTCTGGACGGCCACCTTGATTGTTCACAGTTACCGAAGTTTTTTTACTTCCACCGCCACTACCTGAATTTTCGCCACCAGGAGTAGTATAGGCAGACTATAATGGTATCATCTTATCCGCCATGTGAAGGAAGTCATTTTCAAAATTCATTAGACTTAACTAAGCTAATTGATCAATGCCGCTAGCAACGCCAGCACGCATCTTAGAATAGCCAAACTGTGCACCCTAGAAATACATGCTCTGGTAATCTTTAATGTTAAACATAGTAGTGGGTAAGATTTCAAAGCCAAACTATAGCCCGGTACGGGAAAACCTATGATTAATTTGAAATCTTATCCACGTACTATATACGTTTAGATAACCTTTCATAAGACTTTCATCCTTCTTTATGCTATACGCGAGAGTAGAACTATTCTCAGCGTTAAACAGAATTGAGCCTCTTCCTAGAGCATTCCAAGCATTCTTTGCATACTTATCAATACGATCTGCAGACTGAGATGCCGCAGAGGAATCCTAAAGATTCTCTAATGTAGTTTCTCCAAAAGTAGTCAATACATCTACAGTATCTAAGTCTTTGAGCATTTCCGCTACTCCTGCGTGGATATCTTCAACTTCTTCTAATTCAAATACTAATTCGCCGTTATTATCTATCGGCATGCGCTAAATTAGTAATTTGTATAGTTCGTTTTCATCCCGCTTTTCTTCGCGGCCAACTGCGTCTTTAAGTTTACGTAATTGAGGTATTGCAGCAATGAGTAATGGTGTCTGGTCATCAGCAAAACAAAAATTTATGCCGCCGTCCGCGGATGAAATCATAACCCATGGATCACTTGTTTTCTTGTCTTTCCAATTTCTCCACGCCTTTTGTACAACCTCTGGAAAGGTTAAAAGTATGCGCGCTCTTTCCTCATCATCAGAAAACTTACGTTCAAAATAGGTTACGTTAAATTCAAGAATATTTAAATTATTATAATCCTTGAATCTCGTGCGGCAAAATTCTAGTGGGAGATCCTAAATAGCAAATTTACTCCCAACCTGACGCAGAATACCATTATACATACCATTAATTAACCATGCTTTTGTAATACGAGTTAAAGTATTGCGGATATCTAAATCGTCTACAAAAGTACAAGCATTATAGAATGCTTTAATAATCTAAGCCTTAGAACCCTTGCCTTCCTCAAAGATAGGGGTGACAATTGTATCATAGTAAGGTAAGGTGGCTAGGTAATCAATGTTCTCGCGATATTCACTGTTTGTACGATAATAATAGCGAGATAATTGTCGTAGTGAATCTAAATCGCCAGAACGAATTATTTGTTCAATTTCTTCTAAAGAAAAATCGTGTTGTCCTACTGAATTGATACGGCTATTCGCGCCATAGCGACTAACACGATAGCTATCAATTGGTACCGGCATGATACGATTTTGTTTAGCGAAATTAACATATGGTTTGAAAGAACTCATAAACCTCACCCCCTACTTTTAGGACTGAAGAAAGCATATTGATTTATCTTTTTCTTCCGTTTTTTAAAAATTTCTTTATCTTCATAGTATTTAATTCTATACAAAGCGTATTCTAGAGAACTAAAGCGGTCTTTCTCAATTGACCTAGAAATTCTTTCAACCTTAAATTTATTTTCGACTCCTGTTGGCTTTAGACGCAAGTTATTAAGCTCGTCCATCAGTCGAGAAGTCATTTCATATGGCATCAAGAATATGCGCCTATCGTAAGGCGTCATTTTGGCACCTTTTTTCGTTTTCATTATTTTTTCTTTAACAATTCTTTCATGCGCTAGAAACGATACTGAACCAGTATTAATTGCAGAAAGAAATGCAGAATGGATTTCATCTTCATTTGAAGCACTAGCCTTAATATCATATAAAATAGCATTATAAGCAGGTACAGGTGTTTCTTGTTCAGCCTTTAATTCTGGCGGTAAATGATTTTCATTGTTAAAGGTAAAATAAGCAGGGAACTATTCGCCCGTATGGCTGCTGTAAGAAGGCAGCGCCATAGCGTCCATTAAACCAATACCTGGGCCGTTACCGTCAATAACAACTTCGCGCGGGTTATATAATGAAATTAACTTTTTAATGCGTGGCGCCTACTCAGTAATAAAGTTTTCACCATTAATTACTTCAGTATATACGACATTTTTCCTAAAGCGCTATTCGCCTGGTAGCACCTTAATGACCATAATAGCTGTATTTGCATGATATCTACCTACGTCAATTCCAATTTCATACCAAGCATCGGGATTGCTATCATTAATCATAGCCTTACGTTCGCATTTTAATAAGCGGCGATAATGGCTGAGTCTGCGGCTATCTAGCCAAGCATCGGCATTATTACCGCTCCATATTGATAGCGATTCTCGCGCGAAGGATTCTTCAGAAACCGTATTAGAATAACGTTGATCCATTAATGTCGCTTTATCTAGCAGTCCATAATGTAATGGTACTTCATAAGAAAGACCCCATGAGAAGTACTCTTTTGGACGCAAGACTGCGTTTACGGTAATCTCAATAAGTTTCTAATACATAAATACTGTACGAGAGGCGGCAGTAGTAATAAAAATCTGCGTTGCCGATGGCTCGTCTGGATTTAGGCTGCCATCGACTTCTCTACGAGCGATGTTCATTTGCGGCCAAAGCACTTCATTAAATGGCACTTCCTCAATTAGTGCTGCTTCTTCTAGAATTGCTGCAGTCGCACGCAATCCACGAGATGTATCTTTAGAGACAACAGAAATCATACTGCCATTTTTTAAATACAACTCATAGTAGTTGGTACTTGCTTTTTGTCCAGTCTTTCCATCATCTGCGCGCGTTTTTAACTCTTTACGCAATAAGGGCCAATGCCGGAAAATTTCTTCAAATTTCGCTTCTGCTATTTTAATAACCGTACCCTTGGTATCCGACGCAATCATTATAGTAGAGCCGGGTAAGAGCACAGCACGCAAAAAAGCACTTAGGTATGCTGTAAATGATTTAGAGGTAGCACGCGTAGCAGTCCAAAACGTATACCTATATCTCATTGCCGCACGCAATTCTATTCGCTGAAATGGCATTAAATGGAAGTTCTTTGCATCAATTGTATCCTATATTGTATCTAACAATAGGTCAGGATATAATATCCATAAGTTTAAATACTTAGTAAATAGATTTTCATTTTTATCCAAAAAGTCGCGTGTTAGCGTAACGCCTTTTTCAATAATAGTACCATCACGAGACAGGGACTCTTCTATATTTTCATTCATCTAAGCCCCCTCCCTAGAGTTCTGCCGCGAGCGCGCCATCATCTTCATATTCAATATCTGCTGTTTCGTCGAAATCAACTTTTTCATTTTCAATTTCTTCAAGACGTTCAGTCATATTATATCGAGCACGTTTATCTTCAACCTATTCAGCAAAATTGCCTTCATTCATTACAAGCCGCTTCAAATAGTTTTGAATATTTTCCATCATAAAGTCAACGGAGTCTTGCGGTTCAGTATGCCAATTTGGATGCCATCCTTTTTTACCATAGTAAACCATAAGCTCTCCAACAGATTCAAAATCCGCCGCAGATTTAGCATTCGATGCCTCAAAATGGTATGTCTTAACAATATCATCTGCTTGCTTCATCATCTTAGAAACATCAATGTTTTGGCGCAGTCCCTACTTTATATGTAACTAAAGCTCACAAAAATCACGGGCTTTTTCCTATAGAATAGGAGTTGATACATTTTGGGTGGCAACGATCTTATTATAAAAGTCTTCAAGCCAAAGAAGTTCATGTGGTTCGTATTCGGCACCCCATACCTTTTTTAAATGGCGCATTTGCCCTTCAGAAATGGCCTTAATCTCATCATTAATTGTGCCCTCTTTTCGCGCTATTTCCCATCTAGTATTTTCATCCTGCCATTTTAAACCTTCATAATGGTCGTCATATAGTAAGTTAAAGTAGGCTGTAAATGTATGGTCTTTATGTTGCTCATACAGCTATGTCCATTTGTTAAGATCGAATGGAAGGTCGAGCCAGCGCAGCACGCGGTCAACTTCGCCTAAATTGTCTTGTGGCGTTGTGGCCTCAAGGCATGAGGTACAATATAAGGAACGATGGCCTGGAAAGAAGCGGCAAGAGGTTTCGGCAAACGCAGTAATTGGTTTTTCCTGCTTGCAGCGCAAACATTTACGTAGTTTTTTGTCTTCCATCTATTCTCAACACCTCCCCTTTCTCAATACGAAGTTGGCGCTCACATTCGCGGCAGCGCGATTGGAAACCGTCTTTGCGGCCCGAATTTTTAGTAAAAAAGAGTGGATGACGAGGCAAAATGCGGCCGCACCGTTTACAAACTTTACGTTGGCTGGCGGGCGTTTCACACAATATTCGATGCTTTGCGGCGGTTCGCGCAATTTCTTTTGGAATATCGTTAGCAATAATTGTACTTAAATAAAATGTATTGTAAGTAAAGCCGAATTCCTGCATTAGTTGGTCGCGTATATCTTCTCGCGGCGTTTGCTGCATTACCTTATCTACAATGGCGCGGCGAATTGGAGTTAATGGGGTCATTTCTACGTAACGCTCTAAATCCCAAATAAGGCAGCGCCCGTATGTATCCAACTTATCCTTTAGCTGCTCCTTTAGCGGTAGATAATGATTCATAAGTGCGTAAACATGCTTAGGATTCTCCCAATCAAAGTTATGGACGCATATAACCCATTTTACCTCTAAGTTATCCCCCTCCCCTCGCGTCTCATAGTCTGCTAGGTTGCGCGAAATGCGAGTTGTATAGGAATGGGATACACGCTACTCCCACTCTGCGTAAGGAATCCAATAGGCTGCGGCGCCATCCCAATCATAAAATTGAGCTTTTGGATGATCTAGTTTTTGGAAATGAAGCTGCGGCTTATACACATCTTTCAAATAGTATTGCGTTCTTTTCATATCAATTAGGTTATGCTTTAGGCGGTAAAGACGATAATCGTCTTCAAAGAGAAGAAAGTTCTCGTCTGGCGGCAATTTGCCTTGTAAAATATGAATCCATTTGTCGAAATGGTCAAGGCGTTCCCATAGTTCTATCATGCCTGGAATATCGGAGTCTCCTGGGTCAATAAGTTCACCAGTTTTTTTGTCGTACTTTGGACGCCTAATAACTGGGGTAGATTTTTTATATACGTCGCGCTTGTATGCACTTCTAAACTCTTGCTCGTCGGTTGCTGGATTTTCCAGTATCTCATCAAGCGATACCACATAGTCATCGGAAGTTTTAAAGGAATTATAGCGTTTGGAGTTATCATAGACTTCGCCTCGGCGCAAAGAGGAAAGTCCATTTTCATCTTTGCCGTATAGAATGTAGGTGGCCATTTGCTCTATATCGGTTTCAGATGGATCGTGATCCAAAGTATCTAAAATCCCCTCAACTAACTTTAGACGATCGGTGTCTCTTTCAATGGTGTAATCTAATGAATATGGTTTTTTCATTTCATTTCAACACCTCCTTTGTTTTTATTTTATCATATAGGATTAGGGTTTGTCAAGTGTTTGACTTGATAATTTGGGTTTAATTTTAAAAGGGTTGGTGGAAAATGTGGACGCCCCCAGATCCGACATGTCACAAGCTCAGATTTTCCTGAAAGCTAGCCCCGGGGTGCTGGATTTGCTGGGCTGCTGGGCGCTGAGCCCTGAAACCGTTGAAAATCAAGGCTTTCAGGCATGTCCAATTTGGTATCAGACCAGATCAAACATCATTTTCATCGCACCCGACCACCCTATGTCCCGAATTTGTACAATTTGGTATTTGCGGACCGACCCCGGGATGTACAATTTGGTAAACGCACTTTCGCACGTTAAAGTGGCGCCCACTTTAGTACACTAAAGTATGAAAGTGGCGCCCACTTTAGCACATTAAAGTACGAAAGACTTTAGTACATTAAAGTACGAAACACTTTAGCGCATTAAAGTATTAAACACTTTAGCACGTTAAAGTGGCATCAAATTATATTTGATCAAATATAATCGGACAACATTTGAACGTTTGTTCAATTGTTCAACTTTAGCACATTAAAGTATAAAAGATGTATTTTTTGGTAAAAGGAAAAACTCACCTTGCGGTGAGTTTTGTAAGGAGTTTTTCGTTTGTGATTTCCGCGCCGTCAAACTTGATTTGAACGTTTTCCCCGTTAAGAACTATATCTCCGGCGACATTGAAGGGGACGGAATCCTTCACCCATTTTTCTCCGGTGAGTAATTCGGTGATCACTCTTTCGAAATTCTCGCCCTTGTTGTACTTGTCCATTCCGGTCAAGTCGGCAACCGTTCCGCACTGTTTCGCCATCCGGAGTAATTCGGTTTTTTGTTCCCTCGTTAGCTTTATCCGGAGTTTTGCGAACCCTCCGCGCTTGCTCGAAGCCCTATCCATTTTCATATAACGAGCGAGCGTTTCGAAATCCATCATTGCATAATACAGAACGTTTTCCACCGCGAACCCGAGAATGTACAGGTGAGAAGCGGAGAGGAGATTGTACAGGGTAATCATGGTTTCGAACGTCATGGCCTTTGGCCTCCCTTCATTTGATGCCTTATTATAGCATGCGCCGGCGCGAATTGTCAAGCGTTTTTTCAAACTTTTTGAAAAAAATTTTCGGCCGGCGCGGAGACCTTAGTCTCCGCACACGTCCCACGCCCACAGGGTGAGAACCAGTTCTCCGTTTTCCTCCGCGTCAAGGTCGATACCGTTTTCAACTGCCCACATGGTGAAGTCATCAAAATCCTCTTCCATGCAGTGGAAAGTGGTCTGTTCCAATTCGGCGATCTCTTCCAGATCGTAACCTTCAGTGATCATGCGGTCAAAGTATTCGCGGATAGTCATTGTTTTCGTCCTCCTTCGTTGGGTGCTTTCCGCACCTCTTCCTTACATATACTATTATACTCATTAGCGCCGGATTGTCAACACTTTTTTCATGTGAATTTTGGTACCAGATCCACCATCTTAAAAATGTGCACCTCCGCCGTTGGTCCGGGCCTTCTTTTGCTTCCTTCCATCTGTCTATTATTATACTCATTTCTGCGGACTTGTCAACACTTTTTTATTGGAAAAGTTTGTTACAGTTTTAACAAGTCAGCGGGCCGGTCAAGATTGTTAAAGTTTTAACAGGTGATCCGGATCGGCAGCGTAGTTAGTCATGACTAACCGGCGCAGAAAAAAATAAGGGCTCTCACCCTTATTCTGCCCAGTTGATCAGCGTCCAACCGCCATACTGTGCCATTATGATCATGTCATCAAAAATCTTTTCCGTTCCGTTGTCGTCCATGATCAGGGAAGCGCAGTCGCCCTCTGCCCAATCTTCGCACCCTTCAAACGAGAACAGAAAACCAGTGAATGTTTCAACAGTGACAAGATCGTCAGCATAATTGACTTCTGTCACCTTTGCGGTCAGCGGATAAACCTCCGCGCTCGCGGTCAGGGCGATGGCGGTCAGGATCAGGATCAGGGCGATGGCAGTTAACTTCTTCATTGTGGTTTCCTCCCTTTCTTTGATGTATTCATTATAGCATATCGGTCAGGGCGTGTCAAGTCTTTTTTACTTGACAGGGCGAACTTCGAGAAAGTCCGCTACTTCGCGATGCCAGCGGATCCATTCCTCCGCCACCTTGCGAGACAGTCCAGACACGTACACCCGACCAGTCAGCTTTCCGTACACTTCGAACATTTTCATGTCCTCCCTCTCTTTGATGATGTAAGTATAACACGTTCTGATCTGTCTGTCAATACTTTTTGAAAAATTTTTTTATTTATTTTCCGCGCGAGCTTTCCGCAAGTCGCGCGCCATTTTATCCATACGAGCGCCGAACACTTCCGTTTCATTTGTGGCCTTTGCAACACTCACAAAAGAGTCACTTTCAAAAATCACTTTGAAGCCCATGATCTTATACTGATTCAGCAGGCAATTCAGCATTTCAGCGGACAGGTGAGATATTTTTCCGTCATTGATATAATCCGCTCCGCCGTTAGGCGTTCTGAAGAAATTGTAGCTTTTAACTTCATAATCCATCATCATCGTCCGCTCCTCTCTTGATCTGATAAGAGTATAACACCTTTTATGGATCCTGTCAAGGGGTTTTTAAAAAAACTTTTTTTATTTTTTTGAAAAAAGGGGTTGACAAGATCGGGCCGGCATGATATAATACAATTGCACCGAGGGGAGGGACAGGGGAGAGTGCGCACACTGGTTAGTCATGACTAACAAGACGGGCCGGCGTACTTTAGTGCTTTATCGCACTAAAGTGAAAGGGTAAAAAAAGAAGGGCTTGCGCCCTTCTTCTTTATCACCACACTACAGGGTGAGCCTTTTTCCATTCATTCACTACGGCGATATATCCGCGATCCGTTTCCACCGTTTCCATCGTCCAACCCCAGCGTTTCACGCCCTTGCGCGCCCATTCCATGGTCTCTTCGTATCCAAGATCGCCCTCGCAGATGATCTGCTTCACAGCGTTCTTCTTCGTGCCTACGATCGTGATCTTCTTCATCTTCAGTCCCTTTCTGGTGTTTGGGATTTTCCTTTCCCTTTCAACGATGTTAGTATAGCACCTTTTGCCGGGCTTGTCAACACTTTTTCAAATTTTTTTTGAAAAAAATTTTTTTATTTTTTTACAAAAAGGGGTTGACATCCCGGCCCGTTTCTGTTATACTATACTCAGATCAGGGGAGGCAAAAGAAGACTGGGACCCACGGCGAACCTGCCTATCTTTTTTGAAAGTCAAAGAAAGTCAAATCTTTTCGCCGGTCCATCCGGACACTTTAGCACACTAAAGTACTAAAGCAACGATGCCGGCCCGGAATACTTTAGCACGCTAAAGTGATAAAGCGGCCGATCCGGGCCGGCCACTTTAGCACATTAAAGAACTAAAATGTTACAAAAAAGTTACAAACAGGATCAGCCGGCGGCGAAAATTGTCATAAAAACGTAACATATTTTTAACAGATTCTTAACACTTTTTAACAAAAAAGTCATTGACAAATCCGGCTTTGTAGTGTACAATACAGGTACAGTAAAGGAAAGGGGTTGACCACGATGACGATGACCGAAATGATGAATGCCTACAGCGCCCGGAGCGCCGCCCACACTTATGCTCTCGGCTTTGTGGAAGGACACAATCTGTACGCCTGCAAGCTGAGCTTTGCGGAGCTGAGCCGTTTCTTCAAGCTCGATCGGGCAAGCTCCAAGCGGGGCGGTTTCGCCAAGATCCGCATTAAGCTGACCGCCAAGGACCGTGCTGAGCTGAGTGCCACGGCGGAGCTGATCGGAGCTGAAGACCTGCTGACGAAGGACAGCACCCACAACAAGGGCGAAAACTTCGAGCGGGAGCTGACTGAGCGCTGGACTTCTGAGACCTGGGTCAAGGACAGCGTCCCCTTCTGGGTGGCTGGGGATATCCGGGTGGACGGAGTTGAGATTCAGGTCAAGCTCGACGGAGCTGAGCTGACCAACGAGAGAACCCTGAGCCGCCTGGGCTAATAGCCCGGGCTCAGGTGTTGACAAGACCTGCAAGCTGTGATATAATATGAGAGTAGGAGGGCTGAGAGATGGAAAAACTTGTGAGCTGTGTGGGAATGTTTATCGCCTGCTTCTGCCTGACCGCTGCGCTGCTGATGGGCAATGAATGGCTGTGGGGCTGTGCGCTGGGAGGAGCTCTGTCTGGGCTGGGCCTGCTGTTTATGGAATAATCCGCCAGCCGGCCCGATCTGTCAGCCAGCGCGCAAACTTAATAGATTTGTAACAATTTTATGCTTGATTTTATGCGCAATGTGTGATAATATATACTTGTCCGAAGGGGACAGGAAAGGAATGAAAGACGATGATGATCACTAAATTCACGGGGCACGAAAACGCACAAGCCGTAAAGGCAATTTGGGAAAATGGCGCGCAGGCTCTTATTAGTTACACCACGACTGTAATTTCTATTGATGAAGAAGGTTGGCTTCATGTCCATGGCCTTTACTCTCGCACCACGATCAAGCATATTGGTTGGTTCATGCGCGAATTAGGATTTACTTATCAGTTGGCAAAACAGCTTTATAATGACCACAAAGAATTCAATATTTATACTGGCGAGGTGATTGACTGCGAGGGTTAATCCCTTGCCGCGCCGGCCCGTCAGCCGGCCCGGAAATGTTACGAAAGTATGACAATTAGTTTAGACTTTCGTAATTGACTTTTTTCTATGGTTGTGATATTATAATCATGTCAAGAGGGGAGGCCAGAAACCGATGGGAAGCAATGACCACCTGCGCAGGACGCGATGGCGCGGAAGGTCGGTAAACGAAGCGTCTGGGCGCTACCACCGAGGAATGGTATTGGTACGGATCCTCATTGAGGATCCTAGCCCAAAAAAGTTTCTAAAAGTACTTGACAAGACCAACCGCCTGTGATATAATACAGGCACAGGTTGAGGCGAGGCAAAGCCCACAACGGGTGAGACCCATGAGAGTCCGTAAGACCAAGCCGATGAAACCACCGCAAGGCGAAAGAGGGATACTTTGCGGTATATAAATGTGCGCCAAGACCACCCAGCGGTTGAAGGGGTGGATCTGGTATCCTAAACCGCAACAAGCCCACCTCTGACACGTACTTTTGAAGAAAACGTCCCTCAAGCGAGCAAGTGCCACCCGAACGGGTGGCTATTTTTATGGGCGCGCCGGCTAGCGTAATTGTTACAAAACTATGACAAAAACTTAATACTTTTGTTATTGACAGAAAAAGAAAAATCGCTTATAATATAGCCATAGAAAGGGAAAGGATGGTACTCCAAATGATTAAGATCAACAATCTCCCCGCTTTCGCTAAGAGCAACACGTGGGTTGTATATACCATCGTAGATGGAAAAGCATGGTTCTATGATGCTTGGCAGGTCGATCGTCAGGCAGATGCAATTTGGCAGGCTCTTGACATTGGTGGCTTTGTCGTCAACATCGATCTGGTTGTGTGCGACTAACACGCCAGCCGGCATGGAATTGTTAATACAATTGTAACAATTTTCTTGTTGACTTTTATCCTTAGTCATAGTATACTTACATTGTTCCAAGAGAGGAGGACACGAAAGATGACGATGACGATTGAAAAGAGTTTGAGAGATTTCCAGTTCTGGGGCGGTGCCGCTACCAATGCCGCGAAACTTACTCCCGAAGAACTTGATCAAGTTGAAGAAGATATAGAATCAGTTTCTTTCGGCGAAGAGTACTGGAGCACTACTGACATCAATGATTTCTTCTGGTTCCAGTTTGAGGATGTCTGCGAATGGTTGGGCCTTGACTACGAAGAGGTCATGGCGAGGGAATAATCCCTCGCCCATCAGCCGGCCCGCGGATTTAATAAATTTGTAATAAATTTAGTGCTTGACTTTTTCTCAAAACCATAGTATAATAATTTCAGAAAGTGAGGGATGCGTAATGATTAAGATCACGAAGGGCATGGCACGGAAACTGTACAACGAGGGTAAAGAGATTATGATTATTCCGAATCGTGTGCGCGTGGATAGTCCTCTTGCGAGTTGGTTGACAAAGACCAATGACGTGGATTTTGAAAAAGTATGTAATGCGATCTTTTATTATAACTGCTCACCTGAAACTGGTACGAATCTCGCGTATTATGCGAAGGAGGTTTAATATGAAAGTATATCTTGCATGGGATACCGATAATGCCGAACTGCTTGGAATTTATAGCACTCGGGAAAAAGCAATGGAGCGGTTAAAAGCACAATTAAAATCTAATTATGATGAAGATTCTTTTCAGACCCTTGAAGAATGTATAGAAGATTTATACAACGATGATTATATCGGGCTTAGTTGTGAAGAAAGAGAAGTAATATAATGAGTAGACTTCGGTCTACTCTTTTTGCGCCGGCCCGAAAATTATTTTCAAAAAAGTATTGACATTTTCCCATAAGTATGGTATTATAATCATGTCGAAAGGAGGTCAGCAAGATGACTCGCGCTTATAAGAAAGACACCATGTTTCCGAGCAACACTAATCTGACCCGCCACACTAATTGCCGCAAGCTGCGGAAGAAAATGGATCGCATTGATCGCCGCCGCCTGAATCGGTTTGCTCAGTCTTGGGCTTAAGAAGGAGGATTTGAAAATGGATTACGAAGAGATGTTTGAAGAAGAGTATGAAGAAGATTATCCCGAATCCGACTATTACGAGGATTGGGACAACCTTGAGTGCGGTTTTGATCCCTATGCGGGATGCTACACGGATGATTGCTAATCATCCGTAGTCACGCCGGCACGCCAAAACTTAATAGAATTGTAATAAATTTATACTTGACTTTATAGCAATTCTCGGATATAATAAAAGCATCCTAAGAGGAAGGAAGGAAGCAAAGCATGGCACGTTATTGGAGGGCAGGAGTAAAAGACATCAACACCAATCAGGTGGTATTGATTTATTTTTCTACTGTGAAAGACTATAGCGCAAGCGAAGTCACTGAATTTCTTGAAAATACTTTTGGCTTTCATTGCGTAAATTGTTATTTCAAGAGCCTTAATATTGTAGAATATATTGCCAATATATTAACGTGCCCTATTTCTTCTTCGTATACATGTTTCAATTATAGTCGTTCAGCCCTTATCGGCTGAGCGCCGGCCCGAGTATTTAACACAATTGTAATACTTTCGTTCTTCTTTTGTAACATATTTATGCTATAATAACCATGTCGAAAGGAGAGATGGGAAGTGAGTCCACCGCACTACTAAGCCAAAGTTAGCAAGGCACGTTGCTAATAGGCATAATTGAAATGATGCGTGCCCATCCTTCACCGAACGTCCCGAACTCGGTGGGGAAATGAGGGAAGCGGCGAATTGATCACTCGCCGCTTTTTACTTGCGCCGGCCCGCTTGTTAAAAACTTAACAAACTTTTTTTCAAAAAACACTTGACTATATACCAAATCCATGATATACTTATATCGTTCTCAAGGGGAAGGGCGAGCGAGAGCAGACCCGAACGAGAAACGAAAAAAAGTTTCAGAAACCCCTTGACAAGCCCCACGGAATGTGGTAAGATAACAATGTCAGAGGGAGATGGATCGCCCTCTGAAAGAACGGGAAGGTTGGGCCTGATCCCCCAATCCCGCAAGCGCAAGCGGCGACCTTCCCGAACGACCGTTGAAAAAAATTTTCCCGAAACCCTTGACATTCACCGCGAAATGTGGTAGAATAAAGACATTGAAGGAGAGATAGTTCAAAGAAAGAACACCTTCGGGAGACGCGGATGCGCTATATAAATTTCGGTCAAGCGCCTCTCCTTCAGAAAAAACCCTTGACATTAGATCACGAAAGTGATATAATGAATACACAACAGAGGAAGGAAAACCTCCCAAACCAGAAAGGATTACCACTATGAAGAACACCACCTACACCACCGTTTACTCCTTCCTGACTGCCAATGGTTTCGACAACGCTGAGATTCTCGCTGAGTTCGAGAAGGAAATCAACCGCAACGCTGAAGCAAAGCAGGCAAAGGAAACCATGTATGCCGAAGCGAAGCCCATTGTTCTGGGTGCGATGGATGCTCCTGCCACGATCACCGAGATTTTCGAAGCGGTCGATGGCGAACTGCCCAAGGGCTTCACGAAGGGCAATCTGCAGTATGCGGTGACTCGTCTGTGGAAGGACGAGATTGAAAAGATTGAGGGCAAGGTTAACACCTATGTCCGCAAGGCGTAATCCTTGCGCCCTCCCTTACGGGAGGGTTTTTCTTTTCACATCAGTTAGCCGCCACTAACTCGGCCGGCCGCGATTGTTAATAGAATTGTAACAATTTTCCTATTGACATTCTTATATAACGTGATATAATAACATTGTTCCAAAGGGAACGGAAAGGATGGATTGAGAATGTTCTATGGTAATCATTTCCGCGGATTGTGGAAATATGTCTGGTTTCGTCTAATAGTTACTCGCCTTGTCAATGCGATTGCGAATTGGGCAACTCGTCATGGTATCCCCTTTTATGTTTCCACTTGGTATAATATTAACGATGGCTTTACCCCTGATAATATTGAAAGAATGAGCAAGCAATATCTTGAATGGGCAAGGAGAGATGAAAATGCAGACGATTAAAAATTGGTTCGGGATTGAAACCCCTTATCGCTTTGAATGGAATGACGTTCGTTGCGGCATTACCATTTTAAACGTTGTTCTGATTATGCTCTTCGGCCTTCAGGTGTCATGGTTCGGACTTGCAATTGCCCTCTTCGGTGTGTGCAAAGACCTTTCACAGCATCGACATATCAATGATATTTTGATGCATCTTTCAAGTGTTGTCCTCAATGTCTATTTCCTTTCTCTTCTGTACAAGTAGACTTCGGTCTACTTTCGTGCCGGCCCGCCGCTTGTGAAAAACTTAACAATCTTTTTTTCAAAAAAAGTGTTGACTTTTTCCTGATTCGTGCTATAATATAATTGTTCCGAGGGAGACAGGAGAAACCAAGGCGAGCCTTCATGGGATGGGCGCACAACCCTGTGTGGACGCACACGAAACACGCCTCCCAAAGAACAAAAAAAACACTTGACATTATAAGCACAGTGTGCTATAATGACTGTGTCAAGAGGAGAACGAACCCCTTCACAGGGCGCTTACAAGCGATAAGTAAGCCGAGAAATGGGAGTGTTTAAAAGGTCACTTCAAAGATTGTTCGTTCAAAAAAAGTTTGGAAAACCTCTTGACAGACTCCCGAAACCGTGGTACAATAAATACGAAAACAGGGGAAGGAAAACCCCACAAACCAGAAAGGGAAATGATTATGAAGAAGACCACCATGCAGACCATCGTGAATTACATCGACACCAACCGCATCAGCGAGCTGGCGGAAGTCCGCAACGAGCTGGTTGCGGAGCTGAACCGCGGAGCTGAGAAGGCTCAGGCGAACCGCGAGCTGTATGAGCAGGCGAAGGAGATCGTGCTGAGCGAGCTGGGCGATATTCCTGTGACTGTTGCGGAGCTGTTTGAAGCTGTTAAGGACAAGCTGCTCCCCATGGGTTTCTCTAAGGCGAAGGTTCAGTATGCTCTGGGGCATTACTGGGAGTCCGAAGTCGTCAAGCACGAGGGCAAGGTTAATTCCTACACTCGGGCGTAATAATCAAGCCCACCCCGATGGGTGGGCTTTTTCTTTGTCCGCAAGTTAGTCATGACTAACTTGCCGGCGCGCGGCACGAAATTGTATACAGTATTCTTTCAAAAAAATTCTTGACAAAAATCAAAATTTATTATATAATATATTCAGATCAAGAGAAAGAGAAAAAATTCCTCTTGACAGATTCCCGAAATTGTGATATAATCCCTTTGTAATAAGAAAGGAGCGATGCCTAATGACTAAAGCCCAGATGGAAAACCTGATTCGCAATGATTTTCTCGCTCTGATTGCGAAGGCTATCGAAACCGAAAAGGAAACCGATGCCCTGCCCGTGAGCGCAAACGAGATCGCCGTGCCTTGCCTTGACCCCGATGGCAACGAAACATGGGCTGTTATCAAGGTTTCAATTCCCCGTGGGACTCGTAATGGCGAGGGTGGCTATACCCCATATGATGGGTACTCTGCCGCCGAGGACTACAAGATCGACTGCGAGGAAAAGGCGCAGAAAAAGGCAGAAGCAGATGCCAAGAAACAGGCGAAAATTGCCAAGGATAAGAAAGCACGGGAGGAAAAGAAAGCCCTTGCCGAAGCAAACAAGGGCTTGAAAGAACTCCGCAAGATTAAGGACACGCCCAAGGCGTGATCCTTTTTCTTTTGTCATCAATTAGTTATAGCTAACTCCGCCGGCGCAAAAATTTTTTATAAAAAGTGTTGACAAGTATGCTATAGTGTGATATACTAATCATGTTCCAAGAGGGAACCAAAGAAAGAGGAAGGATACCTCAAAAAACCAGAAAGGGAAATCATATGACAAATAACGAAATCGCGCTCAGCATCCCCACCATTCGCAGTGCCAAAGATATGTATATGAAACTGTTGCAAGTGATGGCTTTTATTGAGAAGAACAAGGAAGTTTCCAATCAGGATCTGATTCACTCCACGCGTGCAACTTCCACAATTCTGGAAGCTCTAGAGCAGGGTGGAAAAATTCGCAAGGAAATCCGCAAGGAGGAAACGATCACGGTTGAAGCCCGCGGATATCATGGGCCGTTAGATGAGAATGAAGTGGAGCTTCCCTGCAGTGAACCCGACACCATTACCATTAATTATGAAGGAAGAAAAGCCACTATTTCGAATCCGTTTAAGTTGAAAGAGGTATATGGCTATTATAAGAAACAGGTTCAGGTCAAGCGCAAGTATTGGATTTGGGTAGAGTAATCTACCCTTGCGCCGGCCCTCAGAGTTAAGACTTTTGTAACATTTTACTGCTTGACTTATAACATATTCTATGCTATACTTCTAATGTACCAAGAGAAAGGGGTTGAAGGAATGAAGAAAGAAATTTGGTTCGATATGGATGGAACGATTGCTAATCTGTATGCGGTCGAGGGTTGGCTTGACTACCTCATGAAGGAAGATGTGTTTCCTTACGCTAATGCCCAGACCATGTTGAACTTCTCGCTTTTTGCTCGTCTGTTAAATCGCCTTCAGGCGCAGGGCTGGAAAATTGGGATTATCAGCTGGACTTCTAAATGCGGTAGCGAAATGTATAATCTGGCCGTAGAGGTAGCAAAGCGTGACTGGCTCGCAAGACATCTTCCTTCTGTTGAGTGGGACGAGATTAAGGTTGTCCGTTATGGTACCAATAAATACATGACTTGCGGCGGTGGCATCCTGTTCGATGATGAAGAAGGCAACCGCAAAGCATGGCAGGACAAAGCATATGAACCCGTTGAAATCATTGAGATCTTGAAGAATCTGCTCGGTGTTAGCGCACGCTAACACTCGCGCCGGCCCGAAAAGTTAATACAATTGTAATAATTTTCCTCTTGCTTTTTTCTCAAAAACATGATAGAATATCTATGCTGAAAGGGAGGAATTGAGCATGAGAAACACTTACGAGGTTCGGGCGCAGAAGTTCATTCGGCGAATTGCTACCTATCTGATCGACGCGGAAACCATTGAAGATTTCGAATGGGCTGTAAATGCTTATAATTATGAGCATCATACTAATGTGCGGGTATCTCATGGTATGACTCGTGTGGCTCTGATTACCTCCGATTATGTGGTCAAGATCGACTGGAGCCCCAGAAGTATTGAAATCTTCGGTGGCTGTGAGAAGGAAATGGCCATGTATGCCGAAGCTGAAGCTGATGGGTTCGCTTATCTGTTCGCTAAGATTACTCCTTTTCAGTATGATGGCATGACCTTCTACATCATGCCCCTAATTCGTGGCATCGGGCGCACTGATCAGGATGCTTGGGAATATATGACCGTGGAAGAAAGCGATTGGTGCTCTTGCCATAATATGTATGACCTTCATTATCTCAATTATGGATGGAAAAAAGGTCATGTGGTACTAATTGATTATGGTGCCTACGATCAGCGGTAGGCGCCGGCCCGTAACAAAAATTTAACAATTTTACACCTTGACTTTTCTCTAATTCTGAGTATAATTAATAGTGTCAGGAGGGATGAAGGATGGAAAGAGCAAGGTACAAGAAACTCGATGAACTCGCCGCTTGGGACTTGAATAAAGGTTGTCGCAAGTGGATTGACCAGAGCACGCCCGCCAGACGAAGATTGAAGAAGCGTTTACGGAAACAGGCACGAGCCAGATTGAAGGAGAGAGAGCAAAATGAGAGATGTGAAGAAGGGAACCTATAATGGAGAACCAACATTTTGTACTGTAAATGCCTATGGTGATTGCCCTTATTGCGATCAGTGCGGTATTTGTCACATTGATGACCCGATGGCAGATTGCGATGATTTCGCAGTATTCTTTCAGGGCGATTGGAATTACTGGCTGAATTTGGATGATGTGGAAGGAGAATAAAATGGCCACTAAGATTTATGTGCTAACTCTCGAAGGTGAACCTATGTATGCAGTCACGGACTTGCAGAAAATCAAAGACGATTGTCAGAAATGGTTTGATGATCATTATGATGATGTAGTAATTCGTCGTGACTTTGATTGGTGGGTAGAAGGCAGAAATTATCCCAATACTGATGATGGAGAAGATGCCGCTTGGCGTGATTATGTAGAAGAGCAGTTTGAAAATGGAATATGGGGCGACTATGCATGGTATGAGTGCTATCTTAAGTGAGTTAGCACTCACTAACGTGCCGGCCCGATTGTATACAGTATACTTTTAAATTAGGGGTTGACTTTTTCTAAAATTATGGTATACTATAATTGTTCCAAGGGACGAGGGAAAGCGTAACTGCTCCTTCAATAAGGATAGGTTGCTCTGTGGAAGGGTCGCGACCTTCGGAAGTTATCAGATAGTGCTAACAGACTGAAAAATTTCTTCAAACCCTTGACAAACAGCAAATCCTGTGCTATAATAAGGATGTTCAAAAGGGGAGCAAAACCTCTGAGCCACTTTCTCTGTGTGGGGCGGCGGTTGGAAGTCGCAATAGACGGAGATGTCAACAAAATTGTGATAGATTGGCCACATAGGAACGCACGAGGATGAGAAAAATTTTCTAGAGATTTTTCTCAAAACCCCTTGACAAACCCCACAAATTATGTTATACTAATCACGAAAGAAAGGGAAGGACACCCTACAAACCAGAAAGGAATTTGAACAATGAAGAAAGTTACTCTGATCGCTATCAAGGACGCTCTGACTGGTTATGGTTACGCGGATTCTGAAGTGCTGTCTGAACTGAACCGCGAAATCACCCGTGGCGATGCGCAGAAGGAAGCCAATCAGGCGGTCTACGCTGAGATTCACGATGCCGTGATCAAGGCTCTGACCTCTGCGGAGAATCCCGTTACCGCGCAGGAACTGGCCGATGAGACTGGTTATCCGAAGGGCAAGATCGTATATGGCCTGTCTCACTATTGGGGTGAGGAGATCGAGAAGATCGAGGGTAAGGTTAACACCTATACCCTCAAGGCTTAATCCTTTGGGCGCTTCGGCGCCCTTTTTCTTTGCCGCATATTGTATACAGTATCCAGCGCCGGCGCATTTGCCGAACTTGATGAGGATTTTTCAGCCGGCCCGAAAAGTTAAGACTTTTGTAACAATTGCCCCTTGACTAATTTCATTTCTATGTTATAATAGTACATGAAAGTTGAAGGAAAACAACACAAACCAGAAAGGCAACCCCTATGCACTTCCTTGTATTTGATAGCGAAACTTGCAACACTCCCGTAATTGATGGACAGTTGGATGTAAAAAATGGTCAGGTTTATGACCTTGGAGGAGCGGTAATTGATGAGTTCGGCAACGAAAAAGAACGCTTTAGCGTAGTAAATGAAGATGTCTTTTTTAGGATGCCCGAACAGATGAAAGAAGCCTACTATGCCGAAAAAATCCCACAGTATCTTGAGGATATGCGAATGGGCAACCACAAGATCGTGGATACTTGGGGCATGTATAAAGTGGTAAAAGAACTGTGCAATAAGTACAATGTACAGGCAATGGTAGCGCACAATGCCAGATTTGACATTCAGGCTCTTAATGCGACTATACGTTATCAAACCAAATCACGCAAGCGGTACTTTATCCCATATGGTGTAAAGGTGATTGATAGCCTCGCCCTCGCGAAAAAGGTTTTTGGCGCAGACCCACAATATATTGCGTTCTGTAAGGAGAACAAATACATGACAAACCACGCCATCCCTCGCCCTCGTTTCACCGCAGAAGTCCTCTGGCGCTATATTAGTAACAACAACGACTTCATCGAATCCCATACAGGACTTAAGGATGTTGAAATTGAAAAAGAGATTTTTACAAAATGCTTGGAAGCCTTGCGTGCCAAGGCTTCCAAGTGAGCGCCGGCCCGATTTAACAGAATTGTAATAATTTTTCTGTTGACATTCGCGCAAAAATGAGTATAATATAATCATGAACTGAAGGAAAACAGGTTAAACCAGAAAGGAACTTGATGACGATGGCGATTATGATTAGTCGAACACTTGGGACTATTATAGGAAATGCGTTTGCCCGCACTCCTTTCATGATGCTTTTCCTCATGCATGATTATCTTGGTACTTTAATTTGGGTATCAGTTGATACCGTTTGGGATATGTGGAAGAAGGTGAGAAAATGAATGTATATCTGAAGAATCTTGAGGGAGAACAGACTGTGAGGTATCTTCCCGTAATGAAAGCCCTTTGGTTGCGCTTTATCGTGTTTGCAAAGTATAGGAAAGAAGATCGTCCGATTGTGAGGTTTGTAATATAATGTGTAGTGTTAAGAGAATGGGTATCTGTGCCTTTTGTCCTTATGATGATAAATGTGAAGAAGAACGCGAACAGTTTCTTTCCGATCTCTGTTTTAGATGGTGGAACTTTGATGAAGTTCCCCCTGAGCACTTAAGAACAGAAGAAGTAATTTCTGCAATGATGGATTATATGCACAGTCATCCAGAAAAATTCCGCGGCGCTCGCCCTTAATGAGGGCGCCGGCCCGCGATTGTATACAGTATTCTTCAGAAAAAATGCTTGACTTTTCCTAAAATTCGAGTATAATTATATCTGTCAGAGGGAGAGAAAAAGAACTTACTACTGACTACTCCATAGTGAGAATGTGATGGGAAGTTCATTCGGACGAAAATTTTTCAAAGAAATGCGAAAAAACCTCTTGACAGCAAGCGAATCCTATGCTATAATAAGGATGTCAGATGAGGGAGCGACACTCCCTAAGGTTCAACCTTGCGTCAAGACGCTCCCTCATCTGAAAAAAACACTTGACATTACAGCACAAAAGTGCTATAATGAATATGAAAAGAGGAGAAGGACACTCCACAAACCAGAAAGGAATTCTATCATGCGTAAAGTGACTTTTGAAACCATCTTCACCGCTCTGACCAACTTCGGCTACGACAATCAGGAAGTCATGGACGAACTGTCCAAGGAAATCAACAAGGGCGCAGAAGCCAAGGCGAAGAATGCCGAAGCCTATGAGGGCATTCACGATCTGGTGATCGGTGCTCTGTCCGATACTCCTGCGACCTGTGCCGAAATCTTCGAACAGATTCAGGATGAAATGCCCACTGGTATGGGCAAGGGCAAGGTTCAGTACGCTCTGAATCATCTGTGGCAGGATGAGATGGTGAAGATCGAAGGCAAGCCGAATACCTATCGGAGGGCGTAAGCCCTCCGAGCCCTTTGGGGCATATCCACTACTTAGCTTAATGGAAGAGCACAAGGGCAAAGCCCTTGAATGGAGCAGTTCGAATCTGCAGGAGTGGGCGCTAAAGGGTATGACGTCTATCCAATAGCAAACCGCCTTCGGGCGGTATTTTTTTTAGATACATCTTGTATACAGTATACAGCGCGCCGGCCGCCGTTAATCAAGACTAACACCTTTGACAAAAGCCAAAAATTTATATATAATAAATTTAGAAAAGGGGTTGACAACCCTTTCAAAATAGTATATAATACTCTCGAAAGGTGAAGGAAACACCACAAACCAGAAAGGGATTTAAAATGGCTAAGATTTCTAAGACCGTGGTTGACAAGGCTCTGCGGGAACAGGTATTTCAGTGCTTGTTTGAGGACTGCAATCCTGCGGATTATGGCTTTGACAAGGTCAATGACCGTCAGTATGGCGTTATCCTTACCGATTTGAATGGTGTTCAGCGGTACGTTCGCATTGGCGCAATCGTTGCCGAAGAGCGTGAGGACATGACTGCTGAAGAACTGATGCAGTCCGAAATTAACGCCTACAAGGCCAAGCAGGCCGAAAAGGAAGCCAAGGCGCAGGCTCGCGCCGAAAAGGCGAAGAAGGATAAGGAACGTAGGGCGAAGGAAAAGGAAGTAGGTGAAAAAGAATGAACTGGCGTTCTACCAAGTTAGGACAATTTCCCAATCATGGAGAAAAGGTCGTTGGCTTCTCTACCTTTCAAGGCGATAAATGTATTGATGTAGTATATTTTTATAAGGGTATTACAGAAGAAGAACGAGAAGCCTTACTCCTCCAAGGTAATAAACGAGCATACATAGAAAGAATGGAAGATGTCGCAGGTAATAATCCTGTTCCATGGGCATGGAGTGCCCAATACGGGCCAGATAGTTGGTTCGGAAATGAAATTGAATATTGGTGCCCTCTGGATGAATTTCCGTGGCCTATCGAAAGAGAGAAGGAGGAAAAGGAAAATGACGTACACTGAGGCTTGTCCTAAATGCGGATGTGAAGATTACGAAATAAGCGACTATGGCGATGGTTTCGACCAGTTCGGCGGTGAACAGTGGTGGACTTGTACTTGTGATAAGTGCGGATGTAAATTTGATATAACTAAGATTTACAAATTGTCGAATGTTATTATCGAGGAAGTTAGCGAAAGCTAACTTCCGCCGGCCCGCAGATTTAACATAATCTTAACAATTTAGTTATTGACTTGTAACATGAAATTTGCTATAATAACAATGTCGAAAGGAGATGCGAGACGATGAGCAAGAGCAAGAAGAAACAGCAACCGAAAACATGGACGGAAGTATTCCAGTCACAGAGAAAAGAGTTTCCTCAGGGATATTGCGTTACTCGTATTATCCCCGATAAGCGCAAGAAGAAACCGAAGCATAAAGGAAGGGAGTATGAGGAATAATGCGCTATTATGTATGTTTGCATAGGCAAGAAAAACGATATTGGAAGAATCGTAAAGCCTATAAGAAATCACGGCATCAGCGCCCTCTTAGACGCGCAATTGATAAAAGAATGGGGTTTGAAAAATGAAATATAAATGGGTTATTATGCAGGAACTTGAAGACACCGATTGCGCGAGTCCTTATTTGATTGTCGATTCAGAAGAGCGCGCCGCAGAACTTTGTTATCAGTTGGAATCCGAAAACCCAGGCTTTATCTTTTGGTCATATCTTTGCGAGGAGGAATAAATATGGGACGTAATAAAATCAAGCGCGTCGCTATTGTCTCGCCTACTGGTGAGCGTATGTATTATCCCGATGAGTATTTTTCTTCCCTCCCAGATTATGCCATCCTTTGCGCCATTCATGAAGTAGGAAAAACTATATGGTGCAATGGCGCATTGTATCTTGTGAAATACACACCCGATAGTGTAGTCTATTGGCGCTATGAGGTATATACAGTTAGCAAGCGCTAACTGTGCCGGCACGATTTAACAAAATTGTAACATTTTACCTATTGACTTTTTCTGATATGTGAGTATAATATAATTATCAGCCGAAAGGAAGGGGAACAAAAGATGAGAAAGATTAAGAAGTTTTTGAATGGAACCGAAGCTATTCTGAATAAGTGTCCTATTGATGTTGAAGGCGGTATTCTCTTTGATGATGGACTTATTCTTACCCATTCTCATATGCAGGACTGTTGCGAACATGTATATGCCGATTGGGATTATCTCAAGGATGAAACAGGAATTAAGAATGTAGACTTTTCCGATCTTACTATTGAAGAGCGCAGTAATCGCAAAACTCGTACTGGTATTCGTATCTGCGGGCAGGATCATAAATTTTTTGTGCCTTGTTACAACGAACAGAACGGATATTATAATGATCGGTTGGATATTGTGTTGATTGATACCAATCAATCTGAAGAAGTTGAAGTTGGATGGTCGAATAGAGGAACTGAATATGGATTTAGATATAAGATTATAAAAACTTGGGAAAGCGTACCTACAATTGATGATATTTATTAATAAGATGCGGACTTTTTCACTTTACCGTGAGAAAGTTTCGCCGGCTAGGTACAAGCCGGCCCGTAATGAAAATGTAATAAAATAACAGTTGACTTGTAACATATTATATGCTATAATACACATGAAAGATGAAGGAAAACATCGCAAACCAGAAAGGAAGTAAAATAATGAAAATCACTATTGAATTTGAATTTGACAAGTACGATTTTGAAAATGCCGTGGAAATCTATAGTCATCAATATAACTTCTCTTTAGATGAGTTGAGTAGAGATAATGCAGTTATGGCTTGCCTTGAAGCCAAAGGACTGGACTACCTTACTTATGGTTCTCAGTTAACAGATGAATGCCGCGATTATCTTGTACAGGAGTTCGGTAAGGCATATATCAAATATATCACAGACGAAGTTTGGGAAGCCCTCTAATGGGCTTCCCGCCGGCTAAAATCTCAGCCGGCGCAAAAGCACCTCTCCCACCACTACCATATTATCACATCTATGTCAAGTTGTCAAGTACCGAAATTGTTACATTTCTGTTACAATTCTGTTACAAAAGTGTTACGGCACCGATTTCTGGTCTGAGCCTTTACCCATAAGGCCCCGCCGCACATAAGGAAGCACGCCGGCCCTGTATACAGTATACAAATAAGCTGGAAAAGCTGGAACTTCCGTCGACGCCCCGAGATTATACGCCACAAGCTGCAAGCTGGAAACCTCATACGAGCTGGAACCTCGCAAAATTAAATCCACCGATTTTTGGCCCGCGGTGAGCTGCAATGTTCGGTGAGCTGCAGGGAATAGCGCGACCCGCCGCAAGCTGGAAATTCGTTGTCGTGTAATCTCGAGGCTCCGCCAGAGAAAATAAAATCAAACATTTGACTTTCGCGCAAATTTCGTGTATAATTATTATAGAAAAAGAGAAAAGGAGCTGGTAATTATGGTCACGAGAACGTATTACTTCCCACGCAATCAG
>Ga0247609_10000140_pt1 | contig 101357 bp, 112 predicted proteins | sample 172DNAGHGlowgp2_FD_193487 | JGI IMG/M metagenome (GOLD analysis project Ga0247609, IMG submission 193487) | Sheep rumen microbial communities from Palmerston North, Manawatu-Wanganui, New Zealand - 1728 DNA GHGlow gp2 | ecosystem: Host-associated > Mammals > Digestive system > Stomach > Rumen...
AGCGGTTGAAAGTTTAGCAGATGTCGATTTTTCAGAAATGGATGAAAAAGAAATTAAATCCGTTGTTGAAAAATTACCTGCTAAAAAACTTGATGAACTTTACGATAGATATATTGGGAAGTCAGAAAATGAACGTATCTTTGAAAAAGGCATTATGGGTGGTGAATTAACTCCAGAAGAGGGTGCGGAAATGACTGAACTTACTAAAAGCGACATCATGTATGCTTTCAGTGATGGTAGTGACGCCATTAAACTTACTAAAACAGGAGCCGAAATTAAGCAACAAATACAAGGCGTTGTATGTCCAGAGTTAGTTACTCACCTCGGTTCTTTGAAGGCTCAGGCAGACGAGAAATTAAAGGATTGCGGTGCTGCTCCAACCGAATTGCCCGACCCATATATGACTGGTGGTGTTGCTATGGATTGCGGTTATAAGCGTTATCCCTGGGATGCTGTTTATTACGACGAGAATGCTCGTCAGGATTCTATCACCGCTGAAGATGATGAGAACAAAAATGGGTTGCGTCCCGAAAGCAAGGAGCAAGCAACGGCTCGTCGTGAATATAATGATTTGGTTTACCAAATGTATAATGTTTGCGCAGACCTCAAGGCTCTTGAACTTCTTAGTCAGGTAAAGGATAAAAAGAACTATGACCTCACGCCGCGTCAGGCTGCTTGTTTGAAATTCTAAAATTGCAAAAGAAGTGTACTTTTTCATGAGCGGTGCTTCAATCAAAAGATTAAGGGCACCGCTCTTTTTAACTTCGCCAGCGTTATTAATAGTATGAAGAAAGTTACTTATAATTCTGGCGATATCGTCATGGATAGTAGAAATTCTACTTGGGGGAAACAACGATTTGAGGTTTACGCACAATTTGGTTCAGCATATTGTCCTATGTTAGCGTGTTACCTTATTAGTGACGATAAGGTGCGAAAGCAAGTTAATATAGTAATGAGGACGGCACGGATAGTAGATAGCAATTATCGCCCATATCGAAATATTCCGACCAAGGTGTTAATTAAAATGCGAGCAAAAGGTAAGGCGGAAGCCGTTAAAGAATTTGAAATTCGTAAAAACACAAAAACTTTATAATTTTATGTTTGAAGATTACAGTTGGTATAAAAACTTGCCGGATGAAAAATTAAATGTTTGTGAAGAAAACTTACTTTTATTCTTCCAGACGATGTATGAGCGACAAATGGTTTGGAAACGTCGTTTTATTGAAAAGCGTCCTGCTCCATGGACAACAAATATCATATTACGTGATTATAAATTCACTAATGTATATAGGGAATTAGACCGCAACAGTCAATGGCAAATTAACAACATCCTATTAGACCAGTCACTTTCGCTTAAAAATTTGATTTGGAAATTAATGGTGTTTCGTACCTTTAATAATCCCGAAACATTCACTTTTGACCCAAAAGGCAAATCATTACAAACAAATCTATTTGGTGATGCGGTTAAATCCGGATTGCGTCAGGCAAATGATACTACAGAACTTATTCCGGCAACTAAATGGAAAAATGGTATCCCCGATTACGATGAGTATGATGAGGAGGAATTTGTAAGGTTTATTGCTGGAATACGCAGCGTCGGTAAAAATCCGTTCACTACGGCATATTTAATTAACAGTATAGCTACTCCTGGACAGAGCCGTGATTACTGCTATACAAGGTCTGTAATACCGACTATACACAGACGTATGAGTGAAATTATAAGCACTGTTATAACCGCTAACACACCTGAGGAAATTATATCGTTCCTGACTACACTTCCTGCGGTTGCTAATTTCATTGCTCATGAATATTATCAAGACTTCACTTACATACCACGCTACACTAATCGTCGCTTTATGCGTTTTGACCAGAACGACTATACCAATGTCGGACCAGGAGCGTCTGTCGGTATTCGTTTAATTTTTCCGAATTTAAAGGGTAAACAACAAAAGGAAGGCATTTATCGTTTACGTGATATGGCTGATGAAATGCTTGAAAAGGTAGCGGTGAATGGACAAAGTTTTCCATATTTAGAGTACGATAAAAAGAAGAATAAATATTACACAACCAATAAGTGCAATATTACGCTTCATCAAATAGAAATGTGGTTGTGTGAATTTCAAAAGTATTGGAAAATGACTATCGGCGAAGGAAAGCAGAGAAGTAAGTTCAGCCCACGTACAAAAGTCGTGTAATGGAACGTTTAAGGAAAGATATATATATCGTTTTAACAACGAGGGGACGCATTGATGGACAAAAAACGTTGATGCGTCTTCATCCAGATGTTCGTAAATCGGTTTGCGTATATTGTCATCCTGGTGAAAAGAAGGCGCATGAACGTAATTGGGGTGGTAAGGTTCGTTTGATTGAAGAATATGATAAGTCATGTACTAATTTAAGCGAAGTGCGTGAGTGGTTAGCGTGGAATGCTCCGAAGCATAAAATCATCTTTATTGATGATAATGTTAGTTTTTCCGTTCGTATGCTTAGTAAATATAAGACACCGAGAGTTTTGAACGATGATAACTTTACAGCCGAAGAGATACGTTTTCATCAGATACAGATGTTCAATTTTCTTTGGGATGTACTTGATGTTGAAAATATTGCTATATCGGCTCCGTCATTTCGTCCTTTTAATAGGGATAATATGCCTGATGATGAATTTAATAAGCGTTTCTTTGCTATTTGGGGTTTAGATACTCGAAAGTATTATTGTAAGAAGAATGATTTATTCATGTCTGAATATCCTATTAAGCAGGATTTTGTTACGGGAATTGCTGTTCGTCGTATGGGGTATGATATTCTTGTTACTAATCGCTGGTCGTTTGATAAACTGAACGGCAGTAATAGTCAGGGAGGTTGCAGTTATTACAGGACCATAGATATGATGAATAATGTTGCTAAAAGTATGGCTAAACGCTTTCCTGGTGTCGTTAAAATAAAAAGACGTAACAATAAGAATTGGCATGGTGAAATGGAGGGTAAGGAAATGCTTGATGTTGTAGTTAATTGGAGTAAAATCAAAAAAGAAATATGAAAACATTAAAAGTTTGTAACTTAAAAGAACCGCTTGATATTAATTTACAGTTAGTAGCAACTGAGATGGATACGTCAGCGAAGTGTTTACGCTGTCTTACTGATGAATGCTTTACAGATGCGATAGAATTAGAAGCGTTTAAAAATTTAGTCAACGATATTAAGGTTAATGATGGGGTTGAGGTAACTTCTTTTGATGATAATACAACGCTTTGGGAATACAATAATGAAGCAATTGTATTGCATGAAACACTTGGAAAGTTCTATATCATTTACGATGTTGGATTGGAAAGTATGATAAGGAGTAAATTCAATTCCTTCATGTGATTTCATAAGAAATATTTGTAATCGTAACGATAAGGACGCAATAACAGCGTCCTTTTACAGTTATAAACTCAAAGTAAAAAAGTAGTATAAAATTTATATGAGTAGTTACGCACAACAGTTAGACGCATTGTCGAAAGCGGAGCAACATCTGAAAGCAAAACGTTTTCGGGTGATGGAGAAAGCATTCCGCTCCGATTCGCCTGCTGATATGATAAAGGCAAACGAGGTTTATAACGCTATACAAAAAAGTCAACAATCGGAAGTAGAACCAAAAGCATTTTTTATTGACCCATTGGAGTTTAATGCTAATTTAGGTTACAAAGACAAGCCATATAGTCTGTCATATATGACGCTGAAGCGAATGTCGAAAGTACCTATCATTAATAGCATTATCAAAACACGTAAAACTCAGGTGGCAGATTTTGCTGAACCTCAGGAAAACAAATATTCTACTGGTTTTATTATCCGTCGTAAAACACGTAATGGCGAAGAAGTAAAGATGACTGCTCAGGATAAGAAGATTGCGTTTGGAATTACGGAATTTCTTTTGCGTGGCGGTAATGTAGGTGCTTGGAGTGGTGATGATTTTGATACGTTTGTTCGTAAACTTGTTGACGATTCATTAACCTATGACCAGATGACCTTTGAAGTAATACGAAACCGCAGGGGTCAGATTGAGAGTTTTATTGCAACTGATGCTTCTACTTTCCGTATTGCTGATAGTTATTTTGCCGAAGATTACAATAATGACTTCTTCCGTCGTAACGGAGCAGCCGTTTGGAATAGAAAAGAAGATTTTGGAAAAAAGATTGATGGATATTACCCAAGTTTCGTTCAGGTTTATAATTCAGCAAAGGTAAATGAATTCTATCCCTGGGAATTGTGCTTTGGGGTTCGCAATCCTTCTACTTCAATTTATAGTAATGGATATGGTGTTTCTGAACTAGAAGACTTAATCAACGTTGTTACCGCCATGCTTTGGAGTGATGAATATAATCGTCGCTTCTTCAGTCAGGGTAGTGTACCAAAGGGATTATTGAGAGTTAAGGGAACTAATAACGAAGCGGCATTACAGCAATTCCGTCAACAGTGGCAGTCAATGATAACTGGTGTTATGCAAGCGTGGAAGACGCCAGTTGTTCAGGCTGATGTTGATTGGATTGACCTGCAGCATAATAATCGTGATATGGAGTATTCCGCTTGGATGGAATACTTGATTAAAATCGCTTGTGCAGTTTACACTATTGACCCAACGGAAATCGGTTGGGATATTAGCCGTGGTTCCGGCAATAGCGGTTTATTTGAGGGCAGTCAAAGTGAACGACTACAGCATTCCAAAGATAAAGGTTTATATCCGTTGTTGAAATTCTTGCAAAAGAAAATCAACAAATATATCGTTGAACAAATCAATCCAGACTTTGAGTTAATGTTCGTTGGTTTGAATGGCATGACGATTGATGAGGAACTTGATATGGATATTAAACGTATGCAGAATTTTGCTACTATTAATGAGGTGCGTGAGAAATATGACATGAAACCTCTGGAGGGTGGTGATATTCCTGCAAATAGTGCATTCCTTTCAAATAAGAATCAAGAAGCAATGCGTCAACAGCAAGCCGCAATGCAGGGTGGCATGGGTAGTATGGGCGGTGATGAAGAAGAAGAGCAGGGTGACGAAGAAACCGATGAGAACTTCATTGATTACTCTGAATGGAATAAAGATGAAAATCCATTTGATGATTACGAAGAGAAATCTTTCCACGCTCAATTAATTAAAGCATTTGATAATTATTTAACAAAAGAATAACATGAAAGACAGTAAGATTAACGCACCAGTCGTTCAAACGTTAAGTGAGTACATGCCCGCACCATTAGTAGATGAAACTACTGAAAGCGGAACTAATGTAAAATATTATGGTTATGCGCCATTAGGAACTGAAGAAAATGAGGAAGGATGGCGCATTGCAAAGGTATTAAAACAAGGAACAGTAACAAAGACGCTTTATGCTCAAGGCTCAATGGATTATCGCTTTGCTTGGAGCGAGCGTGCTAATTATACATACGGTCGTTAAAAAATTATTCGCTATGCCAGGAGGAACAAAAAATCTGGGGCAAGTTCAGGGATTGCATATAGGAACTTCCGCTCCTCAAAATACAACTTTAATTTGGTATGATGAAACGCCAAGCCAGCGTTGTCATAAGGTTTGGGATAATGATTTACAGCAATGGGTGAATCTTAATCCTAATCTTATTACCGCAATTCAATATTCAGTATTAGTCAATCTTGCTTCAAGCACTGGCCTTACAGTAGGTCAATGGTATAAGATTACCGATAAAAGTAATGCTCTTGCCTTGGCTATTACTACTACAAAAGTTCAATATGTAGATACAGTTGGCAATATTCTTATTGATGACCTTGGTAGCAATATTCAATATCACGTTACATCAACTAATCTTACTATTGATAATATTAGCGGTGTTTATGATTCTACTACAAATCGCATTATATTTTCTTTTACTGAGGTAAATCCTGGGAATACCGCAAATGACTTCTTGCTCGGAAAGCGTTTGAATGGAAGCGTATGGCAGTTTGTAAAATATAAAGTATCTTCATTGATTTCTGCTATTGCTGGAAATAGCATTACTTGGAATAGTGGATTATACTTTAATTTTGAAAATGCTTTTGAAAGCAAAAGCGATATTCCTGGAGGATTTGTAAAATTTCAAACTTATCAAACAGATTATCAACAATTAGTACAAGCAATCAATAACGTTGCTGATAATTATGAACATTTACGCCAGGACTGCGAAAACGCTATTTCTACTGGTCTTTCAGATGTCAATGTATTTTCTAAAAAGTTACCTGCTACACCAGTAGTAGGAACGGCTGTAGATGTTTTTGCTAACGATACGTTGAGTACGATTGTAACTAAATTTCAGCGTTGGGTTAATCAATTTAAAAATGCTAGTGGTATTAAGATTGATTCAACATTTGCTGCGGCAAGCACCTTGCAAAATATCAATAATAGTGATACTTTGCTAACGGCATTTCAAAAGGTGCAAAAATATTTAACAAAGATTCAGCAAGAAACAAAAGGAATTATCCTTGCTGAAGCGATAGACAATTCTCAACCATATATTCCTATTCCTGGAAAATCGACATTACAGCAAGTGCTTAATTCAATGGCTTATTCGATAAACAATATTTTTTTATCGTCAAGACGTTGTTTTCAATATGATTTAGTTGTTGAAACTTCTACTCAACTTGCTGCATTAGATGTTATTCCGTCATCAGTTCATTCTATATTATTTAAGGGAAATTTATATGCTCAAGCAAATCACCCTGGGATATCTTTTGAGAATTTCATAAACACTAATCCATGTATTGTTGATTTTGACCCAAAGTGCGTTTTAACTATTTATCGCAATACCGCAAACACTATATTTTTTAAGGGTTTTTCTTCAGTAGCAGAAGATGAAAGTTACAACAATGGGGTGATTTTTAACGGAAATGGAGCGGTAATTAATGTGTTCACTACGCAAGAAATAAGTAGTGATTTATCTACTTGGTTATTCGCAAATTTAGGAAACATAAGAGATTTAATTATTAATCCCGTTGGTAATGCGCAAGTGAAAATTAAGCGTTGCCATAGAATAGAAAACGTCAATGTGTTTAGTGATTTAACTGTTAATTATTGGACTAATTGTTACGATATAATAAATTGTAATGTTCCAAGAATATATAATAGCGCAAGAATTTCTCATTGCGTTACTAAAAGTATTTATGGTTGTGTTTATATTAGTGATTGTTTTTCTGATAATTTTCATGGGTTATCGCAATTTTTGATTAATTGCAAGGGCGGTACTTTTCAACAAGTTTCTGAACTTACAAATTGTTATGGTACATTTGGAACTTCATCATCAGGACACTGTAATAATATGTTTAGTTGCCATGGAACTTTTAGTTATTGTTTTGGCATGAGTCATTGTACAGGAACTTTGGGAACAAATTGTTTTGCTTCACCTTATAATATTTCTCCAGTTGCTGCAGATGCTACTGCTTCTGGAGGATGGAATGTGTCTCAATAAAAAATGAATTATGTGTAAAATAGTCTATCTTACCACGCGACGTTTCGATAGGGCATCAAAGTTATTCCGAGATGCCCTTGCTAATGAACTACGCAATCGTGGAGTTGAAGTGGTATCTAAAAACGCTTTTGATATTTTTAATCATTTTCGTAAACATCATACATATGGTATAGCGATGGCATTTGATTTTTATCGTGATGGTAAGCAGGGCAGCGGTCTTACTTTGAATCGCAACTGCTCGTATATTGGACGTGATTTTGCATATAATTTATCTAACGACTACGACCGCCTGACGCCTATGATACGCTGGCGTGACCTAGAGTTTGTTGATTCGGATAACAAAAGGTGGTTTAAATTTTTCAATAAAGTTTCTGCATCTACTAAGGCGATTTTTTACCTTTGCACTATTAATAACGAATATGACTGGAACAATTACAACGTTGCTTTCCCAGATGTTGTAAAACTATTCGCTGATGAAATAATACGCTGTTTGCGGTCAAACTATAACGTCGACAATTATAGGCAACGTGTAAAGTCGGCAAAACTAAAAATACATAAAGTACAAGAATAATATGAACGAACAGTTGATAAATATAGTATCATTAATCTTTGGTACTGGCGGTATTGGTTATGCAATCATTGCTCGTATCTTAGATAAACGAAAATACGTTCAAGAAGTTCGTGAAGCAGCAGCCCAGGCAGATATCAAGGGCGATGAGTTTTGGAAGCAGCGTTATGACGTTCTTCAAAAGGAAGTGCAAAGTAAGGATGATTGGTGGAAGGAACGTTATGACTCATTATATGCAGAATATCAAAATGAGCGAAAACTCAGCAATGAAATTGTTAAGTCGTTTCGTAATGAGTTAGAGGAAATGCGTTCTGACTATGAAAAGCAGCGTGAGTTGGAGCGTGCTAAATACGATAAACTGATGGAGCAATATAAATTGTTTGAGGAAGAATCTCGAAAGCGTGAAACAGAATACAAGCAACGTATTACGCAACTTGAAAAAATAGTAGAAGGATATGAACAAAGATTATCTTAAAAATTGGCTTAAAGAATGGTGGCAAGTAATATTTCTTGTCGCAGTAATTTTTCTTTCCGCTGCATTTATTGTAGGGATTATTGTAGGTTATCATGAAATTAAAGTTGAAAGCACCACTGACACTATTACTGAATACCTCCCAGGTGAGGTTATTACCGATACAATTTATTATCCTGTTGCTTACACTGAAATTCGTCATGATACGGCGATAAAATATATATATCAGGACACTTCCTTACTCATGGATGCGATAGCCGATTATACCACTACCCGCAAGTATTTGTTAGATTATTCAACTGATACTACTGGGGTGTTTAAGGTAGATTTGGACATTGAACGAAATAAGTTGCAGAATGCCGTATCAACCATCCAGCCGTTAATAAAGACGCAAACTATTACGACAACGAATACAATATATAAGCACAAACCATTATCATTTATAGCAACCGCAGGAGCAAGTATAGAATTAACAAGTTATCAGTTAAGCGGTTTATGTGTAGTTGCGGATAGGTATGTTTTTGGCGCAACAGCGTTTATATATCAAAAACAGTTTGGTTATACAATAAATGTAGGAATAAAATTTTAACAAATAAAAACTAAAAAACATAATATTATGGAAGATTTATATGGCATTCAAACTCGCCGTCAGGCAGTTCAGGAAAACATTGAAAAAGCATTTGGTTCTGGTATGAACCTTAATGAAGAACTAGAAAAGGCTCGCAGCGGTGTTTACGCGGATACTGCAGAGAACCGTCGTTTGAACCGCGTTGGTCAGGCGTATGGTCATAAAAAACAAGAAGAAATGCCTAATGGAAAAGTTTCAACTAAAAAAGAAGAGGGTGGTGATTCAAATAAGAATAGAACTTATGATGTTCCTCGTATTATGCGGGCAATGGGTGAAAGTAGTAAGATGGCTGCAGCGGTTGAAAGTTTAGCAGATGTCGATTTTTCAGAAATGGATGAAAAAGAAATTAAATCCGTTGTTGAAAAATTACCTGCTAAAAAACTTGATGAACTTTACGATAAACATATTGATGGTAAAAGTGGTAAATCTGATGTAAGTTCTCATGCTTCTAAAGCAAGTGATGGTGCATTGAAACGTGCAGCAGCCGATGAAAATGCTTCTGAAGATGTGCGTAACGCAGCAAAGGAGGAATTGAAGAAGCGTGGTGGTGATAATGGTAATAACACTGATTATATTAAAAAAATTGGAAATAAAGAATTTGTTGAGGGTTTAAAAAATGATAAAGAAGCTTTAAAAACGCTTGATAAAGGAAGTGATGAATATAAACAAACTAAAAAGCGTGTAAAAGAAGCAAAAAAAAAGGATGGAGGAATACATCGATGAAGTTTTTGATGCTGAATTAGAATTTAATGACAATGATTCTCCAGATTGGAGAGATGCTTTATATAGAACTTATAATGGTTTTAAAGATGTTATTTCTTCTAAAAAGTTTTTAGAACTTGCAGGTCCGCAAATGGATGGTGAACAGAGAAGTCATGCTAAAATGTTTTTCAATTTAAAAAATGCTGGAAAAACGGATAAAGAAGCAGAAAATTATATTTCTGCGTATAAAGGGGAATTTGATAGATTGTTTTATAAGGAAAATAAAGATTTACGCCAAGCTCGTTATTTAGCAAATGATGCTGCAAAAGATGCTGCTGGTATAAAGGATTTGTTTACAAGATATGACGAATAATTTTCATATTTAATTTGAATGGCGAATCATAAACATAACGTGGTAATAAAGTCGCCGTATCCTTGCGTTAATGAGTACGAAAAAGATTTCAATAATCAATGGCGCAAGAATACGGCTTCTTGCTTGGCTGAAGTGTTAAAGTATATCGCTGATGCAGCCAAAGAAGTGATGAATAATAATCAAGATAACGTTACCGAAGAATGATTTTTACCCAGGCGCAAATACAAGATATGCTCAGCATATTACAACGTTACGAACTTTTGTTTATAGCGAACCAGCTAGGTACAGACTTTCTTTCAAAGACTGATAAGGCGATACTCCTTGCTGCAGGCATTAATGTAGATACATTTAAAAATAAGCAAGGAGTTATCGAGCATGCATTTCTATTTGGTATCCTTGCTGAAGCGATAGGTGATGCTCGAGCAAAGAATATGAATTATAAGCAATTCCAAAACTTTTTAGCAAGCGGTAATTTTATACCTTTGAATGAAGATGAGGAATTTGCTTTGCAGCATATGAAGCGTCGTGCCTATACTGATATTACAAATTTAGGGGCACGCATGCGTACATCGGTAGCAAACGCTGCTTTGAATAGTAATGCTAAACAAGCAGCAATTGTAGCAAAAATCATAAAGGAAAAAACTGTTGATGCGGTTAAAACACGCCAAATGGCTCGTGCATTAGCAGCCGACCTTGCTCGAACATCTGAAGACTGGGAAGTTGATTGGTTACGCATTAGTCAGTATTTAATGCATGAAGCATTCAATACAGGAAGAGCGCAGGGTATTTTACGTGAACACGGAGCAGATGCGGAAATATGGTTTGATGTTTTGCAAGGTGCTTGCGAACGCTGTAAGGAACTTTATTTAACCGACTCAGAAGATGAAGATAGTGAACCAAAGATTTTCAAACTAGGCGATATATTAGCAAACGGCAATAATATAGGGCGCAAGGCACCTAATTGGTTACCAACTATTGCTCCAACGCATCCATATTGTCGTTGTACTGTTAATTATAAGAAACCAGGCTATGCTTGGAACCCAGCCACCCATGCATTTACGTTACCGATAAAACGTAAGAGCAGTAAACTTGGTAATGTTAAATTAAACATTAAAGTTTCAAAAGGGTAGTGAATTATCAACGTTAAATTTTATGAACTGTAAATAAAAATTGTTATGGCTAAAAAACAACTCATTATTCAGCCTCATTCAGACGATGCATTATTTTCTGCATCGCATTTGCTTTTCAGCGGTAATGTTTCAGTATGTACTGTTGAAAATAATGCTAAGCGAGTAGCTGAGGATGAAAAGTTATACGAGTTTCTTGAAATTCCATACCAACATTTGAACGTGGAATTTGAAGATAATTCGTATTATGATTTCAAGAAGCAACATAAAGAAGTAAATGATGACGTGGTAATTGAATTTATTACCGATTATTTTGGTAATAAAAAGACTGCTGAAATACAGCGTGAGGTTATTGCATATGTAAGTAATTTTATTAAGCGTCATAAAAGCGTTGTAGTCTTTTTGCCTTTGGGTGTAGGGCATCCGTTTCATATTTTTATCCGTTACGTTATTGAAAAGGAATTTGAGGGCAATAGCAACGTAAAATTAAAATATTATCGCGATTTTCCTCAATCTTATAAAAAGAAATCACAAAAGCAGATGGAGGAATTGCTCAAGCAATATGTTCTTCAGTCGCAACATAAGGTTGAAGATTTTGCGGCTGTTAAGTGGGAGTTGGCTAAAAAATTCTATAAAAGCCAAAGCGGTTTACTCTGGTTTGAGCAAGCATACATTAGAAAGAACCTGCCTGAAGAAATTTACGTTAAGGGTGAAAGCAGCGTTTAATATAAAAAATTAACGCTATGAAGATATTGATTATACAACCGCACTCTGACGATGCCTTGTTAAGTTGCTCCAGGTTTTTATTTTCAGAACAAGATAAGGTCAGAGTGCTTACAATAGATAACGACCCAAAGCGTATTAAGGAAGATGAAGCAGTAGGTCGTATGATAGGAATCAAGTATATTTCACTTGGTTTTGATATCCAAGACAATAATGATTATAAAGAATTCTTTAAGCAATTTAAGGGTGAAACTTTGAATGACGTTAATGTTATTAAATTCTACAGAGGTAGGTTTGGTAAACGCATCAAAGAATTTCGTACTATCTTACTGAATAAGATAAAGTATTACATTAATAAAGGATATGTGATTGTATGTCCGCTTGGTATAGGTCATCCGTTTCACTACTTTGTTCGTATGCAGTTGCGGGATTTAGAAAGCACCTTTATTTTCTATAAGGAATTTCCGCATGCATATAAACGTAAAGCAGCGGAGCAACTACAAGATGAGGAGCAGCGTATTGACTTATTACTTACTGGCGATGATAAGGAAATAAATGCTTTGAAATATCAAGTAGCGCAAAAGTGTTATAAAAGTCAAAGCGGTTTTTTCTTTTACGAGCATGATAACATCGCTAAACTACATTCTGAAGAATATTACACCCTGAAGGAAATTGAGACGCCTACAACCAGGAAAGCAAGTGCGGAACGCCATATTAAGATATATGTTATCAGTAAAGGACGACCTGACGGAAAATCGTTTAAGCATTTCCGTCTTTGCGGTCAACCTTATACTGTAGTTGTTGAACCGCAAGATGAAGAAGCGTATCGCAATGCAGGTCACGAAAATGTACTTGTATTGCCAGAAAATGACCGAGGTGTTAGTTACGTTATGAATTATGTTAAGAATTTATATGACGGAACTAACCCAGTGGTTATGATGGACGATGATATTTTATCTTGGTTTTATAATTTACCCAATGAGCCTAAAATTTCATTGTCTTTAAAAACGGCTGAGGAATTTAAGTCGTTCTTTGAGGAAATGGATAGGGAAATATGTAGTACTGAATTTGATGTTGGTACTGTAGGAAAATCTGCTTTCGATTGGAATACTCCGGATGTAAGTCCTAAAATAGTGTATCCTGGTTCTCGGTCAAGGTATTTTACCATGGCAGTCGTTTGGATATTTAATTCTAATAAATTAAAGGCATTTGATTTTGATACTACATTGAAATTCAAATCCGACATTGACTATTCGTTAAAATGCATGTACCTTGGTTTTCGAGTTGCTAAATTTATGCGTTATCTTCAGCAAACACGTATGAATAAGGATGGTAAACAAAAAGGCGGTCTTTCTGAAACTTACCAACGTACGGAAAATCTTATGGAAGCGCAAAATATAATGCTTGAACGATGGCCAGATAACGTTGTAATTGATACTAAAAAGAAACCTACTAATGGAGTGCCTGAATTGAGGACAATTTATAAGGTTTTCGAGAACACGCCGAAATGTATGACCAGGATTCAAAAACTGGTTAAGCAGTTATAAATACGTTGTTCAGTGATTAATTAAAACGTATAATAATATGAATGAGATTGAAAAAGCAAAACACCAAGTAGGTGATATCCATCCTAATGGCAAATGGGTGTGGACGGAGTATGCTCCCGGAAAGTTTGATTGGAAGAGTATGAGGGGAAAGCATAATAAGAACAAAAATATTTCCACGTCTACAACCGCCAAAACTGACGAGGATGAGACTAAGAAAAAGACCACTACTGTTACCGAAGATAAAAAAGGCAATGGAAAGGAGGTAAAGATTGAGCAGAAAGTTGAAGAGGATAAGTATGATGCCCCTGAAGCCAAAGTTCAGTATTCCTTTATGCCTGACCCCAAGTATGGTTTTAAGGCAAAAAAGTCTTGGACTGTCTTAAATCCGAAGACTCATAAGCCAATGGAACAGAAGCGTGAAACCTATCGTAAGGCATACGCTGACGTCAACCTCACTCCAGACGATAAACTTTTGAAAATCGCCAATAATCCTAAGGGCAATCCTAATGTTCGTATGATTGCTATTGAAGAAGCCATGGCTCGTGGTATTGATGAAAGTAAAATTTCTCCAAAAGGCAAATTGCAGGATGAGTGGGATAGAGCAAAAGAAAAATGGGAAACCATGAATCCTTCTGATGTTATTGATGTTTCGGAGGAAGAATATGAAGATTATAACTCGCCAATTGAGGGTTTAGGTCTTGAAGAATGGGGTAAAGAAACGTTTCCTGAGGGAGATGATGGCTGGGATAATTCAAATAATTCATATATCAAGTCAAAATTTAATGATTTGAAATCTTTGAAAGACCGCCAGCAATATGACGCTTTTCGCGATTATATGAAACGTCAAGACCCATATTATGACCCGCCAAAAGCAATTCTTGGTGCGTTGAATATGCAGTTAGACCATTTCATTACTTCTAAGAAGCGTCCTATGTTTGTTGCTTCAGGTGGTGCTGGTGCTGGTAAAACTTCCGGCTTCTTGAAGATGGCTCGTTTGAACGGCATGGAGCGTTACGACCCAGAAAAGAATAAAGATGACAATGCTGATAACTACGATTGGGTGTTAGTTGATAAGGATGTTAATTCTGCAAAAGAATTTAATGAATTACTTACTAAACATAAGGGCAAGTTGTTAGTGTTCGATGATAAAGACCGCTTACTTACTACGAATAATAAAGACCTTGTAGGTATGATGAAGAGCCTTGCCGATGAAGACCCTGAAATTCGTACCTTTAAAAATAGTCGTACTGGAGAACCAGAGAAATTTACTGGCCAAATGCTTTTCCTTACTAATAAAACCAAAGAAGTGTTGAATAGTGATGAAGACCATAAGGCAATTATGAGCCGTGCTGATAATAACGATATTCATTTTACTACTCGTGAAAATTTAGAGGTTCTTAAAGACCGCTATAAGACTATGGGTAAGAAAATGGTTAATGCTAATGCTCAGGAAGAACAAGAAATTCGCGAGGAACTTTATGATTTGTTTTTAAATAATCAGGATAAGATTGACCCGCAAACATTTAGTGTGCGTACTTTTACAAAGATGCTTGAGTTAATTGATACTAATCTTGGTGGTCGCAAAAAGGCTGAAGAAAATGAAGAATATGCTGAAGCAATTGGTGGTAATAAGTTTGATTGGAAGCGTTTGGTTCTGAAAAATCTTAACAAGGCTGTTGAGGTTGAAATCGGAAATCAAATAATTACACCTGAGTTATCGTTAGAAAAAAGTGCTATGGTAAGTGTAGATGAGAATGACGAAAGTGCGTTAGCAAAGGCATTCAACGATGAATTAACCATGTCTGTTGAAGAAGCAGAAGGAATATTATTATGAAGAAAGATAAACTTTATAAAGCATTAGAAACTATTGCCCTTGGGTACTCTGAGGGCAATATTTCTATTGACCGCTTGGAAAAGGCGGTTGAGAATTACAAACTCAAGAGCGACTTCACCGATGATTACGATTACCAGTTCAAAGTATCAAAGAGTTGCTTTGATTCATTACATGGTTTAGAGCAGGAAGAAGAAATAGCAAAGGCCATTGTTCCAGGACAAACAAAGGTTATTGATGGCGTTCTGTATGTTTGGTCTCCTACGAAAAGCGGTTCACAAGCGGAATATGCTTGGCATGTAGTTAAGCAACATAATGGTAAAAATGTTGGTGGCGGTAGTAAGTTAAGTGCTGGCAAAGAAAAGGATATGAATGTTTTGGTAAACGATATGTTTCCAAAAGACCTTTCATCTCTCACTCCAGCTATTGACCCATCTACAGGAAGACCTTATTCTATTGGAGGAAGTACTGGAGCACAACTTGTTGAAGACCCAAAGAAACGTACTTTTTTGAAAAAGCAAAGTACGAATAAAGGTTTTATTGCGGTTGAGTATGCCGCTAATCAATTGTATGATTTAGTTGGTTATAAAGCCAAGGTGTGTGAATTGTACGATGAGGGTAACGAATCTGTTTTGTTGAGTAAATTCGATTGGAGTTTGCAAAATATTTCTCCAAGTGATTACAAAGACGTTGCTCAAGGCTTCATGATGGATGTTTTATTGGCAAACTGGGACATCTATCAAAATGATAATGTTCGTAAGGATGCTAGTGGTAATATTGTTCGTGTCGATAACGGCTCGTGCTTTGATTACAGAGCAAGAGGTAGTCAATCAGCAAGTAAATTTGATGATGATGTTGTTCAGACCTTTAATGGAATGGCTTCAAATAATAGACAAATTTATAATTTGCTTTCTAAGCAAGATATACAGTCACAGATTGACAACATCAAGGCTCACAAGGAAGATATTTTAGCATTTATGTACGAAAATAATATGCTTTCGTATGCTAAAATAATGGAACAGCGTAACGATAATCTTGATGATATAATAAAACTTCTTAATGGTCGTGAGGATATTGAGGATATACCTATTCCGCAGCGAAACATAGTGCCGGAAGATATTATGTATCGTGAACTTGATAACGACCTACTACTGGAATTGCGTGAGCGTGTTATGACTCAAAGTGGCGATAATAACACAGACGTTGTTTTAGCAACAGATAAAAAGCATGGTTGGTCGTTATTAAATGAAATTTGCGAGGAACGCGGGTTCACAGGATTGCCTCAGGTAGTTACCGAGGATGAGTACTGGGATATGTATAATAAACGTAATGACCCGCAATGCCAATTTTTCCGTGGATTAGAAAACGGAAATGTTGATGCAGAGGATGCTGCTATTAATACCTTATTTGAGGATAGGTGTTATTATGGAACAAGAGCCGCATATGGTCAAGGTATTTACGTCGCTCAACATACTTCAAAAAAGAATTTCACTATAAAAGATGGCGACCAAACGCAGTACGGCAACACTTGGGCATATCAGGAAGCATGTAGTTATGCTGGCGGTTACGGAGGTACAAAAGATAATCATAACGGCATTGTTCTTAAAGGTATGTTTGCGGAAGATGCTAAAATTATTGATTATGCTACTATCAGCAAAGAGTTGAATGATTTAACGCCTAGTGGTGATGATAAAGCAGAAGCGTTGCGTGATGAATTAAACGTTTTATCTAACGATTTAGTTGATAAAGAAAACGAAATTGTTAATTTTAAACAAAACGTTAAAGATTCTGTTTACAAGCAGTTTAATTTCAATGAAACGGAATGGACTGTATTTAATGATGACCTCGATAACGTTATTTGGAGTAAGGTTGACCCGTCAGGCAATCCAGATATTCCTTCATGGAAAGATATGGTTGCTGGTAAGATAGCAAAGCAGGCTGCTTCAATGGGCGCAACAGTTCGTATTGGTAAGGGTGTTGTTGATATTAAATTTCCTTATGATGATGAAACGTTACGCATTAATAAACTTCAGTATGATGGTGTATTTGCTTTGCGTCGTCGCAATCCTATGTCTCCTATGTATAATGGGGCAGTTGAAACGTTTAGAGATTTTGTTAATAACCATTATATGCGTTATATGCAGCAGGAAATTTCTAAGCAAACGAAAGCAGATAATCCTCAATATCAAAAGTTGATTCAGGAGCGTAATGATATGCAGAATAAGTACAATTCCAAGAAAAGTGAATTAAATAAAGTTGCTGGAAAAGGAAATCCTGATGAAAACTTTATTGATTCTATTTATGCAATGCGTGGTTATTGCGAAACTGTTGGTTTGTACGCTGCATTAAAGGGTTATGATGCTATTAAGGTCAACAATGGATATACAGTGGTTTTAAACCGCACCAAACTTATATTTAGTAACAAAGTAGATTACGTTTAATCATGGAAGAAATGTTAAGTTCATTGGGTGGTAAGGCGACCCAATATATCTTCAAAAATAAACCAAGTCGTTATATACCTTTCAAGGGTGATTTTCCACTTGCAAAGGAATGGCAACATCAGCAGATAACTGACGCCATTCACAATCATAGATATTTAAGCGAAATTAAGGAAGTTAATATTCAGGAAATTATTTCCAAAGGTGCTAAAATGTATGATTTGGAAAATAGTTTTACTAATTTTTTACAAAAGATAGGACAACTGGATGGCTTCCTGAAATTACCAGCGGATAAAAAAGCAGACTTATTAGTTCGCTGGATGGATGCTAATTGCGTAACGACTCAATATTTGAATATATAATGGCAGATTTTAACGTTGCATTTACACGCACTGAAAGTTTTGAAGGCAAAAATGTCTGGACTAATATAGATGGAGATTCTGGAAAGGAAACATGGAGTGGAATTTCTAGAGCCGCAAATCCTAATTGGGCTGGTTGGAGGATACTTGATGCTATTCCTAATAAGAAGAGCGGTAAGCGTTACATTAACGACCAGTTGGAAATTTTAAAACGTCAGTTGTATAAATCTCAGTATTGGGATAAGATTTGGGGTGATAATCTCAAGAACCAGAAAGTAGCAAACGACATGTACGATACAGCCGTTAATATGGGTGTGGCTATGAGTATAAGACTTGCCTATCGCACACTTCATATGGTTGAACGTACAGTTATGACTAATGAGTTGTTAATTAAATTGAATAGAATACGAACATGAGAAAGTGGTTTTTATTGTTGCTACTGCCTTTAATTTTAGGTTGTGGTAAAATATGTAAGCAGTGCCCAAAAGACACTGCTATTACTGTTGATACGATTTACGTTGAAAAGGTTTTGCAAGATACAGCGTATATTGCAGAACTAGAGCATGAAAATTTACGTTTAAGAGGCGTTATTGATAGTTTAGATACGACTATGAGTTATGAAAACTATATAAACGCTCGACGTATAGAAAAAATTAAGTATTATATCAACATCACTGAAAAGAATCCTAATAATAAAAAGTTCTTTTATGGCTGGATAAAACGCACCATGACGAAAGACTAACAGTTATTAACAAAACAAAAAAGTTCATTAAATGAAACAAGACTTCAAATTTTGGTGTCCAATTACCATTTCTAAAGGACAAGAAGTGTTAGACCCAACTACTGGCAAAAAGCGCATGGTTTTGGGCGGCATTGCTTCTACTTCAGATAAGGATAGCGATAATGAATATCTTGACCCAAATGGTTTTGATATTCAGCCATTACTTAAAAGCGGAGTTGTAAACTGGCATCATCAAGCAAAGGGTAATCCTGCTGCTATCATTGGTGAACCTACAGTTGCTGAAATTCGCCCAGAGGGTTTGTATATTGAAACAGAATTGTACGAAAATTCGGAAGTTGCACGCGATGTTTACAAACTTGCTGAAACACTTGAAAAAGACTCCAAAACTCGCAGATTAGGATATTCGATAGAGGGTAAGGTATTGGAACGTAAGAGCAATAATAAGAATAGTCCTGATTATAATAAAATCACCAAGGCTGTTATTACTGGTGTTGCTATTACTCATATGCCTAAAAATCCGAAAACTTTTGCTAATATCATCAAAGGTGAAATAGATGATGATTATAAAGAGGAGTGCGATGATGAAAATTTTAGCGAGGTATCGGCTGAAATTACCAAGGCAAAAATTCTCGAACGTTTGTTCAATGATGTACCAGGTATTAGTTTAGCAAAAGCAAATAAAGTACATAGTTTAATACAAAATATTGCAACGATGAAAGGTAAGAAATCAATCACCGAAGATGACATCACCAAGGCATATGAGGCTCTTGGTTTGAGTGTTGAAAACACCGATGTCGAAAAGGGGTGTGATGACAAAGACACTAATCTTGCCAAATCAGATGAAACCGAGGAAACTGAGGAGACTAAGGAAACCAAAAAGACCGAAACTACGGAAGAAGAAACCGAGGATGAGGAGGATGAGGAGACCGAGGAAACTGAGGAAACTGAGGATGAAACTGAAAAGGGTAAGAAAGGTGTTGAAAAGGGCAATCGTTTTGACCGACTTGAAAAGGCAATTGCTACTTCTCACCAAATCACCTCGAAATACGTTAAGGCACTTGGTGTCATGGTTAAGGATGCCGCAAATAAACTTGATGCCTCTGCTGAGCGTGAAAACGAAATGATGGATATCATTAAGGCTCAAGAGGAAACTATTTCTGAAATGAGCGAGCGTCTTGAAGCATACGGCTCAGAAACTCCTGCTCCACGCTCCATCTCCAGTGCTCGTGCCATTGAACGCCACTTTGATAAGGGCGAAGACCCTGAGATTGAAAAGGGTGGTAAGGGTAAAGAAAACCAAATTTCTATGAGTAAGAATCCAAAAGCGGTTGTCGAGTTACTTGACCAGGCAACGTTTGCCAAAGGTTTTGATGATGAAATGAGTAAGGCTTGTGTTTCGTTTGAAGCAAATAAGACTTTGCCTCCTTCCATTATCGCTCGCGTTAAAAACGAGTTTGGTTACGAAATCGTGAAATAACAATTTAATACCTATAAGAAAAAATGAACGAAAGACTTTCAATCAATCTGCAAGACTACGGCTTTGCTAGTCAGCAGGATGGTCTTCACGCAGGTATGCAGTCGGCTGAGGCAGTTGACCAACTCAACAAGGCTCTTGCCGCTGAACAAATTACTGGTCGTGAAACCGCCAACCTGACCACTGCGTCGGGTGCTCCATTAAAAGTTGAGTCCTTGGAGAAGACTCTCAAACACCTTACTTTCCGTGAGCAGGATATCCGTATTTGGAAAGACCTCCCGAAGAAACCTGCTTATAACACTGTTGAGGAATACAACCAGCAAACCTCGTATGGTGCCAATCGTGGCGGTTGGAACCGAGAGGGCGAACTTCCTGAGGAGGAAGACAGTGTATTCGTGCGTCGTGCTCAGTTGGTGAAGTACCTTGGTGTTACCAAGAGCGTTACTCACCAGATGACCCTCGTCAACACTATGATTGGTTCCGTCATGGAGAAAGCCATTAAGGATGGTACCATGTGGATTCTTCGCACTCTGAACCAGGGTCTGTACTTCGGCAATGAGAAAATCGTTCCCGAGCAGTTTAACGGCTTCCTGGCTCAGCAGCAGCAAAGCGATGCTTGGGCTTCCTACGCTGATTACATGAACAGCGAAATGGTTATCGATTGCCGTGGTCAGCAACTCACTGAGGATGTGATTGAGACCGCTGCTAATTCTATCGTCGAGAACTATGGTCTTGGTACCCAAATCTACGCTCCTCCTGCAGTGCTGTCGAATTTCGTCAAGAATTTCTACGGCAACAAGTTCATCCAGCCTAACACTCAGGCTCTGTCCGCTGGTATCATGGGTCAGAAAGTTGTCGCCTTTGATTCGCAGTTCGGCCAAATCGGTCTTAACCACGACATCTTCTTCCGTAAGATGCCTTCCAAGGCGTACAATGCTGCTGCTACTTCCGTCAAGGCTCCTAATGCCCCGACTTGGGATGGCACTGCCCCAATTACCATTCAGAGTAGCGTTGCTGGTAGCAAGTTTGCTACTGCCGATGCTGGCAATGTGTACTACGCTGTTAGCGCACTCAACCGCTTTGGTGAGTCTGCTCTCGCAGTTTACAGTACCGCTGCTGCCGTTGTTGCTGCTTGCGCTGTTGACCTCAAGTTTGCCGATGGTGGCGGTACCAACGCTGCTACTGGCTATCGTATCTATCGTACCAAGGTTGGTGGTTCTGCCACTGGCGAATTCTATCCTCTGTTCGAGGTATCGCTGGACGACCTTACTCGCGGATACGATGGAGGAGGTGCTGGCATTATCCGCGACATGAACCGCTTCCTGCCTAATTGCGACCAAGCCATGCTTGTCCAGTTCGACAACGAGGTCGTGGAGTTTGCTCAGTTGGCTCCTCTTATGAAGATGGATTTGGCAGTGCTGTCTCCTGCCTTCCGCTTCATGGTGCTTCTGTACGGCACTCCGTTCTTGTATGCACCAAAGAAGATGGTTCGTTTCGTCAACATCGGCTAAACCAAAGCCATCAATTCAAAAGAACGAGGGTAGGGTGTATTGCCCTCCCTCGTTTCTTCTTTTTACAAACTTTTAAAAATAAAGAAATATGAAGATTAAAGCCATTAATCCAACAATTGTTGCTATGCAACTCATCGTACCTATCGATGGTCTTATTAGTATCGACAAAAACGGCATTGCCGATGTTTCGCCTAAGTGTGCAACTATGCTTGTTAAAGGCACTTCAGACTGGGCATTCGTAAGCGGTAAGAGTACTGCTGAAAAGGATGCAGAAGTAGAAGAGCAAAGTCAGGAACCACAAGTAAAAGATGAGGTTGTAGACGCTGCTTCTGAAACAGAAACTACTGATGAGGAAAACGAGCGCAAAGAAATTGAGAAAATGTTTGTTAGTATGAGCCTAGAAGAAATGAAAAAGTACGCTGCTGAGGCTGGTATCGCTGAAAGCGAGTATGCTTCTATCAACACTAAGAAACTCATGCGTACTTTCCTCCTCCAGAAATACGATGAGGCAAGTAAATAAGATTACACAACCTTAACAACATTGTCCTGATATGTCTAAACTGTCTTTGGAAATACTTTATAACCGCAACATGGAGATGGTTATTTCTCCTGAAGAATTGTTGAATAATTACTTGTTTGGCATCCCAATGTGTTCTAACGATGGACGTAAAATGTCGAAGGAGTCAATAATTCAGCATATTCAGAGCGCACAAACGCAAGTGGAAAATTTATTTAACATTAAGTTGACCAAGCAGGTAATTGAGGAAAACAGAGACTTCAATCGACAAGAGTTTATGTCGTGGGGATTTATCAGGACAATGTATCCTATTAATTACATTGACAATTTGCAAGGTTGGATTAATGATGTATGTCAAATCCAATATCCTAGAGAATGGCTTTCTATCAAAAAGCAAGAGGATGTAGCGGTATATCGTAATGTGTACTTAATTCCTAATACAGGAAGCCGTGAGGGTGCTACAATGACGCAAAATTCGTTAATCTATAATGGTATTTCGCCACACCTTGCTTGGTTTGGTCAAACGTACATTCCCAACTACTGGCGTATGCGTTATATCACTGGTTGGGATAAAGTTCCTGCAGATTTGTTGGAATTTGTTGCAAAAATAGCAGCAATGAATGTTCTTGCTGTAATTGGTGATATACTCTATGGCATTGGTTTAACTTCGGTTCAAATTACGCTTGATGGAGTAAGTCAAAGCACTCCTCTGACACGCAGTAGCAGCGGTGGTCTGTTTGGAGGTAGAATTAAAACTTATATCGACGATTTGGAAAGAATGTTACCGATTTTGAGTAGCAAATATCGTGGCATTCCATTTGAAATACTTTAATTATTATGCCCGAAAAAAGCATTATAGTAGATAAACCAATAGCGTATCAAACTCCGGCTGCTCCTATGAATCCGAGAGTTGGCTGGGACGTTAATCGTTTTGAAACGCTAATACAGACGCAGGGATATGATGCTTTAATTGACCACGCTATGCGTTGTCCCTGCGTTGATAAGGCAACAGGACAAGCGTTAAGCACTTGTAAAAATTGTCTTGGTAAGGGTTGGTTCTTTGTAAATCGCACCGAAACACGCTTGATTGCTCAACATATGGATAGCAAAAAGCGTTATGAAGAATGGAGTGAGGTTAATAGAGGAACCGCTTCTATTACTACGAAAGGAATTGACAAACTTGGTTTCATGGATAGGATAATTCTTACTCAGTTGGAGGAATTCTATTCTGAAATTATACGTCCAATATATTATCAAAATCAAATCATCGCATATCCAGTTTACGAACCATTGGAAATTACAGATATGTTTATGTTTACGGATGACGATGAAAGGTTGATGCCTATTACTCCCGACGAATATAGTGTACAAGGGAATAAGATTGTTTTTGTTGATGGCATTGTTGATAAAGTAAGTATTGATGATATGAATATCAAAAGTCGTACTGAAATACCAATAGCAATCTCGATACGCTATTCCCACTTCCCAGTATATCATGTTATTGATGTGAATCGTGAGTTGATGAAAGTTAGGGAAAGTAAATTATGTTCGTACGATGAGTACACATTGCGTCAAATGCCAATTAACGTTCTTGCACGCAAGGCGCACTTTATTTTTGATGCGCAAAAGTTCGGCGAGGAAAGTTTTGAAAACACTGTAATACCAGCTAGGGATAGAAAATGAGTCCTGTAATTATTGATTTGTCGGGTTTACAAGCGCAGTTTGGGCTCGCTGCAAGCGTCATTGATACATTAACCGAAACGTGCGTCAATGAGGTTACGGCAATTATTTTTCAAAATTGGCAAAGTATTGCTCGTCGTGAATTAAAAGGTACTGCCGAGGAATACACGAATCATCTCATTAAGGTAGATAAGGGTCGTTTTGCTAAACAAATTGTTCTTACTGGCGTTCTTCCTAATATGCTAGAACAAGGCGCAAGTGCCTTTGATATGAAGGAAGGATTCAAAAAGAGCGATAAGGTAAAATACACAATTCCTGTTTATAATGCAAAAGGTGCGCAAGTCTATGCTGGAGGCGATTGGTATTTAACTATTCCGTTTCGTATTGGAGTACCAGGAACACTTGGTCAGGCAGGATTTAGCGGTGAGATGCCTCAGGAAATATATGACGCTATGGTTCATAGGGCAAGCCGCAGTCCGTTGACGGCAGGTGAAATACCAAGTCCATACGATATACCTAAATCCCGTGAAGCCATTATGCAAAATGGAATAGTGGTGTATGGCAAATACCAGCACAAGAATTCCATTTATGAGGGATTAACAAAACGCACTGCTGTTTACGCAAAAACAACTCAAAATACCTATGGAACATTTCGTAGAGCAGGTGCTAATAGCGACCCACTGGCGTGGATACATAAAGGTCTTTCACCCAGGGGTTTTGCTCAAAAGGCAATTGATGCTACGGATGTTGAAGGAATTGTGGAAAATGAAGTAACTAATTATTTGGAGGAAATTTTATGAGCGGAATATTAATGCCGGAAATCGTCATCTACAACACGCTTGAGACCATCGTTCGGTTACTACGAACAGACCTCGAAGAAAATGCTGCAGACGACACGAAAACCATATTGTATAGGTTGTTAGGGGTTGATGAGGATGACGCACCTATACAAATGAACCTTTATAATTACTTCAAGCAGGCAAAAAAGATTATTACAAACAAAAACAACTTATCAGTTAATTTTGGTTACAATCAAGAAGTAGCAAAACTGCTTTCGCTACACATTATTCTTCCTTCTGAACAAGCAACTGCTGCTATTGGTGAAGATGAAGGATATATTGAGGATGAAGAACGTATGTATTTAACGCAAACTTATGAATGTAATTATCAGGTAATGATTACGAGCGTAAATAGTGCTGAGGTGAATGTAATATACAACGTTCTCAAAAGTATGTTATTAATGCTCGTACCGCAACTTGAATTACTCGGTTTGCGTGTTCCGCATTTTAGCGGAAATGATATTATTATGCAAGATGACCTCATTCCAGTACCAATTTTTCATAAGGTTTTAAATATTGGTTTTAAATACGAGCATAATGTTCCGCAATTACTTACAAAGAATGTCATGAATCGTTTTTATACTATATACAGAATTATTGATTTTCATTCAGGTGAAGCAAGTTCGCCTATCGACAACAATGTAACAAGTATTACTCAACAAGAAGATTAAAATATTTTAACATTAAAGAAAATGGCTACAGTAGTTAATTTTAATGGCAAGAAATGCATCGAGCCTGGTTCGTATGCCGCTACTGTGTACAATCCAACGTCTGTCATAAATGTTGCTGAATTTGGTAACGTCATGATTATTGACACTGGGTTGGCAAAGAACGGCACTTACGAGTTTGCTGGTGGTTCGGGCATTAAAGGAGAACTTGCCTCTGGACTCAAGTCGGTCTATGAATTCAACTCCTTGGAAGACTTCCGTGCCTTTATGGGCGGTGGTTTAGTGACGGATATCGCCACTCAAATCTTCATCCCAGGAAATGGCAACGCAGGTGCCCCAAAATTATTCTATGTTCGTGCTGCTCAAACAACGTGTGCAAGCATTACACTAGAAATTGCCGCTGCTTCAGGAGACGACCCAGCCGTTGCTCTAGTTCTTAAATGTAAGAATGAGGGTATTGTAGGAAATGGCGTTCTCGTGAATAGTGTTTTGAAAGTAGGTTATGCTGCCGCTATTGTTGCTGGTGCTACTGCCAATACTTTTAAACTGCAAGTATTTCGCGGAACTTTCCAAGGTGTTGATGAATATGGCGAGCCTTTTGGTACCAAGACACTTGATGAAGCGCAACCTGATATGATTGCTGAATCTGAAGACTTCACAACTTTGCAACAATTGTATGATTGGTGTCTTAATAGTAAAGTAATGATTGCTAATTTCACCATTTCTACTACTGGCGAACTTTCAACTCAACTTGCTGCTGTTTCTCAAGTTTTGGCTTCTGGTGGTACTACGGATTACACTGCTCAAGGTGCATACGATGATGTTCTTGAAGCAATTGATGAAATGGATATTACATTCTTCCTTTGCACTAATCTGAACGCTGCTTCTGGAGCAGGTGTTGATGCTGCTACTAATGGTAAGTTGTTTACTTACCTCAAACAAAAGGCAAAATACACCGAATTCATGGTTATTCCTGGAGGAAAGGATGATACTGACCTTTTTGGTGAGTCAAACACTTCAGAGGCAATTGCTAAGTATTTCAACAGCGGTCAAGTAGTAACTATTCACGGTGCTCCAGTTGTAACTCGTAAGAACAATAATGGCACTAAGCAACTTGAACCAATTTATCTTGCGGCCAATATTATCGGTTTAAATGCGGGATTAGCACCGCAAACGCCAATTACATTTAAGCGTGTTGGTTATAATGCTTTTGCATATGACCTGAAGAAAAAAGAACGTGAAAAGGCGTTGCAGGCTGGTATTATGCATATTCGCAATGTTTCTGGTTATTACTGCGTAAACCAAGGAGTTACGACTTTACAAGATAACTTACGAACGATTGCTCCTGATGGTCAGTCATTTGAACTTTCCATTGAATTGATTAAGGCGCAATTGAATAAGGAACTTATTCTTGAGGGTCAAATTCGTTTTACTGGTAACACCGCTGCTCAAGCAAGTCCTGAATCGGTTAAGAATTTCACCGAAACTAAACTCGCATCATTTGTAGCATCTCCAGGCAATGATAATTTGCTTATAAGTTGGAGGAACGTCAAGGTTGTTGCTAATAATGGTGACTATTTTGTGTATTACGATTTTGTTCCGAATGTACCTGTGAATAAGACGTTCTTCGTGGGTAATATTTTGGACTTTTCATTCTAACAAGAAAGGAGTAAATTATGCCACAGACAAAAACAATGACGGCTCCTCTGGCTATTATCCAAATTAATAGCGTTACAGTTGGAAAGATGAAAAACGTCCGTATCACCGAGAATATTCGCCGTGGTCGTGTTACTGGTATTGGTAGGTTGAATCCTGAGGAACTTCCCGCTATTGAATGGAGTGGTTCTATGTCTTGTTCTTCCTACAGTATCAATTTCAATCTCTTGGCAAATAAAATTGCTAAGGGCAGTTTCCGTAATGCTCAAACTATTGAAGATTGGGCAAACGCTATTCTTCTTCAGGAGGATGGATTGGAAATTTCTATACTAAGAAAAGTTAAAGATGGAGCGATTGACCCGCAAACTGGTATGGTGCAAGTTAAGTACGAAACCTTTGCAAAGGTCAATGGGGCGTTTGTAACTCGCGAAGGATTTGATATCCAAGAGGGACAAATCAGTGGACGCGATACCGAGTTTGAGTATCTTGAGCCAATTCTGTTTCCCGTCACTCAATAACGAGTAACAAAACAACTATTATTAAAGCGGTATTACCATTAGGTTTTACCGCTTTAATTGTTAATATAAAACTGTAAAATTATGATTGAAAGACAGAAAAGATTCAAAATCGGAGAACATCAATTTATTGCTAACTTTCCTAATGTAGGTCAGTTGATTGACATGGAAAGTTTGAAGCAAGCATTAACTAATAACCGCTACGGAGTTATGGCTCAAAGTGGTGTTGCTTCCATGTATGACGCTCTTGACATGGTAGATGCTATTGCGTTTCTTCAGGTAGTAGTCCCGGATGTTGCTCGATATTTAGACATTAAGAATTATGCCGAATTATCGCCTGAACGCATGCGTCAATTTGTTGATGCATATACGAAAGAAATTCGTCCTTGGTACGATAGCGTGATGAAGGAATTGAAGAACTTCAATGCTTCGGATAATGGAAACGCAGAAAAAACAGAGTGACTTAAATGAAGACATTAAGCGGTTTGTGTTTGCTTGGAACCAATTCTTCATTGACTATTGGTGGAGAAAGAAATACAATATTCCTTTTGGTTCTAAGCAACACCGCGAAATGTCTTTCATTGATATGGCGATAGAATATAAGGAAGCCTTGGAAATGACGAAAGCATTGAAGCAGGCTGAAATAGATGAGGTGAGTGTTGGCAATGAGTATAATGGTGTTCGTTTAACGCAAGAAGAAATTGATGAAGACTACGAAAATTTAAATTTAGCGCAATTTGACAAATAATGGCTGATGTAGTTGTTAATATACGAGGAAACGCTTCAGATTTACAGCAAACTCTGAATGACGTTAATAACCGAACTTGGGGAACTCAGGGTGGTGGCGGTACTCCTAGCACGGGAGATACCGCTTTTAATCAACGTATGGTTGAAGATATACGTCGTGAAATGCAGCAACGTGGAGTTGTTATGGTTCCAGGTTCTGCATCTATGTCGCAAATTATTAATCAGTATGGGCAAAGTTTGCGGCAAAATAAACGGCAAGAAATTCATTCAGAATATGAGCAGCAGAAAATTGCTAATGAAAGAGAGCGTGATGAAAGGCTTGCTGATGTTGAAAGAAGACGCAAAGAATTTTTAAAGAAATATGATTTAGAAGATAATGAAGAAAAGTTAAGATATACTGGGTATTATCCATATTATAAGGCTTTTGGTGAAGAAAGGAAGCAAATCTATGCTGACTTTGAAGCAGTAAACGCTACATTATCTAAAGAAAACGAGCAGCAAGAATTACAATTAGCGGATGAACGTTTAACAAAAGCAATAGAAGAACTTACTAAACATTTTGAAACAGAAGCAAGAGGTGGTGCGGAAAGTTCTTATATTGCTAAATTACGCGAACAACAGCGTGAGATAATTCAAAAGCGTGACGCTGCACCTACAGAAGAGGAAGCAGCCGCAGCAAGTCGTGAATTGCGTGAGGTAAGCAACAAACTCAACGCTGTGTTAAGGGGTGAAACTTCAGATAGCGTTTCAGAGCAGAGCAAGCGATTTTATGACCCCACTACACGAGCATTAGGCGGTGTACAACAATTATTTCGTGGTATTGAGGGCGGAAGCATTATGGATACAGCCTTGGGCGGTGCCGCTATGTTTGGTGCTATGAAAGGCATGAACATGGGTTCTATGACTAAAATGCTCGGTTGGGTTGGTTTAATAGCAGGGATAGGAGATTGGCTTACTGGCAGTGCTGATTCGTGGAATAAGATGGTAGGAATAGCAGGTTTTCGTGCTCCAGCAATGGGGTTACACGGAGCCGAGGGTATCACTCAATTGAGAAGCAATATTCCAAGTCTAACTTATAATGGTGCATCAATTACCGAATTAGGATATAATTCCATTGAAGAATTTGGAGATGAAGCGGCAAAACGTATAAGAGCAAGAGGAATGTCCGATAATTGGTTTAATGAAACCATGCGTCAGATAGGATATGAAAAAGGGTTTGCTTTAAATGAGGGTTCTTTAATGAAAGGTGCGCAGTACGACCGATATGGCGTTACTGTTACAACTGCATTAGAACGTATGGTTGCCATACTTTCATCAATCGAAAAAAGTGGTGTTGAAGCAACAGATTTCACAAGGGTACAAGAAAAGTACGATATTCAACAACAGATAATGGCTTCATTCATGAATCGGCAAGATAGACCCGATTATGATGTTGCTAATGGAATACTTGCTGCAATGTCTAGCGTTCAAGGTATAACGCAAGACGCTCGTATCGGTTCAGATTATCAAGCGTTTCAGAATGCTATACAGAACCCAATGAATGAACGCATGCAGGCGTTAATTTATGGTACTGTTTCTGATTTATTCCCTGAAACTGGCGGTCGTGCAGATTTGATTGATAGAGCGATACGTAATCCTGAAAATGAAGCGAAAATATTAGAAGCAGTGATGAACCGCTTAACAGAACAGTTCGGCGGTACAGACACGCAAATGGGTTATTTTGTTTTCAAAAATTTATTTCCTAATATTTCTCCAGACCGCTTGGATGAATATATAAATCATTTTAATACTGGTGGTTTTGCTTCATTCTATGAATATTATACAAAGGGCGGTGGTGACCCAAATAAACGAGATTGGACTTCCGGTTGGGGTGAACAAGCGTTTAGAGATGCTACTGAAATGACGGCTGGTTGGACACGTGCGGTAAATGATATTAAAATTTTATTGACTGAAATACGTGATGGTGTTACAGGAACAAATGGTAGGGTTTGGGGGAATGCTACACCACCAATTGCTTCAGGAGGAGGAAATAGATAATGGCACAAGAAAATAATAACGATATCATTATCCTTCCTGTAAGAAGAAAGGATATTACGATAGTTGATTTTGTTAAGTTAAATTACATATATGATGCACAAAATCCTGATAGAAGTCAGAATGATGTTGCTAAAAATTTACTTGATGTAAATAGAACTTTCATTTGGAGTCAATATACCATTAACGATAAAAAATCTGAAGAAAAAAGGAGTGGTAAATATCCAAATTCTGCCGATGATTTAACTATTTATTCATATTTACCATATCCATCTGCATTAAAGGTAAATCCAAACGACATTAAGGCTGAAATAGCCATTATTCAAAGTAATTTGCAGGTAAACACTAATGATTATGTTGCATTTTTGGATGAAAAGATTCAGAATATAATGCAGGACGAGGGTTATGTAGCAGAAGGAAATGAGGGAAATGTATCAAAACAACGTCCTGATTGTACAGTTATTGGGTGGTTTAAAAGTTCGTATAATTTTGGCACTGGTTCAAAAGGGAGGACTAATAGTATTAATGCAAGTCCCGATTCATTACAATGGCATGATATTAGTGAGTATGTTATTGCCATGAATATTTCTGTTACTCCTAATGGCGGGACGTTTACGATAAAATTACCTATAATAAGACGCAAAAACTTTAAAGCAGGAAACTGGTATCAAGAATCTGACCCAGAAAATTTGTCAAGCATAAGCGTTTCTTATGAAGCCGATAAATACGGCGAAAGTCAATATTACGCAAAGACGAATCAAAATATACCTTATTTAAAAGACTATTTTTCTTGGTTAATAAGCAATAATGATTTACTTTTACTTTCAATGGAAAGATTGGAAATGGAAGCAACTTATGAATGGTTTGAGCGAGAAGATGGTACTGCTGGTAAAAGTTCGTGGGGTAAATCAAACGAATTTAAGAATTATGAACGTAATTTACATTATGGAGTTTATGATATGATTGGATTAGTTGATTCAGTAAGGGTTGTGACTAATGAAGAAAATGCCTCTGCATATGTTGAGATTACTGGTCGTGATTTAATGAAACTTTTACTCGATGATGGTTCTTTCTTCTTTAATATTTCAACTGCCTATGAATCAAATAAGTTATTTGCTAATTATAACGATTCTGTTCAAGGCGATATGCAGGGTGTTGACTATTTAAGAGGATTTACCGCTAATCCTATGCGTCGTTTGCGTCGTCTTGGAGGAGAAATTGATGTGTTTGCTAATGCTATTAATAAAGATATTGATTTTGTAATAAAGGGCATTCTTTCGCAATTATCAAACATTGAAGTTGTTCCAGGAAGTTTATTTGATTCATGGGGAGACGAACGAACAAAATTCACTCATTTAGAACCTAAAAAGAAACAAAATGATGATTAATATACCAACTTTCAGTAAATTTATCTATGGGTATAATACAAGGCTGATAATCACTTCAGATTTTGGTAAAAGAAAAGACCCATTTGGTAGCGGAACAATAAAAAATCATAATGGAATTGATATAGATATTCCATCTGGTACATTATTATGTTTTCCATGGACTGCTACTGTTTTTTCAATAGGAGTGCAAGCTAATGGTGCTGGATTACACATTATTTTAAAACGTAATGTTAATGGCATTGATTTTTATATTTTGTTTCATCATTTGAGTAGAATTTTCAATGGTATTCAGGTTGGTAGAACTTATACTGCTGGACAACCATTAGCGTATTCCGGAGGAGCAACAAACGATAAACCTAACTGTGGTGCTTCTACTGGTCCGCATCTTCATCTTGAAATACGAAAAGGCGGTAACAGTGGCGGTAATGCTGTTGACCCTAAATTTTTCTTTTTAGCAAATTACGAATTGCGTTATGCTAAGAGCGGCAAATTAGTTTGCGCCACTTTCCCAGATATGAAATATTTTTCTGATGCGGATTTAAAGTCTCAATCTAAGAGTAAATATAATCCTGCTATTCAGAAGGAAATAAAAACTAATGCTACAGAAGCAAAAAAGAAAAGAAAACCGAGAGTCACCTATACCACTACAGAAAAACTTGCTCCAGGTATTTGGCAAATTATTAAAGTATTGATTGATAGTAGTGTAGAAGGACGGCAATTATCCACATATGCTATTTCTACATTGCAAGGTTCGCTGATTAATTTTTTTAAAAATGTTTGTCAAGAACCTATGGTAGAATTTATGGGCGATACATATGGAAGTCAATATTATTGGATTATACGCAAACCTCCTTTTGATAAGGAAAGTATAATGCGTCATATTAAACAATCGTGGGTTGGTATTATTTCTAATGCTAACGTTATTTCTACGCAATTAGAATGGAATACGCAAAATATTTATTCATGGTATAGGTATATTCCGACTGCTGAAATGATGAATGTTAAACAAACTGAATTATTCATTCCAGCGGTATTTTTCCCTGAATTTGCTGCATTATATGGTAGTAAACCATTATGTATAGAAAGTAATTATTGGAATAAGGTTTTATCTGGTTCTCATGATGAATCTCAAAGTGCTCCTGGTAGTAATGGTGAACGTAATATTCAAAATGCGGTAAATGATTTAAAATACTTAATTGAAAGTAACGCATACAACGCTTTTACTAGACGTGGTACAATTACTATAAAAGGCGATAGAAGATTTAAGCGTGGTACATGGATTTATTTCAGTCCTACGCAAGAATACTTTTATGTTGATTCGGTACAGAATTCATTTGAAGTTTCTTCAGGAGGGACTCATCGTATTACTACGCTTCAAGTATCCAGAGGCATGGTGTATAGTTATATTGAAGGAGTGCATGACAATAAGATTAACAAGACATATAGTTATTTTAATATTATTGATTTTGGAGGTTTTGACCCCAATAAAGTAACGAAGAAAAATTGGCTTGAAGTAGTTAGTAAATTTAAAGTTGATAGAGATAATTTTGGATTTTTCATGGCAAAGAATCAAAGTATCGACTTTTTTAATTTTGACAATAAAGAGGAACCTATTAATTTGCAATGGAGTGGTTATGATTCTGAGCCTGGGAAAAGTCAAGTTGATGTTAAATTAAGATAATGACATGGAAGAACATTTAGGCATACGAAATATATTTCAAGATATTGGTAGTGGTGGTATTGGTTTTATTGTTGTACCAAATGAAGTAGATAGAGAGCAATATATAGAAGATTGCTATCGAACAAATACAGTAACCATTAATGGTGGTCTTGGTTATGGCTATTTCAGTGGCGTTGCTGTAGATATTGATGTTATGCAGCAATTACGCTTTCCAACGAATGTAGATAATGATACCAGAGGCACCGCTGTAGTGTGGGTTAAAGATAGTATATCTCAACGTCCAGTTATTGTGGCGGTATTAAGAAATCAAGATGAGTATTTTCCTCTAAGTCAATATCAACGCTATCATAAATGCGAATTTGAGGGTAAAGTTGTTGAAGTATTCTTTGATGCCAATACTTCTAATTTAAATATCAATATCATTGGAGATGACCAGGAAGCCGCAAATTTGAATATTAAGGTTACGTCGGTCAATAAAGATTCGTCTATAAATCTTGAATGCGATAATGAGGTAAACTTATATCCTGAGTCGGCATTAAACGTCATAACAAGTGGGAAAGTGGCTGTGAACGTCACTAAGGACGGAGAAACTAAAACTGAAATACAGTATGAAGCCGAAAAAGGTTTTCACTATAAGGATGAATTTGAAAATGAAATAATAACAAAGGATGGAGAAATTGACATTATTTCAAAGAAAATTAATCATAATAAGGGTAAAGAACCAATGGTTTTGGGCGATACCTTAAAAGGAATTCTTTCAGACCTCATAGATGCTATTATGGCTATTACAGTAGTTAGTCCATCTGGACCAACAAGTCCTCCATCAAATGCTGCGCAATTTACTGCTATTAAAGGACAACTTGACACTATATTGAGTAAAATTTCAAATTTAGAATAATATGGCACTTGTAAAGGACGCTTTAAAGCAACAAATAATTATCGGTTTACAAAATATTACTCCAGATAAAGATGACCCAAATGGAGCAATTAATGCTTTTGCTGAGGTAATATCGACGGCTGTAGATACGTTTATTAAAACAGCAACTGTAACTATTCAGCCAGGGCAAGCAGTCACAACTCCAGCAGGACCAGGTTCCACTACATCCCCAGGTGTTGGTTCGCTTTCATAAACAAACAAGTATTATTTACAAAATAAAATAAGTATTATGTCTGTATTGTCTGAATTAGGTAGGATTGGTAAAAGCAGCCTTACATCTGCATATCAGAACACGTTGGGTGTTATGAGTACGATGGGAAAGGCGGCATTGCATGCGCTTGTTCCAGACGATTTTGAATATTATATGTGCGCTTTGGAATTGATAGATAGTCAAGGTAATACTCGCGCATATATAAATTTTCCAATAATGCCTAATAACATTATGGAAAATAAGACTCAAATTGCTACTATTACTAAAACCAATTATGGTGTTGTAACGCAATTTAATTCTACATTTAATCCAAGAGATATTAGTATTCAAGGAACGTTTGGTCGTAAATTACGTCTAGTTTCAGGTGCTTATGCGCCTGATGACGAAAGAGGTATTTCTTTATTTAATATCGGTGCGCCAGCACTTGATATGTTTACACCAAATAAAGTTGATATTCGTACTGGATATGGTCTTATCAAGATATTACAGAAGATAGTGCAAAAATCTCAGCAACTCGATACTTACTATAAACCATACGTGTTAGTGTTTTACAACTATGCTCTTAATACGCATTATATTGTTGAGGTGATGCAAGATTCGTATAGTCAGTCTTTGGAAAATAATTGTTTATGGTATTATTCACTTGAAATGAAAGCGGTGTCTCCTGCAGACCTTGTACGAAACAATGAAGACCATATGACTACATTAGCGTTCTTGACAAAAGTGAGTAGTCGGGCGATAGTAAATAGTACACAAAATATTTTACAAGATATTAGTAGAGCAACACTTGGGTCATTAAATTTGGGAATATGATTGAAACACTTGTTATAGAATTTGAGCGTGTAACGAAATATCCTATTACGAATTTTTTTCAAAAGGTTGTTTCGTTCTTTAACAATTCATACCCAGAAGTTCAAAAGTATTATGGCGGTATTTCAGAAACCATAGACAATGAGCATTTAACGTTACTGGATGAAATTGATAAAGATTGTAAAGATTTACTTGCTCAATTCAAAAATTTTTCCAACAAACTCAATTCTTGCGGTTACTGGGAATTGATGGAGTACATAAATGACATACAAATTGCTATTGAAAAAACTAAAAAACTGCCAAAATTCTTTCGTACATCATTAACTAAAAGAGGATATAAACCTTATATACAAGTTTCATCATCGGTTGGCAATAATCGTACTATGGAAGATGTTGCAGATGCTGTGCGTGAAGTCAATCGCGATAACACACAATGGGTTGACTTGATGCATGGAAATGATATGCACGAATATGATTGGGAGATTGATGAATTAACATCTTTGAATATTTTTGTGAATAATCGTACTGAGGTAGTAGTTAGTACAATATTAGACCAACCAATCGGAAAGCGTGTTTATGGGCGTGATATTTTGCGTAAAATAACTATTAGCGATAATGACCTGAAATTGGTTGAATACCAAGATAACGTTGAGCAAAAGTGTGATATATTACTTGAATTAACTCGACGCGATATTCCAGAATATCCGCTAATGGGTAAGAATATTGGTATTTCAGACATTAACCAATTTTCCTATCCTATGTTGGTCAACGAAATACAAAGTACGTTTATGCAGAATGATTTGTTCCAATATGTTAATGTTACCGATATTTCATTAAGTAACGGCGACCTGAACGTTACAGTGGATATCAAAACAAAATATGATTATAAGACAGAGAAAAAGGTAGTAATATGATAACACAGATAACACCAGTAGAGGAACTAAAAAACATGTTCCTGGAAATATTGCTTAATAAGACCGACAAGATTAATGATGTTGGTGCTGAAAGCGTATTGAACGGCATTGCTTATGGTTGTGCTAAATTAGGTCAGAAATGTTTAGTAAATCAAAGCATTGTTGAGGGTCATATATTCCCTGATATAGCGTATGGAAGTTATTTAGACCGCTTGGCTCAAATACGTGGAGTTGCTCCTCGTTTTGGGGCATCACCAAGTTCTACATATGTTCGTCTTATGGCAAATGAAGGAACTGTTTATTTTAGCCAGGGAACTACATTGACTAGTATTAGCGGCATTACATTTGAACTTGCTGAAGATGTTACGATAGGTGCTAATGGTTATGCATATGCTTTGGTACTCAGCCAGCAAAGCGGTTTAAATACCAACGTTGACCCATTATCTATTAATACCATTAATCCTATACCAACAGGACATATTGCGGTTACAAATGAATATCGAGCCACTGGCGGTCGTGATGTTGAAGACGACGAATTATTCAGACAGAGAATTAAGGATAGTGTAAACCAACTTTCTCGTACAACACTTTCATACATAGAACAGATTTTCATGAAAATCAATTCTAATGTTTTACGTGTTTATAAAGGCGCAATTGATGCGAGCGGTCGTTTAAACCTTATAGTCGTTTCAGTTAATGGTCAAAATTTTACAGAAGCAGAATTCAATGAAATGTTAAACCGCAGTGCGGAATATCTTTCGTTGTCTGACATTTTGCGTACTGATACTGAATATACATTGAAACTAAATAACGTGGATTGGTATTTCATAGACGTTGATTTTAGGGTCGATATTGACCCAGCGTTTGATTATGACCAAGTTCGCCGAGATATACAAATACAAATGTCTAAACTATTTGACTATCGCTATTGGAAAGATGGCGATAAAGTTGAATGGGAGGATATGCTGTATTCCGCAAAGAATGTGAGCGGTGTACGTTATGTGCCGGATACGCACTTTTATCCACAGAACGACATAAATATACCACGCTATCGTATTCCAAGAATTAGAGGGTATGTTATGCGTGATTTAGATGGTAATGTCATTGACGATAATAACGGAGTACTGAGTGACATTTTTTATCCTAACACAGAAGACGTTGCTTATCAAAGTAGCGTATTAATGACTTTATAATATGGTAACTACTGCTGCAATAAACGTACAAACAATTTGTAATACTGAAACTGGTGTATTCAATATCAAGGCTGAAAATAGTCTTTATGAGAATGGTTCGGTATTACCTACTATATTTTCTACAACAATGCCTGCGTTTGATAGTTTAATTGATAACGTCCCAGTCAAGGAAGGAGAACTTGCACTTTCATATAACAGAGACGGCATGAACCCAGGTAGTATGACGGAAAATGGTGAATTAGTTATTAGTGTTCCTGACGACGATGATATAAATCTTTATACAAAACCGCAAAACGATTTATTGTATGACTAATGTTCTACAAAATATAGGCGACGCTCTTTTAGTGAACGTGAGTCCGCAAATAAATGGAACGATTCAATTCAATTCATTTACGGAAAATCTTATTGGTTTGACCGCTAATCGTACTGTTGAAAGGGAATTTCGTATTCTTAATAATTCAGTATTTTGGAGTGAATGGAAATCTCTTACAAACGCTAATCTGAGTGCGCAAACGTATTACGTTGATAATACTATTACACTTCAAGTACGATATACCAGAACTGGTAGTGATGCAAGCGGTGTAATTGAATTTCAGGATATACAAATACAAGGCGTGCGGCTTGCCGATACAACACCAATGCCTATTGTTAATTCTAGTATTTTTGCTGACGTTTTTGGTACGCAATTTTTCCATGATGTTTCCGATAATCTTTTTAAGAAACTTTATTTCCGCGGAATCTTGCCTACTTATATAACAAGAGCAGAAAATGTTGAGGAAAGTGAAGATAGAGATTTTATTGATTTATTCTACAGCGTTGCTCGTTTCTTTGCAATGATGATTGCATTTGGAAAACGTTTTGAGGATTTCAAAGACGATTTCAACCTGATGCGTGAGTATGTTCGTGAATATGGAATTTATTTTGACGAAAATACTATTACGCTGAATGAATTACAATATCTTGCTTCACATTACTATGATGAAATTCGACGCAGAGGCACTGCAATGATATTTAATCATAAAGGTGATACGTTGCCTGGAGGTGGGATTGCTGAAATAGATGGAGAACTGGTTCGTCTGTTACGCAATAAGCGTGAAAACGAAGCCTTGTATGAAAACATTCAACTTGATAAAATCGGTTGGTGTTTAGGTCAGTGTAGTCCTATGTATCGAGGAACTTGTGCTTCAGCAGCGTTGAATAAAACAGAGGAAGATACTCAGGACTTCCAAAGTCTTGACGATTTCTTTACTACTAACCAGTCAATGCTTTCAATCCAACCTGATGGCGACCGTATGGTTTTGTGCATAAATCCTACTTCTAATTCTGTTTGGGCAGGTCTAGGTCGTAATGATAATGCCGATGTAAGCGAAAATCTATATGTGGCGGATAGTGGTATGGACTATGAAATTACATTTGCAATAAAAGTTACGCGAAGAAATACTAATTCAAAAATAATGTTCGGCGTTGAAGGGTTTGATATCAATAAACGCAAGTTGCTTGACGCTTTTACACTTCCTAACGGATATACTACAGACGAAAACTTTTTCAGCATTCCTCTGATGTATTTCAAGTTGAATGAGTGGTATTATGTGAGGGGAATTATTCACGCTTATTCAAGTGAACATTATCCTCAGAGCAAAACTAATATAGGAATCGGAACTAATTTTTATTTCAACAACAAATTCCTTACTTATATTCTTCCACGCATATTAGTTATCGGCAGTTCAACTTCTGTTGAATTATGGGATTATAAAATTCGTCCGCTTGTAAGAGGAACTAATATATTACCAAAGATAGGTACTGGTGTTGATAATAGTCACAGTCTTGGTTTTATTGAAAGCAGCCGCATACTATATGCGTATCTTCGCAACAAAAATAATAACTACTCTGAGCAACAAATTACAAGTATTATAGAAAGGTATTTGTTACCTTATAACAGTACTACTATGTTAATGTTTATACGTTAAGAAATATGAGTAAAGTAAAAATAAGCAAAAATCTGTTTCTTGAGGTTAATGAGTTGAATCGACTTGTTAAATCTTTAGAAGATGATGGTTATAAGCGTATATTGCGTCATTTGATTACCAAGTATGGTATTGTCTGTGATGAAAATAATACCTATTTTAAGGTAACAAAGAATTCAGGAACGGCAAATGTCATTACTATTAATGCAGGTCTTGCTTTTGATAGTAACCTGAATGCAATAGTTCTTGCTGAAGATAAGCAATTCCAAATTAATAATACAAATCAAAATCGCTGGTTAGTTATTAACCACGCTGTTACTAATTACGAAACAGGAAAGGTAAATATTGCTGCTGATGGTAGTATTAGTGGTGTCGGAACAATGTTTACGGAAGTCTTGCGTGGACAACCTAATTTCCCAGTAAAGGTAAAATTCAATTCAAGTCAAAATCCTGATGAATATGAGGTAGTGAATGTCACTAACGATACTTCTGCTTTGATTAGTGGTGAATTAGTTGCGGAAAATAAAGTTCAATACGCAGTTGTAGGCACTTTTACTCCAGGATTTCAAGTTGATGAAGGAAATAAGATGATTTATGAATACGATGATTGCGAAATAAGTATCATTGATTCAGATAGTCGTCCAAATTTACCGCAAACGCAATTTATTATTGCTAAAATGTATTATGAAAATGGTGCTTTGGTAGTTGAGGATGAGCGTATTTATTCTATGTTTAATACCGACTATCAAACATTTGAAAATAGCGCAGAATTAGAAAATCCTATATGTAGTTTTCTTGGTATTAGCGTTATTGGTGGTAATGTTGAACACAGCATGGCTGCTACGTTTGAACTTATATTTGAACATGGTTATAAGATTATCAATTCTACAGTACAGCAAACGGCAGATGATAATATTGTAACTATTCAAAGTGGTAGTTGTAATTTCCTTGGCAGTGGCGATATTCCAGACCATATGTTTGATAGATGGTTATTGCTTAATCGTACTAATATGCGTTATGTAGTAATTACAGAGCAATTGAATAAAGTTCTGCATATTGCCGAATACGACCCAGAATTAATGAGTGGCGGAATTATTGATTTAGTTGTAGTGCCTAACTGCAATGGTGTGGAATACGAAATTACGTTAAATAATAACGTTAATTCACCAAGTGTACCTTTCCGTTTCAAGTTTGATGTTGAAAATATACGCAATCGAGTACACCTTTCAGTTTTCTATCCCAGTGTTAATGAAACTTTCGTTGATGTTGTGAATATGAAACTACGATATAGATTGATTAGCAAAACAGATAATTTAAATTGTTTCTATAATCTTGCAGTCGCTGAATTTATTGACATTAATGGTGAAAATGTAGTTATGGGGCATAGTGATATTGATGTTAATATGAGCGAAATTGAACCTGAAATCACTATTCGTAATTATAGTTAATTTGATAAATTATGTTGTTATATCTAACAGGAGCAAATAGTTCATTAGCGAAAACGAGTGAAAATAGTCAAACTGACCCAAGTAAATCTTTGGGTGGTTACGTTAGTTCTACTGTAGTACCTAATGCCGCAATAAATTCATTGTTTGACTTAATTTCATCATATACTCTAGAAAAACACCAACCTGAATGCATTGCTATTGCTTTAATAAACAAATTTAATTATGAAGTCAAAAATATAACTTTACGCATCGTAACTCAACCTGAAAATGAGGCAATATTTAAAGTAGCAGCAGTTGCATTAGATAGTAAATATGCTATGGAGCATATTGCTAATCGTTATCAAAAGCCGTTTATTGGTGAATTTTATGATGCTACTTTTGAACGTGCCGCTGTTGAATTTGAAATAACTTCTTGGGCTGATAAAGGAGAGGAAATTCTTTTTCAACCCATGGGCGTTACAGTTGAGGTTGAAGAAAGCGGTGAGCAGGGAACGTGGGATGCTTTAGAATATGCGTTTAGCAACGATTCTACATGGCGTATGGTAAAACTAACCGACCGACGTTTTAGAATCGTTAGACGTGATGAAGAAATAGTTGAAACGCCACAAACATGTACTTACATATCTACTGATAATTTTTCAGGCGTATTTAAAGGCGAGTTAAAGAATAATGCAATTAATTCTGTTAGACTTAACGATTTCTTATTACCAGGAAAGGGAATAGGATTATGGTTGCAGCGTTCTTTCAAGCATACTCATGCATTAACTAATGAAGAAATTTTAAGACGTTACAATGAGCATTATGAACCATTACAAGTAGAATCTTTTGATGTCGTAATAGAATACGAAGAAGATAACTATAACGATAATTACAATCAAGAAAAATATTCATAAATTAAATAAAACAAATTATGGCTGGTTATGAAGATACAAAAAGGATGATTATAGACACCCTTATGGGTCGTGACCCTGGCACTGAAATTATGCCAGAAAATCATCAGGCGTTTGCGCTAAATATGTTGGATTACATACGGAGTGTAGAAATGTCTTCTGCAAGTACCTTAATAGGAATTGCCGAAGGAGATACAACTCCTATTCAACCTGATAATGCTCGAGTTGCATATATTGCAGGCGTTGCACAAGAACGGACTGTAACTTTTGTTAATTTCCATGATATAAACGGACAGCCAATCAGTATTACTACTGGTGAAATGGAGGCTGTATTTGTAATATTACTCTGGAATACCGCTTATTGGACTTACCAAGTTACAAATGCTAATATTATTAGTGCTGCTGAAAATGCAAACTTTCAATATTTTCTGAATATTAGAAAAACATACGCTTCAGTTGCCGCAATGAATGCAGATGCTGATTCTCATATTGCAGATGATGGTACGCCAATACGAGTTGGTGAAACAGTATCGGTTAATAACACTTCTAATCCTTCTGAAAATGCAGTTTATAGTTTACGTGTTACATCAAATGGAGTTTATTATTGGCAAGAACAAGCAACTCTTCCAGCATTAGATGTATCTGGAATGTTTAATCAAGTTAATGCTAATGTAAATTATATAGAATGTTCTCAAAATGCCGAGGATGAAATTAAAATAATTTCAGACATTTATTTTAGTTTAAGTACGCATATGCGTTTGTTAGTGAAAATGACAAACGCTAATACTCATCCAACTCCTAAATTAAATATTAATAACACAGGAGCAAAGTCTATTTGGTATAATGGTGCGGTTGCTACTGATGTTAATACATGGGATGCTGGCGAAATTCTTGACATCTACTATAATGGAACAAATTATCAGTCAATTTCTATAAAAGATAAACTCTTATACAGTTTAATAGAAAGTGTTAATGTTGGAAGTCAAAGTTCTGCAACAAATGCTTTTAGTTTTGTTCCAAGTAATTTAAGAAGAATTGGGTTAAAGGTTACTTGGTACGATACTGTAAATACTGAATGGGTTACAAAGCAGTACGTTAGTAGCGATTTATCTGGTTGGAATATCGAAAGTAATTGGGATAGTGTTGATAGATTTTTGTCAGGTCAGAAGCTGAATACCGTGAAGATTACGAATACGGTCGGTGAAGAGGTTACTGGACCTTCTAATGTTCTGAGTGCGGAGGCTGGGAAGCAATTGAATGAGGTTAAGTTGAATAAAAGTGAATCTCCTGAATGTAGTGGTATCGAGGATGTTTTAGCAGGCGTGGCACAATCTACTCAACCTACTGATGTTATACTTTCGGCTGTTCAATATGATGCTGTGTATATTTCTACAGAAGGAGTTATAACTCAATATGAAACACTTGGGATATTGAATATGTTATCCGTGCCAGTGACAGAAGGAGATATGATAAAGATAACTTTTGAATTACATAAATTAGGAAATGGTGAAGTAAATAATATTCGGTATGGTTTTACTCAGAACGCACCTGTTGTTGGAAACAGTGTTACAGGATATGGTTTTTTTAGTTATAAAGGTACTAAAGGAATATATAACAAAACAGAGATTATTGAATCACCGATAACTGGATATTTAAATATGTCGTTTGTGTACGCAAGTTCCACCGCTTCATATTTAAGAGATGTGGTTTTTGTTAAGACTGTGACTCCTGTAAAAAACATATTTGTAATGCCAATGCCTGTGGGTAAGTTGCAAGATGGCGGTGATGCATTAGAAAATACTTATATATCACCAAGCGGTGTTATAACAAGTTATTCTACTTCGGGATTAATGAGAACGGATAGAATACCTGTGAAAGCCAATGACAGGGTGGTAATGGAGTGTATTATACATCATAAGTCAAGTACTGAATTTAAAACAGTACGAATGGCGATGTTTACTTCTTCTCCAAATGTTGGGGATACGTGTATTTCAGGGACTCTAAAATTTGTTGCAATGCCGTTAGAAAAGGGAGATATACGTGTAAGAAAAATTATAGACGTTGAAATAAGTGGATATTTGGCTATTAGTTATCAGTACTACACAACTTCAAATACTTCAACATATCTTACAGATGTTAAATATACTGTTATTAATTATAGTGTGAGAAAAGGAACAATGTTGTCGTTGGGTGACAGTATTACTTATGGTTATATTCCTCATGGGATGGATGGAAATACGGCGATAACAGCAAATCCTGTCGGGCAATTATCCAGTTATGCTAAGATGGCTGCTGCAATTCTTAATATGAATTTTACGAATTATGGTATAAGTGGAAATTATCTGATAGGTCCGCAATGTCTCGAATCTGCTATGTGTAACAGATATGTTAATATGCCGGATGATGCAGATGTCGTGACATTTATGGGTGGTACTAATGATATCAGAAGTTCACTGATGCTGGGAACGATGAATGACAGGGTTATTGCTGGGGATTCATCTACCTACACATATTATGCTGGTGTGCATAAATTAGCTGAAGGATTGTATCGTAAATATATTCTTAGTTCGGGTAAAAAAATAAAGTTAGTTGGTATTACACCTCCAAAGATGATTAATAGTCCCGTGTCGGAAGCTAACGGAGTAGGAAGTATCTATACAGGAATGGATGAGTGGGTAGATGCATTCATGGAGGTATGTGGGTATTATGGAATACCAGTATGCGACTTTTATCATTCTGGACTTTTAGCAACACATTTAGCAGGGAATTGGCATAACAGTGCAAGCGGATATAAAGGATATTATAATCCTTTAATCCCAGACGGGGTTCATCCAAATGAAATTGGTCATCAATATTTAGGTGAATTTTTAGCTGGATTCATTTCAGCATTGTAATAAGATTAAAATAAAATACCGACGTTAATTATAAAAATTGCTGCTCTGTTATTCTATATGAAAAAGGTAAAAGTCTAAACAACAGCGTCGGTTGCATACCGAAAATAGACTAAAACATTCTTTTAAGTTCTATTCGTATTTTATTTACGAATAGAACTTTTTTATTATGCTTGTTTTATACACTAACAACCATTGCTTTTTAATTATACTATGTGTAACGATATAAGTTTATACAATATGAATGAAACGATTGCTATCGGCATTTAAATATATTTAGATTTAATCAAATATAAGTATTCTGCATTCAAAGTTTAATAGTGCGTAATCATCCAGGCTCCGTGAGTTTGTTAGGGGTGGAGTTTGACGACCTGGTAACGTATGCTTGCCGACGGGAAAATCCTTAAAGTTTTAGTATTACGAAAAAATCAAACTCCCTAACTCCACCAGTAATTCTGGGTAGAAAATAAGTAACTTTTGTTACTTTGTTTCTTTTAGGGGTTAGGGGTGATTTTCTTCCTAAACGTGTCTTGCCTCAAAGACTGTACGTCTAACGACGTCATAAACGTTAATAGTATTACAAAACGCACGTACATACACGCGAAAGCGAAAAAGAAAAATGTTTTTGACGCAAACGGCCAAAGTTACTAATAAAAATTTTATTGTTTTGATATGAAACAGATTGTAAAAAAGATTGCACGACGCATACTCCGTAATGAAATTCATGAAGCGGAAAAGCGTCAGGACGCATTGGCTAATGAAATAAAAAGCCTGCGTGAAAATTACTTTGGTAAACAAGAAGTGTTGCTTGGTAAAAGTATTATTGCCGGGATTATTAATTTACTCCCAGACCCAAATCAGGCAGTGCGTGAACCTATGAAAGCATTCATGAAGGAAGGAACTGCACTTTGTACTAGCGTTAATGGTCGCTTTCGTTTAGTAGTTCGTGAGTTTATTATAGGGCATCATGTTACGATAGAAATTGAGCCGTTAAAGATGTTAGTTAATATTCCGCATCGTGAGGATACTTTTCACGCAAGTATCATGGGAATGTGTATTGATGTGAAAAGTTATGTTTACGATTTATATCAAGCAGGTATTCGTGAAATTGATGATGAAAGTTTTTATCGTATAATGGAGTTTGGTGTTTCTGCGGTTAATGTAGCAAAAGAAACAGGACTTTTAAACTATACAAAATGAAAACACAATTAACAACAGAAGAAAAAAGATTATTGTGTCAAATCGTTTCTGATAGGCACAGCGGTAATCACTTGCTATATCCCAGGAGTGATGAATATAAGAAAATGTGGAATGCGGTTTGCGATATAGTTAATAAAGACGAAAAAGATAGAACGGAACGCGATATTGAAATATGCGAATATATGCTCGCTTGTGAAAGTCCAGAAGCAAATAAGGTGTATGAAGAAAAGTACTGTGATAATTGAACGTGTAAGTAAAACAGATTATAGTTTTGCAAAAAGTCAACGTTTCGGCATTCGTGCGGTTAGTCAGGCGTTGACTTTTCGCAATCCTAATCCCTTTGCGTATTCTGACGTTATTACTAAATTTAATCGTCGTGATTTGACTTTTCATATTGGCATGCTTTCTAATGTCGTTCAATATTGTGAGGATGAAGATATAAGTTATGAGGTGAACGACTGGGTGTATGAAATGCCTGACGTTACTATTGATGACCGACTGGAGGGTAATTACATTCATCAGCGTTATGCGGTTGAAGCGTTTTTCAAGCGTCGCTTCGGTATCATCGTTATACCAACCAGGGGTGGTAAGACTTTTATTGCTTCTGAAATATTGCGTATATTTACTATGACTGAAAAAGGCAATGCCTTGTTTATAGTGGATAATACGACGTTATTTACTCAGGCAGTTGATGAAATAAAAACGTTTTTCGGTAGGTATGGTGGAGTGGAGGTTGGTGAAATAAAAGCAGGTAGTATAGACTTTTCAAAACGTATTACTGTTGCAATGATACAAACAATACAAAGTACGTTATCGAAAAGGAGTGATAAAGTGCGTCAAAAGCGGATGAAAGCGTATTTGAAAGATTTACGTTTACTTTGTGTGGATGAGATACACGATAATTGTTCTGATAGTAAGTTGAAAATTTACAAAATGTGTAAGAATTTAGATTTTCAACTTTGTCTTTCAGCCACGCCATACCGCAGCGGTGCCTATGTTCAGAATTTGAAACTTCAAGACTGGAGTGGAGATATAGTTTATAACATTAGTGAAGATACGCTACGACAAAGAGGTGTTTTGTCGAATTACAAGGTATTTATGATGATGATTGACCACAATAGTAATTTGACGAAGATTAAGAATAGGGACTTTGCTGGTTTAAGAACAGAATTGATTTATGAAAATGAATTTCGTAATAAGATTTTGCTTGATATTATAGAAATTTGTAATCACTATAAATTGAAGACACTAGTATTATTCCAGTCAGTAGAACATGGCAAGATGCTTCAGAGTGAAAGCGGTTTTCGTTTTATTAGCGGTGAGACAAGTGGTGAGGAACGTGAGGTTGTTAAGAAAGCGTTTCTTGCGGAAGATGGCGGTGTACTTATGGCAAGTAATATTTTCAAGAAAGGCGTTACGCTGCCTGAGGTTCAGGTGTTGATAAATGCCGATGATGCGTTAGAAAGTGCTAATGTTATTCAGCGCAAAGGTAGGGTGCTTGGTGCAACAAAAACTAAAAAAAGAAGTCTGATTATCGATATTTTTGACCTATTTGAGCAGTATTTTTCTACCCATAGTGAGGCAAGGTTAAACACTTATGTATATTCAATAGGTGAAAATAATGTTGGTATTTTAGATACAACTGTAGTGTCATGGAAACAAACGCTCGACAATTGGATAAGAAAGTGGTTCGACGGAGAATGAAATTATTTCGTTTTGCCGTTGATACTTTTATTTCAGCGATGGAGCAGGTTACTAAAAGACACGTGCCGTATCGTGCTACAGATAGCGATGTTGCTTGTTGGCATAAGTGGATGGATTATTTTGGCGATGAATCAGTAGGTGAAGAATTTGTTACGGATTTTGTGTTGTATGGAGTTCAAAGTTGGTTCACTGAGGATAGTCCAGATAACTATAATTATCAGGTGAGGTTTACCTGGATATTTGGAAAGAATGCTATTAATCGTTTTGAAAAATATGGTTCTGCTAATACAAGGCGTTTAGTGCAGAAACGTATGAAGGATGAACGCAACGTGAAAATGCGTCACGTAACGAGCGTTCTATCTACTGTAGTGGTAAGTTTACGTCAGGAAGAAGAAAATGTAAAAGCAATGTATTTTCAAACGAAAAGGGGTTTTCTATGGTGCATTGCGAATACTACGCTTTATTATCATAAATCATCTTATTGCGCAACATGTAAGTTTCGTCTTGATTGTAAACGACTTTTGAAACAAGAATATAAAAAAGTGTATAAATTGAGAGGTTACGATGGCTGATAAATTAACCAATGATTTTGTTGTCGAGTTATTTTCGGCAGCATTCAATAATAAAAACATATTTGATATAGTCCTGCAATATTTGAAATATTCTTATTTGCAGGATGAATCGCAGAAGCGTCTTTGGCAGTGGGTTACTAAGCGTTATAATCTGACTGGAAAGATACCTACGATGGGTCAAATACAGCAGAACTTTGTTGAGGATGATAAGGTTCTTGAATTACTTGAGAATATACGAGAAGTAAATAAAGAAGATGTTGGTGACTTTGATGAGGTTGTGAATTCGTTTGAGTATTTCTGTAAGAAAATGAAATTCTTAGATGCTAACGACCAAATCACAGAAAAATATAACCAAGGAAAGAAAGAGCAAGCGTGGGACTTGTTTGTAAAGTACGCTGAAGATTTTGCTAATTTTTCTATTCATGACGCCCAGTTTGAAACTGTGTTTGGAGGGTTTGAATCTCGTATGCAGCGTCGTTTGAGCGAGGATTGGCAAAAGCGTTTTAAAGTACCTACTGGAATTGAAGAACTCGATTTTAAGATGGGTGGTGAAAATGGTGGTCCGGAAAGCGGTGAGGCTGTTTTATGGGTAGGTGAAAGCGGTATGGGTAAATCCCAGGTTCTAGTTCATTTAGGTATTACAGCAGCACGTCATGGATTTCGTTGTGCACATTTCTCACTTGAGGGTACAAGGGAGCAATGTTTGAATAGGTATGACTCCGCTTGGACTGGTACGTTGTATCAAGATATGAAAGTTGGTAATATCAGTAGTAATAAACTTGATGCAACAAAGATGGTTATTAAAAAGTTGCGTCGTAATGATATTATAGTAAGTACCGAGGAAACGTTCAATGCTAAAACAATTCCTGCTATTCGTAAGGAATTGCGTGAAATGGAAAAGAAGTATGGTAAGATACACGTTATACTTATTGATTATATGGAATTGTCGGAACCTGGTGATGGACATAACTATTCTCCAGGAGAGGAACGCTTTCGTCAGAGTAAGTTAGCAAAGTCAATGAAAATGCTTGCTATGGAGTTTAATGCGGTAGTACATACAGCGACGCAGACTTCAAATGTTCCAGATGAGTTGAAAAAGGATAAGGACTTTGTTATATCGCGTGCGTATTTGAACGAGGATAAGGGTAAAATTCGTCCGTTTGATGCTTGTATTACTATGAATCAAACTCCAGATGAGCGTGATAATGGAATAATGCGTTTATATACTGATAAATTACGTGAGTATAAGGCTGGCGATGTTATTTACATTTGTAACGACTTTTCACATAGCCGTTTCTACGACCGCAAACGCACCCTGAATATGGACTGGGAGGAAGAGGAGGAAAATTGATGAAAACTATAAGCGAAACAGACCTGAGGGATATATTGCATGTTACTAAGGAAACTACTACTGGACAATTAGTTGCGGATTGTCCTTTCTGCGGTAAAGAATCGCACTTTTACATTGATAAACACACCCAGTTGTTTAGTTGTAAAAAATGTTGGGAGGGTGGTAATATATACAAACTTTTACGCTTTCTTGATAAAACGTATTTGCTTGATGGAGCAACAATTGAGGTGCGTGATGAAATAAGTAGTTTACGAACGCAGATACAAGAAAAGAAGGAGCAAGAAACGAAGTTACAATTGTTGCCTGAAATTAAATTACCAGTAGGATTTAAGGTTCTTGAACATTCAAACAAGTATCTTATTAATCGTAATGTTACTGCAGATATTTGTCGTCGGTATAAAATTGGTTCTACTGCTCTGGTAAAGCGGTTTGATAATTACGTTATAATTCCTGTATATGATAACGGCAAGGTGCGTGGTTATTTAGGTCGCTATGGCGCAAAGCAGGTGCCGGATGATAAGTTACGTTATCAGAATAGTCGCAATACAGATTTTGGTGCATTGTTATATGGTTATGATGAAATAACCGATAATACCAGAACTGTAATATTAGTTGAGGGTGTATTTGATAAAATCAGCGTTGATAGGCATTTAAGTCTTTGGGATGATGAAAGTATAAAGTGTATTGCTACGTTTGGTAAGAAAATAAGTAAGGAGCAACAGCAAAAACTATTAGACCGCAAAGTAGTTAATATTGTTTTACTATACGATTATGATGCTATTAAAGAAATCAAGAAATATGGTTTGTTATTGGAACAGAATTTCGTTACAAGTATAACTTTTACAAATAGAAAGGATATTGACGAATGCACGCACGCTGAAGCATTGGAGGTATTCAATAATTTACGCAAGCCGCATGAGTTTAATATTGATGTAATAGGAAAATTGAAAAGGAAATGAAAAAAAAGACACGCAACTTGTCTATTGCTGAATATTTTGATGTACTGCAACGTGAATACATGATTGCAGATTTTCGTCGTAAGATTTATTACAACCCTAAGGATAAAGCATATTATGGGCGTGTAATGGACTATAAAAAGGCGAGAATTGACGATATAGCGAACCGCAATAGACTAGATAGTATATTTACGAGTGAAAGTAAGAAACACGCTATACAAGCCGAATTATTTGACCGTTTGGGTCGTCCGATATTTGAAATGAATAAGGTTGACCTGCAAAATTATTACGCTGTCGGAAATGAGTTTTCGTATCGAGGCGATGTTTGGATTTTAGATAGCGTTAATCACGATGGTACTCTGACTTTATATTCTATTTCGTTGGAGCAATATGAAAGGGTAGAAAAATCTGAGGTGAATAGGGTATTTTAGTAGGATTAAAAATTCAGTATATTTCAGTCCTCCTTTTGGAGGACTTTTTTTATGGTGTAAAAAAATTTTCGGTAAAAACGAAGATTTTTCTTTTTTATTCAAAAATTTTTAGTAATTTAGCGTCGTAGAGATACAAAGAAAAATAATCAAAAATCTGTGTATCTAACTGAAAATTAAAATTGTAAATAATATTGGTATAAATGAAAACTGCACAAAAAACGTCGGAAAAACTGTACTTTAAGTACGAATATCTGGCAAAAAAATATGCGAACAAGGTATTTTCATATGAGCGTCTTTCATATGAATTTGAGGACTTGGTTCAAGAATTTCGTATTAAGATTTTCACCTCGATAAAAGCGTATGGACGCAGATATGCTAAATATTCACGTGGCGAAGCCTCAAAGCCAGTGCATATTAAGTATTATTTAGAATGCGCTTGTGCTAATAAGGTACATGACTTTATAAAGTACATTTCCAGGGAAAATAAAGTGAGTATTGATGAAATAAATTTTGATTATGGTGTAGCCAATGAAACCGCAATTATTCCAGAAAGGAATTTGTTTATAGTGAATGGAGTGAATCTTTTAGAAGGATTAACCGGAAAAGAGCGAGCAATATTCTCACTTTATTTGAGAGGTTACAAAGGAAAATTGCTTACCAAAGTTTATTATGGTAACAAAGCAGAAAAGCGGCAAAGAAATGAAGTAGTGAAAAATGGCGACACGCCAATAACGCCAAATGATATAATTGAGATGCAGAAAAGGTATTTGATAGAAAACTACGGAAATGACTTACTACGTTCTGCCCAGGTATTTCAAACCTATAATTTTGATGAAGATTAACAAATTGTAAATAAATAAAGTATTAACATTTAAAATTTAAAAAAATTATGGCAAAGAAAGTGGATGCCGAAATGGCAAAAAGACTGAAAGCGTTGAACATTAACGCAAAGACCGAAGATGCAGCACGTGAAAAACTTCTTGGAATATTGGAGGAAAATGGCATCAAGGGCATGGAGGACGAAGATACCGATACTCTTATCGACATCGCTGAATCGTTTGTTGAGCCTGAGTCTGAATCTGAGTCTAAGTCCAGCGATGATGACGATGCAGAAGACCTTGCTAGTGAAGTAGAAGAAGAGGACAAGGACGACGAAACAGACGACGATGACGAGGAGGAAGAGGAAGAAGAACCTGCACCTAAGAAGAAAGTTGCGGCAAAGAATGTTAAGTCGGCTAAGTCTGCTAAAAAGGTTGAGCCTGAACCTGAACACGAAGATGACGAAGAGGAAGAGGAGGAAGAGGAAGAAGAGGAAAAGCCTGAACCTAAGACCGCAAAGAAACCTGCCGCCAAGCCTGCTAAAAAGGCTGACAAAAAAGTTGATTCTTCCAAAAAGGAAACGCCTGCTAAACGTTCTACTCGTCTTGACCCGAAAAACAATCCTGAAGACCGCAAGGTGTTTGATGTATTTAAGAAACTCTTCCCTGAAAACCAGTATGAATATGCTTGGATTGTCAGCGGTCTGACCATTAAGCACAAAGGTGCTAACTCCAATCGTGGTGTTATTAGTGTTGACAATTTGTCGCTCCAAGCAGATGGTACCTATGTTGGTAACTTGTATTTCTTGAACATGGGTAAGCGCACCGAAGTTCTTGATGCCGCCGACGTTGAATACGTTATTTGTTGGTCTGGCGCTCCATTAGCAAAGCGTATTACGCTTGACGATATGCTGGAAATCCTTGAGAATATCCATGACGATATGGTTGCTAACCTTACCAAGATGGACAAGAAACTTGGAGAGAACCGTCAAAAGATGGAGAAGGAACTTGAGAAAAAGAATAAGGACAACGCCAAAAAGGCAACTGCTAAGAAGAAAGTTGAGCCTGAACCTGAACCCGAAGACGATGAAGAGGAAGAGGAGGAAGAGGATGAAGAGGAAAAGCCTGAACCCAAGAAAAAGGCTGAAAAGAAACCTGCGGCCAAATCCGCTAAGAAAGGCAAAAAGTAAGTAAAGTTTTCATGTTCTGCAATTGGGGAGACAAAGTTCTCCCCTTTTCTTTTTTATAGGGGTACAAAGTTACTTTATATATAAAGAAAACAATTAAAAATAACGTAATATGGATGAAATTTGTGAATTCTTGAGGGGCAAAAATATTGGTTTGCCGCAATTGGGTGTAGTACGTGCTGATAATTTCAGTAAGATATATCCTAGGTTGAATCAATACATTTATGATTATTGCGCAACAGCAGACAGCCGTAATGGTGAGGTAAAGGAATTGCTTGATTTCAAAACAATTCTTACCGACCCATATAAGCGATGCGTTGGAGTAGTAGGTAGGAATATGAATGTATTCTTTTGCCTTGCTGAAGCAATGTGGATTGTTACTGGTCGTAAAGATGTAGAATTTCTTAAATTGTTTAATAGTCGTATGTCTGATTATAGTGACGATGGTAAGGTATTTCACGCTCCATATGGTTTTCGTTTGCGTCACTGGGGTATTAGGTCGGAGGATAATTTTGAAGCAAGTGGTTTGAACGCTGCCGCTGGTTATGACCAGGTTCTTGATGCAATTAAACTTTTGACTGAAAATCCTAATTCACGCCAAGTGGTTATGAGTATTTGGAATCCGAGTTTTGATTTAGGATACAAAACAAAGGATTTACCTTGTAACGATATTGTGATGCTGAAGATACGTAATGGAAAGTTAATTACTACTATTGCAAATCGCAGCAATGATTTACATTGGGGTCTTCCTACGAATATCTTCCAGTTCAGTTTTCTTACTGAAGTAATGGCGTTGTGTTTAGGTATAGAACTTGGTACGCAAACTCATAATTCTCAGTCGCTTCATCTTTATACTAACTTAAATGACGTTGCTGATAAGATGTATGCTGCTATGAAAGCAGTTTCTAACGTTAATGAATTGCAGACTATTTATGACGTTGCTGAACCGATGCGCATGGAGGTATTTACTAACCATGAAGTTCCTGTTAATCGTTTTCGTGAATTAGAAAGTGTTTTGAATATTATTATTGATAATTTAATTCAGTACGCTAAGGAAGGAACTGATAACGAAAAGGAAATTGAGGAACTAACTATGTATTCTGAATATTTCTATTATGTTTACTTTATACTCAGGCTGTATTTGGATGTGAAACGTAAAATTCACAACGTTAAAACTATTAGGGAGAAGGATGAAATTCGTTTGAATGCAATTAATCTTATAGAAACTGTTATTGCTCCTAATGCCGAGGGTGTTAATCGCGGACTTCCTTGGGATGTTAAGGTAATGGCGCAAAACTTTTTTGCTATAAGAATGAAAGATTTTTCTCATCCTTATCTTGGTAAATTATGACTGAAAGTTTACAGCGTTGGCTATTTGAAAATAAAATGAGTGTATCGGAGCTGGAAAGTATAAACGGCTCCGATATCATTCATGTTGATGGTTTAGGTAAGATGCTATATCTTAAACCAACTGATGGTAAAATCATTGATGGTGATTTTTCGTTTATTGTGAACGACGATGAATTTGATTTACTTGATGAAAAGAAAGTGGATTATATTTTGTTTGAGTTTGGTAAGCGGTTTTATTATTCATCGATTAAGCAAGATAAAAGTAAGTATAATGAAGTTATATTCAAGCCTGAATTTAATGACTTCAAGTACATCGGTACCAGTACCGAAGAAGATGTTATGCCGTTCGCTCATTTAGGCGTCCACTCAGAATATGAAATTCTTAATGGTAGTGGTGATTGCGAACTTTGGGTAAAGAAAGCAAAGTTTTTGCGTCATACGATACTTGGTATATGTGATAAGAATAATCTTGCTGGTTCGCTTTGTTTTCAAACCGCTTGTGAAAAGGCAGGCATCAAACCTATTATAGGAATGACCGCCACAGTCGCTGTAAATTATACGCCAGAGGTAGAAATCCCTGAAACGTTTGAATTGAAGTTGTATGTGATGAATTATCAGGGGTGGAAAAATCTTCTGTTAGTTAGCAAGGCAATAAACGTCACGTATGATGGTTTAATACCTGCTGAAGAACTTTATACCATCGGTGAGGGTTTATGCTGTGTAATACCACGAGAAAGTTATTTCAACTACATTATAGATGAGCGTAATGAGGCGGTGAAGTTGTTAGCGAAGTATAAACATGTATTTGATGAGGTATATTACCAAATCGATACAGTTGAGTACGCTTCACAAAAAGTATTTAAAGAACATCTTCATCAACTAGATACATATATTTGCGATTACAAAAAGTTAGTAAAGCCAATTCTGATAAATGATTCGTATTATCTTGATGCTGAAGAGGTGGAGTTGAAATCTGCTTTGAATAAGATTTCAGGTAAGGCTGAGTCAGAGGGTTTGAATCAGTATTACAAGTCGTTCGATGATACTATGAAAGCGTATGAAGAATTCATGGATGTTGAACCGCTGTATGCTACTATATTAAAGGGCATAGAAAATGCTTACAATTTTGGTAGCAAGGTAGATTTCAAGATACCTGCCGGAAATCGTAAGTTACCAAAATTTGATACCGCAGATTCAGATGCATTATTCTTTGAGCAAATTGAGATAGGCATTAAAGAACGCTTGAAGGGTTTTTCAAAAAAGAAGATGAATCTATATATGGAGCGTTTAAGCACCGAATGTTCCGTTATTGTTCCAGCAGGTTTGAGTGATTACTTTTTAATCCTTTGGGACATTATGCGTTGGTGTAGAGAAAATAATATTAATACTGGTCCTGGGCGTGGTTCGGTTTGCGGTAGTTTAGTAGCATATTTGCTTTACATAACAGATGTTGACCCAATAAAATATGGTTTGCTGTTTGAGCGTTTTTTGAATGAAACTCGTGTTATGCCAGAAAAATTTTGGGAAATTGAACTACAAAACGGAGAAAAATATAAAATAAAGGTAGGTAAAAAATTGCCGTTGATAAATGGTGATGAAATAGACATTGATTGCGATTTAGATATGTCAGTTATAGACGTTGATGTAGATAAATTAAAATTAATGCAATGAGAATTATATACAAATTTACAATCCTTACTTCAGGAATTTTTTATGTAGGTCAATTCAGTGGCAATCATTTCGATAGATATTGGGGTAGCGGTACTATTTGGAATAATCATTTGAATTCTTTAAAAAATAAGTATCCTAAATGTTGGAAAAAGTTAATAAAGAGAGAAATTTTATATCAAGGTAACTGCACTCAATTTACAATTGATAAATTAGAAGAGGTTTATATTCGTAAGGAAAAAGCGTATTATAAAGAAAATGCTGGTGGTTGTAATATATTAAAGGGTACTGCGAATAAATTTGGTGCTGGTAGTCCTATGCTTGATAAGGATATTGTAAGAAGGCAAGTTCAAACATTGAAAAAGACGTATCGTGAGCATCCTGAAATTATGGAAAGAATGAGAGAAAAACGTAAATGGTTGCTTGAAAATACAGATTATAAAGAAAGAATTTCAAAGACGTTGAAAGGTAGGTATAGTGGAAAGAAAAATCCTAATTATGGAAATTATTGGACAGATGAACAAAGGAAGAATTTGTCTAATAAAATGACTGGTAGGTATAATGGCGAGAAAAATCCTAATTATGGTAAAAAGTGGACTACTGAGCAAAAGGAAAGAATGTCTAAACGAATGCTCGAAAATGTTAAAAATGGAGATTATGTTAATCCAATGACAGGCAAGGTTAGAATAACTAACGGAATTATAAACACTGTTATATTAAAAGATAGTCCTTTGCCAGAAGGATTTTGGTATGGAATGAAAAGAAGGAAAAGATGAAAATAAAGAATATAAAAAAGATAGAAGTTTCCCGTGGCGACCAAATGCCGGATATCGATTGCGATTTCCCGACAATACATCGTGATGCTGTAAAAAACTATATTCAACAAAAGTATGGTTATGATTACTTTTGTAACATTGCTACTTATACTACTATGAAGCCGAAGACTTGTATAAAAGACTTTGGTAAAATTAAGGGTATTCCCTTCGATACTACTAATAAAGTTACAAAAGAAATTGACGACCAGATAGAATACACTTGGGGTGATTTATTTAGGTATGCTTGCGAATCAAAAACGCTTTATAAGTTCGTCCAGGAAAATCCTGAAATCATAATGCTAACCAAGTATGGAATGATGCAGCCGAAAGCGGAAAGCATACATCCGTCGGCGGTTGTTATTGTTCCACGACATAAGGTTGATGGTACTAATGGAGATATAGATATTTGGGAGTGGATGCCTACAAAGCAGATTGATGGAATGGTGGTATCGCAGTGGGAAGGAAAGTATATTGATAAAGGCGGTTTTCTTAAAGAAGATATACTTGGACTTTCGCAGTTAGATAAATTTGCTAACATTATAAAGTTAATTCATGATGACGAGGGTATAAATATTGATGTGAATAAGATACCGCTGGACGACGATAACGTATTTAAGTTCTTCCGTAAGGGTTGGTGCGAGGATGTATTCCAATTTGGCACTACAGGATTGATGAATTACTGCAAGCAAGTTAAGCCAGAATGTCTTGATGACCTTATTGCTATGACTGCTTTATTTCGTCCTGGTCCTATGGATATAGGTGCTCATCAGGATTTTGCTGATATGAAGCGAGGAAAAAAGAAACCAAAGTACGATTTTGGTATGGAAGATATTACTGAAGCGACGATGGGTTTATATGTGTATCAGGAACAAATCATGAAAGCGGTTATCGTTGGAGGTTTAACTCCTGTAGAAAGTGATGTTTTGCGTACTACTATTAAGAAGAAAGATATTAAAACGCTTTCATCGTTTGGTGATAAGTTTAAGCAAGGATATATAAAACTATTGACCGAAAACGGAATTAAAGAGCCTGAAAAGTACGCTGATTCGGTTTGGAGTAAGTTGCTTTCATTCAGTGGTTATGGTTTCAATAAATCACATGCTGCTGCATATTCATTGATTAGTTATTGGAGCCAGTGGTTCAAAGTAAATTATCCTCTTGAATTTTGGACAACGGCATTACAATTTAGTAAGGAAAGCGAGGTGCCATATCGCCTGGCTGAAATGAAGAAAATAGGTTTGCCAATAGAAATACGTCCTCCAGATATCAACTTCTCAGATGAGTATGTTACCTGCGACCCGAAGGAGCGTCGTATATTCTTTAGTTTACGGAATATTAAGCGGTGTGGAGAGGTAGCGGTTAAAAACATACTTGAAACACGCAGAAATGGTGGAAAATTCTTTTCTCTTGAGGAATTCTGTAGCCGTGTTCCTAGTAAGGTAAATAAAACTGTAGTAAAATCGTTGATTATTGCTGGAGCGTTTGACCTTATTGAAGGAATTGAGTATCCACGTGACCGCAAGCAATTATTGAAACGTTATTTGGAAAGTAAGGGCGATGTTTTTCCTGCAGAGTATCAGGGTATGGCTACAAACAGTAATTCGTTTTGGATTATAGAGCAAAAATTGCTTACTGGTTTTGGAGACATTGATTATGAAAATATGTTACGTGATGCTATACCAAATAAGAAACTTGCTGAAATGTATATTGATGATGTTGAGTTTGGTAAAGCAAAAGAAGGACGTAAGGCGACCATAGCAGGCAAGTTGATATATTACCAGGAACGTAAAATTAAGAATGGCACAATGTGTAGTTTACACGTTGAGTGTAATAGTACGATTTTGAATGTAACGCTTTGGCCTGACGCCTATGAACGTATTGATGATGTAGAGAAATTAAAGGGATATACAGTAGCGGTGAGTGGTGTTATCAAAAAGGATAAATTCAGAAATCAAAACGCTCTGTTTTCAGATGATTTTACAAAGTTATACATAATATCAGATTATAAGGAAAAAATTACAAAAATGGAGGAACGTAAAAAATGAAAATATTTCGTACAATATACAATGGGCAATATTTACACCGCCTGGATAATATTCATCAATGGCAAGACAGATTTACTTTTCAGAAGGAAAGTGTTGCTCAACATTCTTACAAAGTATCGGTGTTTGCTCAGTTGTTACTTTATTATCTATTTAAAGAAAGTAATACTAATGATTATGAGGCATTGCGTTTTCGTTTAGATTGCATTGAAACCGCTTTGTTGCATGACTTTGATGAGGCAATTCTTTTACGTGATTTATCGCACGAAACAAAGTACAATGATTTCAATGGCGTTAAGTTGCGTAATATAGTAAATAGTTATGTTGACCATCAGTTACAAGAAGAAATTACGGGATATAATATACAAAACTCACAAAAGGAATATAGGTTTTTTGCGTGTGTTACCGGAAGTATGTGTGAAGAAGTGCATAAATTTGTAAAGGTTTGCGACTGGTTTGCACTTTTATTTTTTATCAAAGAAGAAGTTCGTTTAGGAAACCACGCTTTCCAGGAACGCGATGAGTATTGTACTGAAAAACTCATTGACGCTATTGGTTTATTGAAACAAGATTTACAAAAATCGGCAACGTTATCTAATTTAGTAAATTATTCTTTCTTAGATGAATTAGTAGGTTTTGTAAGAACTTTATAATATGAGAAAAATTATTGCATTTGTTGGTCCTAAAAATGGTGGTAAGGATTACGCTCTAGAGCAATTTAAGAATTCCGCCAATGGCGTTGATGCTATGCTTTCCGTTGATTTCAGCGACGGTATTAGGGATTTTGTTAGGATACTAACTTTTGGTCAAGTAGATAAAAGTATTTCCGTTGATGTTAATAGCCAGCAGTATCGTGATTGGAAAGAAAAAGATGTTTTTAAGATTAAGGATTGGAATACGTCTAATGATGCCTATCCACATATCGCCACAGGTCGTGATTTGTTAATTCGTATTGGAGAGGGAGCGAAAGAACTATTTGGTGAAAGAATTTGGGCGAAATATACTGTTTATAAGGTGCGTGAGTTCTTAAAAAGTGTTAATGACGATAGTAGCGTATTAATTTTAGTTGGTAGTGTGAGGTTCTATTATGAAGCCGCAGAGTTATTGAAATCAGCAAGAGAATTTGATTGCGCTATTGACTTTATATTCTGTAACTTTAATCATGCTCCAAAGGGAGTTGAAGTGCATGAAACTGAAAAATTAGCGCAATTGTTCGTTGACCAAGATATTAAACATCGAGAAATAATCACTAAACAAATTATAGAAGAAGTATGTCAAAAGTCGTGGTAAATATTGGCAAGGAAACTTATAGTCTATCATTTGAGCAGTTTGACGAGGATATTCAACTCGACGACTTGCTTAAAATAGATTACAGTAACTTAATCGGCGAAATGGTTACATTTCCAGTAGTCCTTAATAAGTTTGGTTTGCTACTTGCTGATGCCGAATCAGCCGTTTCCGAAGCAAAACTTACTTTGGATGTATTTGAGGCAAAAACAAAGGAAAAATTACGTGTTACACTTGCAGAACAAAATGGCGGCAAGGCTCCTACTGTTGATGCTTTAAATAATGCTATGGTTAGTTCACCTGCTTACCAAACCATTAAGAAAAAGTATTTTGAAACTGTTAAGACACGTGATTATCTTAACAGCGTTTTCTGGGCTATGAAAGCAAAAGACGAAAAGTTGAATAAACTTTCATTAACTATTCAGCCAGGAGATTTATCTGAATCATTAGTGGAAGGAAAGGTCAACAACGTTTTAGTAAAAAAAGGTAAGAAACTTATTAAATAACATCAAATCATTTAATTTATGGCTAAAGAAAATTCCATGAGGTCGCAATTGAAAGCGACGAGTATTAAGAGCCTGCGCAAGCGTGTCGATGAGGATAACAATATCCTCGGTGCAAGCGGTTCAAATGAGTATCTCAATCTTGAGGACGGCAAAACTTTGAAAATTCGTATTTTCCCAGCCCATCCAGGTCAGGACGATTTTTATGTGCCGCAAAAGTGCTATTGGCTTTCGTACCTTAATGACGAGGGCGAGGTGAAGCGTATGCGTGTCAACGATTCAGTTGTCCATGGCGGAACTAAACTTGACGTTGTCGCTGAATACGTTAAATGGGCGAAGAAAAAATGTTCTGGCGATAGCACCAAGATTGATGCTATTAACGGACGTGACGGCTTGTCTCCCTCATATTCTTGGCTTTGCTATGCTGCTATCGTTAATAAGGATGAGCAGATGCGTGCAAAGATTTGGGAGTTTAAGAAGCAAGTCCGCGATGCCCTCAATAAACTTGCTATGAGCGAGGATGAGGAAGATGTAATTGAGGTTGACCCATTCACCGACCCAGATGAGGGTATGCCCGTGTTCGTTAAGTATTTGAAGAATCCAAACAAGAAAAAGGGTGAAAACTTCTACGATGTTTCGCTAGGCAAGAAACCTACTGCTTTGCCTTTGAGCGATGAGGAAATTGAGTATTTCATGAGTCTGAAACCGCTGAGTGAGGTTATCCCGACTTATAGTATTACCGATTTTGAGCGTGCCTTGCAAGGACTTCAATACTTTGACGAGGAAAATGAAATTGGTTTGTTTGACGACGACGACTGGATGGAGCACGTTGAGGAAATCAAGTCGCAGTATGACGCCAAGGACGATGATGACGAGCCAAAACGTAAAACTGTGAAAAAGTCAAGTAAGAATCAGGATGACGACGATGACGAAGAGGAGGAAAGCAAGCCTGCTAAGAAGACCGCAAAGAAGTCAAAGAAAGTTGAGCCTGAACCCGAAGAAGAGGACGACGATGACGAGGAGGAAGAAGAACCTGCTGACGGCGATGAGTTTGATGACATGGACAGAAATGCGTTGAAAAAGTACATTCGTGAGAATGAACTTGAAATAAGCGTTAAGAAATCTATGGATGATGACGAAATCCGTGATGCTATCCGTAAGGCGTTGAAGAATGCTGATGAAACAGAGGACGATGATGAAGATGAGGATGACGAGAACGATGCTCCCGCCAAAGTAACCTTGGAAGACATCAAACGTAAACTCGGTAAGAAGTAAATTGAAAGTTTGACATAATGTTGAGCCAGTGGCTTGTAATATAGTCACTGGCTTTTATTATAAAATTAAGAAATATGAAGACTTTTGTTGATAAAATTGTTGAAAGATTTAATTCGGAGGATGTAATTAAGTTTTCTGACAAAGATGGGTTTAGTGAAATTAAAAGTTGGTGCGATACCGGAAGTCCGTCGCTGAATTATAACTTACACACATTTGGTTTACCAACAGGAATCATAGAGATTGCTGGTCGTTCACGTTCTGGTAAAACTACGCTTGGTCTTATGGCAATGAAATCCTTTTTGAAGGAAAATCCTGACGATGGTGTTGCCGTTATACTTTCCAGTGAAAATCGCGATAACAAAGATTACGCATTGCAATTAGGTATTCCAGTTGACCGCATTATCATTGTTAAAGTAAAATATGTTGAAGCAATGTTTATGCAGGTTAAGAAACTTATTATGGATGCGGATGAAATTTTAAAAGAGGAAAAGATTAAGCCTAAATTCTTTTTCCTTTGGGACAGCCTTGGTGCTACGCTTTCAAAGTCCGAACTCGATACTATGGAAGAAAATACTAAGCGTATGGAAAAGGAATTGCAGCGTGGAACGGAGGTAGAAGATATAGAATTGAAGAATGAAAAGATGATGGCGTTTGCAAAGGAAGCAAAAAAGTTTGCTAAAAGTTTACTTGCTGAAATGTATAGTCACACTATTCATTTTGTAATTCTGAATCATCAATATGAACAAAGTACTATGGGTGTCACTACTCGTAAATCTACTGGCGGTGAATGGATAGAACTTTTGCCTTCCGTTCGTCTTTCGTTGAAGTTAATTAAGCATGAAAAGTTAGATGACGTTGAAGTTGCTCAGATTACCGAAGTAAAGGTAGTCAAGAACGATTTTGGTAGTCGTCGTAAAACTGAAATTCGTATTCTACTTGGCTATGGAATTATACTTTCTGACGAAGATATTCAGTATGCCTTGGAAAATGGTATCTTGAAAAAAGAGGGTGCTAAAAAAGTTACTTTTATGAACGGAAAGTTATCTTGGAGCAGCCCAAGGGAATTATTTAGGTTGTATCAGGAGCACAATAAGTTACTGCCCGTTCTCCAACGTAAAATCCGAAATTCTATGCAAGACGACCTTATGGAATTGAAGCGTCGTTTGTCTAATGGAATTGAGGAAGATTAACAGCGTTATTTATAATATGAAAAGAATTGTTGGAATACTGGTTAATGATATTCACCTCGATAAAGATAAGGGTGAATTAGTGAAGGATATTTTTGAGCAATTGATTGTTCTTTGCAAGAAGTATAATACTAATAATATTTTTTGCGGTGGTGACATATTTACTTCCCGTTCAGGTCAGCCGTTACAATGTCTTACTGACTTCAAAGAAATCATAATGCGGTTGCAGGAAGAGGATATTACTTTTTATACAATTCCCGGGAATCATGATAAGACCGATAGCAACGATGAACGCAGTTATCTTGATATTTATACCAGCATGGAGAATATATGCTTGTTTCGCCATGCTCAGGTGATGTGTTTAGACAATATAGGTTTTCTATTCATTCCGTATTTTAAAGATGATAAGTGGTTAGAGGAATATAATAGGGAAGATGTACAAAGTAAGATAAAAAAGTTACAAAGTAAAGGCATTCCAACAATTCTTATCACTCATTCAGGTTTTGATGGGGTTGTGAATAATGATGGTAGTAAAGTTGAGTCCGCAATTAAGCCATCAATGTTTGCTAATTTTACAAACGTTCTTATTGGTCATTACCATAATGCAAGCCAATTAGCAGATAATGTAATTTATACTGGTTCTGCTTATCCTAATGACTTTGGAGAAAATAGCGTCGATAAGGGTTGTACCTTAATTTATACAGATGGTAGTATTACGCATGTGCCGTTAAAGTCTCCAAAATATATTGTAGAAACGCTTGATGTTAATGATAAGCAAACGCTGCAGAACTTATTGGAAAAGTATAGCGGTGAAACGTATGACCATATTCGTTTTATATTTAAGGGCAAAAAGGATGAAGCAAATAAAGTTAATCTTGCTGAAATTCAAGGTAAATACGGCATTGATTGTAAATTCCAGGCGACAGAAGAATATGCTGCAATGGAGTTAAGTGATGAGGGTGTTTTTGAATTTGATGCTAAAAGTATTCGCAAGGATTTTATTAAATATTGTTCTGATAATAGTATTAAGGGTGAGAAAATGAGTTATGGTTTAGCACTTCTTAAACTTTTGTAATATGTGGAATTTAGATTGTATAAAAATTGAGAATTTATTTTCTCACAAAGATACGTTTTACGAATTTCAGCAGGGAGTTTGTACTGTGATTTTAGGTAAGAATGAAACAGACCGAAATTTAGAGCATAATGGTGCAGGCAAAACTACTTTATTTGAGGGAATTTGTCTTGCCCTGACTGGCGAAAGTTTGCGCAATATAAATAAGGAAAGTTTTATTAATCGAGAGGAAAATGAATGCAGTGTTCGTTTGTTTATGTCTAATGCTACGTTGAATAAGACGTTGACTATATATCGTCGTTGGTATAGGAGCGGTCGTTCTGCGGTTGTTGAATTATATGAAAACGAAGTACAAAATACGCAAATCGTTTCGGTCAATGAAGCAAACAAACGTATTATAGAATTGATAGGTATAAGCAAGGAGGATTTGTTGCGTTACTTTATAATTAGCCAAGATAATCAATACACATTCTTCACTGCTAGTGATGGTGATAAAAAGGAAGTGTTGAATAGAATTACGTCGGCTGATGTTATTAATCCTATTCTTAATACACTTGATGAACGCAAAAAAGAAAAAACTGCCGTCTATGACGATTTACAGGAAACTGTAAATAAGTTAGAGGGCAGAAAGGAAATATTGCTCGAGCAACAGCAGAAACTATTAGAACAAGCAGATAACGCAGATGAGGAAAAGCGGTGTAAGGATAAAATTGTTGAGTTGACATTAAAATTGCGTGAGGTTGATAAAGATATAAAAGAAGCAAAGGTTTTTTTAGATAAAGAAACAAAAGAATATAAAGTCATGGAGTTGGCTAACACAGATTTACTTGAGGAGCGTAAAAAGAAGTTGAAAAAGAAATTTGATGCATTAGAAGAACAGCAAAATGAAACACGTTCTACTTTGCGTCATTTAAATTCTTTATTGGAGGGTGAAGTAGAATGTCCGTCATGCGGTCATCATTTCATTAACGGCGAAGACAATGATATGACTCCAGATGAAATGCGCGAAGCAATAAAGTTTTGTGAAAGTAGTATAGAAGATTTAGGTAGTAAGATTGAAGAAAATAGGCAAAAGCGTAAAAAAATTTCGGAGCAAATACTGAAAGCGGAGGAAAATAATGAGGCGGTGTATCTTAAAGAAAAAGAACTTGATAGGATAAAAGAAAATATTTCCGACTTGAAGGATAATAAATCTCAATATCTTACGTTAATTAAGCGTTATGAAAGTACATTGAAAGAACTTAATGAGAATAACAAAACAAAGAAACTTATTGAGGAAAATAAGAATGCTATTAAGGAAGTTACTGCCCAGATAGATGAGACGTTGAAGAAAATTGACGTTATTACTGATGATTTGAATATGATTAATTTTTGGAGATTTAATATGGGTCGCAGCGGTTTTATGACTTACTTGGCTAATAAATCTGTAAAAGTGATTGAGGGAATTACGAATACTTATTTACGCAAGTTCGGTTCAGATATATCAGTATTGATTAACGGATTTAAGGTATTGAAGAGTGGAGAGATACGCGAAAAGATAGATGTGTTTGTTATGAACGACGGAGTTACCGCTGAGCAGTATATGGCTAAAAGTGGAGGTGAGCGAGGTAGGGTAAAACTTGCAGGCATTCTAGGAATCCAACATTTAATCAATATGTCCACTAATGGACTTGGATTAAATTTTCTAGCACTTGATGAAACGCTTTCAGAAATCGACGCAAGAGGTCAGGAAAAAATTATTAAGATACTAAATCAACTTGGAATAACTGTTATGTTTATAACTCAAAACGTTTCTGACCAGTTTAATAGTGAAAATGTATTGAAAGTGGTAAAGGTTGACGGAGTAAGTAAATTTGTAGATGTACAAAGTTAATAATATATAAATTTGAGATATATGAATGAAAATTGGGTTAGATATATAAAAGATAAGAAAATAATCGCTATTGACCCTGGGGCTGCTGGCGGTATTGCTGTTTATTCAGTGGAAAGAGAAGCGGTGATTGATTTAATGAAGATGCCTGAAACGCCTCAAGATATTCTTGAGGTTTTTACACGTTATGCTAATAATAGCATTTGCTATCTTGAAAAGGTCGGAGGACTTCCAGGGATGGGCGGCAGTGCAATGTTTAATTTCGGTAAGGGGTTTGGGCGATTGGAAATGGCGTTGCTTTGTAAAAAGATATCGACTGTTGAGGTCACACCTCAGAAGTGGCAAAAGGAACTTCAATTAGGAACCAAGGGTAAAATGAGCACGACGCAATGGAAAAATAAGTTGCGTGAACGTGCTCAGCAATTGTATCCTAATGTAGGCAAAATCACCCTTGCTACATCAGACGCTTTATTGATTTTAGAATACGCTCGTATTTCAGAAAAACATAAATAATATGATATACATTTGCAATAATCCGCTTTGTTCTGAAAATGGAGTTCGTCATGAATACCTTACTAATAATTTCAAGTATTCAGCAATTGCTCATCGATTAGTTAGCGAACATGAGGAATGTCCTAAATGTGGTTGTAAACGCACGATAATTAACGAATCGGAAAATATACCTATCGGTGAAAAGAACGTTGGTATAGGTGAATATACTGGTGCGTCAGCGGAAAGTAAAAGGGAAATGCTAAAAAGACGTTCGCACGAACATTATGAAAAACATATCAAGGAACGCAAGGAACATATGATAAATGAAGCCGTATTAAACTTCAAAGAAGCAAGCAAAAACTAATGACTATTGAGGAAACATATTTTGCTAAAGATTATTATACTAACCATAAGTTAGTGAATAAGGCAATTGCTATAATAAAATTTAGCAAGAATGAACGACGTGTCGAAAGTTATAAGAACCTGCTGTTTCGTATGATGAAAGATATTGTGAATAAAAATATCTATAATTATATGAATTTAATTTACAACACTGCTTCAAGAGACGAATACAGTAAGGATGATTTAATAGTTGATGCTTATGTAGTGTTTGTGAAATGCGTTGAAAAGTATAAACCTAAAAAGGGTCGTAATTTTTATTTCTACTTTAATAAATCGTTAAGTCGTAATTTCTTTCGTCAGTATCAGCGTGAGTTACGCAATATAAATTCCTATACTGATAAGGAAATAGACGAAACTATGACGAATTCTAATTCTATATTCCATCAGCGTGCTAATGTTTATGACGTTGAGTTATTATACGATACATTAGGCTTCACCGATGTTGAGCGTCGTATCTGTAATTCTAAAATCTTACAACAGCACGCTACAGAGTTTTTAAACGAAAATCAGGATATAACTCCAACGCAGTATAATAATGCTATGCTACATATCAAAAAGGTATTGAAGCAAGCAAAAGAAAATGGTGACTTATGAAATTTAATGAATATCAAAAGGCAATTGAATCTATTGTTAACGAAGGATACGAAGTGTTACAAATATCTTCTGCTAAAAGCGATGAATATTTATTCTTTGTAATTTACAAGTGGCAGGAAGGATATTTTAATACAGCCCAAAGCATTGATTTTAACACATTAGAGGGTGTAAACATTACCGACTTTCTTAACAAGAACGCTGCGGGTTATGCTAACCACGCCTTGTTTATTTCCAGTCTGAATAATTCGTTGAGTGAAGGCATGTTAATTCGTCTTCAATTTAACAAAGATTCGGAGTGGTATAAGTGGAGTTCCCCTGAAGGCACAAAGATGATACGATGACGCCATCAAAGTATCAAAAACGGATTTACGCTGTTTTCCAGCATACGAATAAGAATATGAATATTTCTGCCGTTGCTGGTAGCGGTAAGACTACAACTCTTTTGGAATTGTTGAATTATGTTCCAAAGGATAAGAATACGTTGTTCCTTGCTTTCAATAACGCTATTGTCGATGAGTTGCGTAATAGGGTGCAGCGGATGGATGTTAAGATTATGACTATCCATAGTTGCGGTTGGCATAGTATATTGCGTCGTTACGGCAAGGTGAAAATGAATCCTAATAAGGGTATAGCGAAAGCGGAAGTTGTGATGCTTAAGAATAAGATACCTTTGAAGCGGAAAGGGTATTTCTTTTATGTAATTCCTAAACTGCTTGACCTGATGCGTTGTAATATGTGTGAGAACGATGAAAATACCATCATAGAACTCGCTAATTATTATAATGTAGATATTGATAGGGAAGATGTAAAATACGTCCGGCAGGCATTCGATTTACTTTGTAAAGATAAGAAGCAGTTTGACTTCATGGATATGATTTATGTCCCAGTTGTTGACCCAACAATTAGGTTTGATAAATATGCTTGCGTATTTTGCGATGAAAGTCAAGATTTTTCACTTTGTCAACAAGAATTTATAAAGCGGTGTATTGCTCGAAATGGACGTATTATTACAGTGGGTGATGAACGGCAAGCAATATATGGATTTGCAGGAGCAGATGCTAATAGTTATCAACGTCTGTCGGAGATAAACGGCAAAAGTATTCGTATGCCGCTAAGTGTTTGCTATCGGTGCGCTCGTAATATTGTTGCTGAGGTGCAGGATATTGTTCCGGAAATAGAATCAAATCCTGATTCGCCCAGCGGTATAGTTCGGCAAGGTTCGTTGACTGAATTAAAGTATGGCGACTGGGTTGTTTGTAGAAATTTGAAACCTTTAATACAAACCTATCTTTGGTTATTGAAAAATCACATCAAGGCAAAAATTAGGGGCAAGGATATAGCGGAAGGGATTATTGCTATGATTAACAAAACAGGAGCAAGTACGCTTTCCGGTATGATGGCTGGATTGGAACGTCAGTGTGAAGCCTTGGAAAATAAATTGAGGGATAAAGGAGTATCAAAACCGCAAAAGCATCCTAAAATGGATTTGTTTAGACAAAAATTTTACGTTATAGAAACGCTTGCAAGTGAAGTGAAAGATGTAGAAGAGTTAAAGCGTTTAATTGATAGTATATTTTCTGACGACGTTACAGGAATTATACTTACTACTATACATAAAGCAAAGGGATTAGAAAATGAGCGTATATTCTTTTTATGCCCTGAATTAATACCAAGCAAATTTGCTACTCAGCCTTGGGAGTTTGAGCAGGAACGTAATTTATATTATGTGGCGGTAACAAGAGCGAAACGTGAGTTGGTATATGTAATGAATGATATGTTTCTTTATGATTTAATGCGCAAAGTTTATTAATAAGCAAGTTTCTCATTTATACCAGGGGCAAGGCTGAAAGGTTTTGCCCTATTTTTTTTTATGGTGCAAAAAAAATTTTCGGTAAAAACGAAGATTTTTCTTTTTATTTGGAAAATATTTAGTAATTTAGCGTCGTAGATAGGTTGGTAAAATTTATAAAAAAACTTTCGTATCTAATTGTAAATAAAAATTGTAAATTAAAAATGGAGATTAATAAAAATGGCAAATTTTGTACCAAGTAAGTATCAAAAGGCAGTTTATACTTACATTCAAAAGGGTAAAGGCAACGCTGTGATAGATGCCGTTGCTGGTAGCGGTAAAAGTACGACTATTGTGAATGCCCTGAAGTTAATCCCTGCTTCAAAAAGCGTTTTGTTTCTTGCGTTCAACGCATCAATTGTTGAGGAGTTAAAGATTAAAATCGGTAATATTCCAAACGTTGATATTAGAACGCTAAATAGTCTTGGTTTTAAAATCGTTCGTACTGCGTATAAAAACGTACAGTTGGATGATACTAAATACAAAGTATGGATAAATGATAAAATTCAATCAGGTATGATTCAGCCAAGCCGTAATCTTGAGTCAGAGGAGTATCCTACTTGGAAGGATAATATCAACCGCCTTATCCAGTTAGGTAGGGTGAATCTTGTAAGAACGTTTGATGGTCTTATGAACCTTGCTGAAAAGCATTGCTTAGATATTATAGATAATGAAGTCAAGCATGCTATAAACGGAATATTCTGGGGTGAGCAAAACACAGCCGTTATCGACTATACCGACCAGATTTACTTTCCTAACGTAAAACGTATGAACTGCCCGCAATATGATTGGGTATTTATTGACGAGTGCCAAGACCTTAATGCAGCCCAAAGGGAATTATTTTTGAAGTGTGTTAAGCCAGGAGGTCGCTTTATAGCGGTTGGTGACCCAAGGCAAGCAATATACGGATTTAGTGGAGCGGACGTTGAAAGTTTTAATCTTTTGAAATCCATACCGCATACTGCTAAACTTCCGTTGAGTGTTTGTTATCGTTGCGATAAGACTATAATAGAATTAGCGCAAACCATAGTTCCGCAAATCACCTGGCGTGATAATGCTCCTGATGGCGTCATTGACCATAACGCTAAAATGGAAGATGTTAAGGATGGCGACATGATACTTTGCCGTGTTACTGCGCCACTGATTGACCTTTGTATGAAATATATCGCCAGTGGTGTTAAGGCGTATGTTAAAGGCAAGGACATTGGAATGAATCTTATTAACATGATTAAGAAAACCAATAAAAAGCGTATGCCGCAAGTCATAGAGCGTCTTAATCACGAAGCCGAAAAGATACTTAATAAAATTGTAGCGCATCAGCATTGCACCGCTGAGGAGGCAAAAGATAACGACGTATATCAGTCGTATCTCGATAAGTTGAACGCCATAGAAATACTTTCTGAGGGACTTGACCTTGCCGACGACGTTATTAATCGTATTGAGGGTATTTTTAACAATGATTCCAAGAACGGCATTTGCCTCAGTACTATTCATAAGAGTAAGGGGCTAGAGAGCGATAGGGTATTCATCATTTGTGAAGATAAACTTTATTTGAAGCATTGTATGAAAGTGCCCTGGATGGCTGAGCAGGAAAAGAATCTCGTTTATGTAGCGTTCACAAGGGCAAAGCATCACCTTGGTTTTATCCAGGATTTTAAAGCAAGAAAATAATAATTAATCTTTAATATTTAAACAAAATGGAGCAAAAATTTAACAAGCGTTACAATTATACGCCAGAGAACCTGAAAAAATTGGAAAGTAATGAAGTCTTTGTTTTCGGTAGTAATACTGAAGGAAAGCACGCAGGTGGAGCAGCCGCAGTAGCGTTTGAGAGTTTTGGTGCGGTAATGGGTCAGGCAGTAGGTATGCAAGGACAGTCCTACGCAATACCTACTATGACACCCGATGGTTTTAAGGTGAGTCCTGTTGATTTGCTTAAAAGTTTACTTGATTTTGTAAGTTATGTAGAGCAAAATCAAGATAAGATTTTTTACCTTACTAAAATAGGAACAGGAATTGCCGGATGGAGTATGCGTGAGGTGCGTCGTATCTTTTGGACGGCTGTAGATTTTGTTAAACCTGAAGAGGAATGCTCATTGCCTGCTAATTTGGTAATCCCATACGAGTTTGCTAAGTCTGAGTCATATTGGAATCATACCGGAAAATATCAAGAAGAATATGACCGACTTTGGAAGAGTTAGTACCGCCAGTTGGTAATGCTGATACATACCATGGTGAAGTTCTTAGAATTAGCAGTCGTTTATATTATGATTATTATAATAATGGTCTATGTAATTGTTACGATGTAAATACTGTGGATAGTGACGATTTTGACGATTGTGAGGAAACTACTACTGAAGTAAATCATTACACGAGCGAGCAAATGGAAAAACTAGCTGAATATATCAAATTACTCAAGCCTGAGGAAGCAGATGAGTTTGAGCACATCATGTGTAATATTTATTCTATTATAGACTGTGCATCGTTTCTGAATAAAACTAATTCTTTATTCAAGCCTTGTTATGAAAATGACTTTGAAAATATGGTTAACAAAGTTATTTACGTTGTAATGAACTCAGAAAATTGTAAAATATGAGAACTTCACGCAATAAAACGGCTGACATTGATATACGCAAACTTGCGTTATTATTCAATAAATTTAGTCCAAGGTGCAAGGAGGTTACATATATTAAGAAAGATGAAACTACTTATCAAAGTTGTAAGTTAAGAAATGGTGAGGGTTGTAACTTCAAAATGTGTCCTTTGAAAAAGTTTCATCCTAAAAAGGACGCCAAAGTTAAACATAATAAGGGTTAATATTTAATGGTTGCTCTGGTGGTGGAATGGCAGACACGAGGGACTTAAAATCCCTTGCCCGTAAGGGCGTACGAGTTCAAGTCTCGTCCGGAGTACAAAATAAGAGTAATTTGAAATAGTAGTAAGTTAAAGGCATCGAGAGGGACGCTGTATGCATCAGCGGTTAGCGGGAAAATGGTTACTACTCAAAACCATAATTTGAGGATGTGTATCGAAGGAACGTGAGGTGGTATGGGAAACTCACGTGTGTATCGGTGTCTTTATCGGGCAGTGGCGCAGTTGGTAGCGCACTTGCTTTGGGAGCAAGGGGTCGGAGGTTCGAGTCCTCTCTGCCCGACAAAAATGTCCTATGGTGTAATGGTAGCACACCAGATTTTGGTTCTGTTAGTTGAGGTTCGAATCCTCATAGGACAACTAATAAAAATTGTAAATTAAAACTGGTTATGGAGATAACAGATTTTTTCTTCCTTGGACATAATGTTATAGGACCAAGAATTTGTTCTAAAATTGAGCAAAAGGGTGTTAGAAATCCTATGAATCTTATTGGAGAAAATTCTTCAAAAGTTTATTTTGTCCAGAAAAGCAAAACTAATATTTTTACATTACACTGCGAAGGGAAAGAAACTCCATTTGGTAAGCATATTATTTCTAAGCGTAAACAAATAACTGTTGACGAATTTCAAACTTTTCTCAAAGAACTTTCCGAATTAGTTTTACCAGCACCAAAGAAAGGAAATAGATTCACCGATAAGCAGGTTGAGGATATTATTAGAATGGTGATGGATGGTTACACTTCCGATGAAATTGCTAAAAAGATCGGTGTCAAAACTACTGCAATAAGTTCAAAGATATATCAATTGCGTTCCAAAAATCTTTTGCCTTCCAAAGAAGAATGTAAGGCAATTCTTAAAGAGAAGAATAAGGGTAACGGAAACGTTGAAGAAAAAAGTGTTGCAAATGATTTAATGCTTAAAAGGAAAATGCAAAAATCCTTTATTGCAAAAGATATAGTTTGCCAATTACTTTCTACAGGAATTATACATGGTAGTGATAAAGAAATAACTATTAGGGCGTGCAATATTGCAGAAGAAATTCTAAAGAGAAGTGGTTTATGAAAAAAGTATTTTTTATAATTTTGGCAGTAGTAATAATTTTTATTGCTTTGATTTTGTTTTTTAAAAAACTTGTAAAAATGTTGATATCAGATGAAGAAGAATATGATATATAGTAAGGTTAAAAGTGAAGAGGAAAAGACAAAGATAATTGGAATATTGTCGTGGATTTGTTTAGCGTTCTCTATCATTTTAATCATCTTTTTAGATAGTTTGATACCTAAAAAGATGGTAGATAAGATAGATTATAAAAGAGCCTCATTCGTTTACAATGAATATATATGCACCCAAAAAGAATACATTGAAGAGTTAAAGGCAATTCTATATTTCAATTTTGGAGATACAATTCATTTTTACGAATATGAAAGCAAAATTGACTCATTAGAAAATGCTTTGGATGAAATTTATAGCGTAAATAAAAGAGATTTGTAAAACAATATTGGAGATTAATTTATGGGAAAATACAGATTAGGATACACAACTTTAGAAGAAAGTAAAAAGTTTGCTGAAGAGGGATTATCTATTGAAACGGCTGATATGAGTTATGCATACGATTTTAACGATTCAAGATATGTTTTAACAATAACTCCGGCTAAAGATTGGATAATTCCTAAATACGCGGAATCTACAAAAATCAAACAAGTGCTTCCTTGTTGGTCAATAACCAGAATTGTAGATATACTTGAAAATAACGGCATAAAAGTTTCGTATGAAGATAAGAGTTGGTGTTTAAAAACGAATGTTATTGAAAATGGAAAAAGATATTGTTTTGTAGGTGGTAGTCTTCCAAAACTTGTAATAGAAATGCTTGAAAGTAAGATTGTAAAACTTAAATAACTATGAAAAAGATAATTGTAAAAAAGTGGTTGGACGGTAAGTTTCAGGAAGTAAAAAGTTATTCTGTTGATGAAGTACAACAAATAAGACATCATGCAAATGGTTTGGAATTTGTGTTGAATGGATATATAAGGTTGTATGATAAACAATGTATAGTTGAATTTGAAGATTTAAGTGATGAGGAATTAGCGTGTGAAGATGAAGAGGAACTTATTGCGGATTTATCCGATACTTCTTCAATTCCAGCAATGGTTATATATGAAAATGGAAAGGTGGTTAAAGTTAAAACAGGATTTGATATAATATAATAGAAACATATTTTGTATGATAAAAAAAAGATATGAAATTGGAAGTCTATTGCCTTTGTATTTCGAAATTTTATTCAGAGGAAAACGATTAGATGATGGACAATGGGTGTATGGCTCATTGGTACAAATGCTTATTAATGGAAGGATTGCCTCTTGTATCTGCCCTATCGAGGAGGTTGGCAGGGGAAACAAAGATGTGCCTCCAATGGGCATTCTACATACGCTTAATGAGAACATTTTTTTAGTAGATCAAGCCACTATTTGTCAGTATACTGGATTGAAAGATAAAAACGGTATGAATGAGATTTTTAGTGGAGATATTTGCAATTTCAAGTATATTCCTAATCCAACTTATAATAATCCAAATGAATACCTTGTAACGGCTGTTGTAGAATGGTCAAAACGAAATTATGGCTATTGTTTACACAACGTTAATCCCCGTTCAAAAAATCACCCTTCACGTAAGCAATACTTCCAATTAGGTGACTATCGAATTGTTGGATTAACTATTGTAGGTAACAAATGGGATAATCCCGAATTATTAAAGGGTTGAGTAAACAACTTAAAAATATAAAAATGACAGAGCAAAGGTTTGTTGATTATCCGTATTATTTTTGTGAGGGTATTTCAAAATCACAGAAGCACATTACTGAGATGATAAATTCTGGATGGCGGATTAAGATTTCTTACCCGTATGTACCTCAAACAGAATGTAATCATATTATTGTTATTTATGAGAAGGAGACTTCTTAAAAAAACTTGAAATGAAATGATAAAAGAATTGATTTTAGCTAAAATAAACGAGCTTCGGTTCAATAGCAAGCACGTCGATGAGTTTGAGCAGGGTTATAATAATGCACTTAATTGCATTGAATATTTCATTAATAATTCTCTTCCAGTCGAGCAGCCAAGCGAGGATTTGAAAGAAGCAGCCACAAAGGAAGCATGTAAAAGATATAGGAATTGTCCTGCATTAAATATCGGTGGAGATTATGAACCTCCAGAATGTTATAATGAAGATAGAGAATTATTTGTCGAGGCTGCATTATGGGGTGGTCAATGGCAGAAAAAGCTGGATATGGGTTTGCTTAAAACTCTGTATTCTGATTGCGACAATCTTAAAAAAGATTTAGATAAGGTTACAACTGGTAATTTATCCCATTGTATAGGTAATATCAAATTTAGCATTACAGGAATGCAAGTTTTCATAAAACAGAAAATGGAGGATTGAAAAATGAAAGGTAAAATAATAGTTATTATTATCAATTCCATAATAGGTGCAGCATTATGGCAATTGATAAATTTTAGTATTAGTACAAGAAAAGAAAACGATGAATTGATTTCTCGTATTAGCATTGTTGAAAAAGAGCGTAATGCACTTTCAGATGCTATTAGATGCTATTCTGAAGATAATGAAGATACTGCGATAATTGAATACAGCCATTGGTATCTTGAAACTGTTAATTGTCCAGATTCTTTGGAGTATTGGATAAACATTTATAAAAAAGTAATTACCTAAAACGCCATTTGCGTTAATCTCCAATAGTTTTGTTTGGGAGTAGGCAAAAACGCTTGCTCCTTTTTTATTTTGTTAAAAATAGGGTAAATTAACAAAGATAGCAATATATGTTTTATAATAACAACTATTATTGTGTAAAAAATAATATTGTAAATCAAAATGGAAAAACGCACAATTGCTATCCCAGAGGACGTTGTTGACCCAAAAGCGTATTTGAAATGGTATGCTTTACAAAACCATCCTACGTTACGCAACGTAATTTATACCTCCAGTCAGGGCGATGAAATTAACATTACTATGTTTCCAGATAAATTACGGAAGCATATTGAACATTTATCACCTACGGAACAGGAACATATTTTTGAACTCAAGCACGAGCATAATCAGATGCGCTGCAAGGCAAATGCTGCTAAGGCAAAGGCATACGGCAGGGCAGGTAGATTAGGCGGTAGGGATAAAAATACAAAGGAATTATGGAAAATAACGCCATTCGAAGAGGATATCATAGAATTGTTAGGGCGTATGTTTACAATTCCTGAGGTAGTCCGTATAATGGGCGAAGATAATGGAATTATCATAAACGAGGAGGATGTTACAAAGGTATTGAAAAAGCATATTGTAGAAATTGAAAAGAAACGTGATGAATTCCGCCAGAAAGTTACTGATGTTCGGCTCTACAATAAACGTCCACGCCTGGAGGAATTAGCGTGGATGTATTCCAAGATGAAAAATCGCTACATCACTTTCAATCAAATTGACGCATATAACGCTATGCTACGCACGCTGGAGCAGATAAGGAAGGAAGCCGAGGGCGATATAGTCAATATAAATGGTGCATTGGATGTTAATATAGAAGTAACGATTCAGGAACATATACAAGCCCAGATATTGAAGACTATAAATCTGAAGGAAATAGTTCTTGGACGCATTGCGGCTCGTATGAATTATGACCCACAGAAACTTATTGCCGGATTACATAATAGTTATTATGCTAAATTCATGGAGATTTCCGGTGATTTAGATAAAAGCCAAGAAATGGTTTATCCATCCTCAATGCAGTACGATTTTACAAAGATTGAACGTGAAGCAGAAAGTAATACTATGGACGTACAAGCAGAGGATGTGACTTCAGAGCAGCATTCGTCAGCGCAAAATATTAAGAAATTATTCCTTGATAAGTTACGCCAGCAAAAAGAAAACCTTGCTGCTAAACAAAACTTTTGGGACCAGAGGGGAAACCTTAATCGTGATGAAGTGGAAGATGGAGAGAAAGCGGTAAATCGTAATTCACGAGGTCGTTTCCATGACGAGGATTTACCGAGTAAAAGTAAGGTAAAAGGATATAAGAACCGCAATAAAGATTACTATACTGGCGAGATAAAAAAGTAGCCAAAGTTATATACAGTATGAAAATCCTAAGAAACATAATACGACGTATCTCACTTTTATTTCCGGCATCTGCACCGAGCGACGACGCTGGAGTCGTATTTGTTTCTTTCAATGTTCTCTATTTTATTAACTCCTCCGTCACGTATAATTTCATTCCGCCGACCAGTGATTGGAGTACAAAAGATGCCGCTGCAGTCGAGCGGTTTAAGCATTTGCTTGCTTATTGGAATGATACCTAGATAATTATTTGAGTTGCACTCTTAATTTTAGTGAGATAGTTAAGACTATGCATCATATAACATTTCAAGTATAAAATAATCCTGACTTGTGACCGCCTGGAATATATAAAGAGAACGTTCCTGGCGGTCACTTTTTTATTACCAAAGTTTTTTATCAAAACAAACATCAGTTTTTATGGCTAAAAAAGTTACATACGAACAACCGCAGCAAGCAACTTACTACTATCGTAAGTACATGTTTGGGCAAGTAGTTTCGCTTCCTGTAAAAATAGGATGCTTGGTATTTGATGAATCACCTACGCAGTACCATATCAGGATTACCAGTAGCAATACGGAAATTGCGGTAGGTAAAGAACTCTGGGTAAAGAAATCGAACATTAAGTTTACAAAAACGAAAGTTGATTGTACAGATGCTTGGTACCATAATTAAAAAAAATTTGGTAAAAACGAAGATTTTTCTTTTTATTTGGAAAATATTTAGTATTTTTACTTCAGAAAGATATGGTTAAAAACAGTGTAAAAACTGCTGTATCTATCTGTAGAATAAAATATAAAATAAAAATAGGAGATTAACAAAATGGAGCAAAAAAATCGAAAAACTCAGGAAAATCAGGCTGAATTAGCCAACTACGCCAAAGATGAGCGTCTGGTAAAACTCAATGCAATCGTTGACACGAAGATGTCCAGCATTTCCGCCAAAAAGCGTATCGCCTACAAAGCGGCAAAACCAGTAGCCAAGCGTGCTATTGAGATTTGGTGGGAGGTTGAAAAACTTCAAGAATTAAGGGAGTTAGAAAAAGAACCTCAGGGTGAGTTACACGCAGAGGTTTTAGCGGTAATTGACGACCGCATTAATGACCTCGTTGTTCAGCAGATTAAAAAGGTTAATGAAGAAAATGTAGAACGTCAGGACGCAGTAGGAAATAAGAAGCGTCAGGCAACTACTAAACATGCCGCAGGTGACGATATTCCTCCTGCTGCGGTTAAGGGTGAGCCGAAGGAACGTAAGACGACTCATACGACGCATAACGTGGGCGACATCCATCCGAACGGCAAGTGGGTATGGACAGAGTGGCGTCCAGGGATGTTCGACTGGAAGAGCATGAATGGTAAATACCATAAGACCGCCAAGCCTGAAGCGGTTGCCGAACTGAAGCCTGAAAAGAAAGAAAAGGCGGTTGAGGTAAAGCCAAAACCAATAAAGATTACTGTAGAAATGTTTCTTGACACTGCCGCACGTACCAAACTCGGTTCTAAACTTTCTGTACCCCAGGAAAAGGCGTATAAAAATCTGAAAAAGGGATATCGCGTTGACCCAGAAAAGCACCAGTGGGTAGATGGTGAAGGCAACTATCATGGCAATGCAGATGATAAGGTATTACGTGCGCTGTTCGTCCGCTATATGCGTAAGATTACCATTGATTCAGGTCGTTTGAATATCTTTGATAAGTAAGCATTATGATTACATATTACAAAGAGTTGGTTCTGATATTTACAAAATTTAATAAGTAGTTATGTCTTTTAAGTGTTCAAATTGCGGTAAAGAAATGGATACCGATGGTCGTGCAGCGGCCAATGCTGAAATATTTGGTTCTAATATTTATGCTTGTCAATATTGCGGAAAGGCGCATGTTGTTAGAAGAAGCGTTATAGTGCGTGCTATACCAATTACAACTAATCGTAAAAAAGACGATTTGGGAAACGATATAAAGTTATAAACTGAGTTATGTCGATAATAGAAGAATTAAAGGGTTTTGCGTCTCTTACATCAGGTCGTCAGCGAAATTACTTTGACCAGATGTTAAGGGATGCTCATGCCGTTAAGGTAGTAAAGTTGACCGACGTACTTACCAAGGCGCAAATTGATATTATACGCAGCCTTGACTTACGCCAGAAGGAATGTTATAGAAACGCTACTTTAATATCTTGTGCTATCCCGGAATGTAAATATATTGAAGGGAAATTTGCGCCATTTGGCTTCAGTATAGAGCACGCTTGGAACGAGTATAAGGGGAAATATTTTGACGCCACAAATGAGCTGGTATTAAATTCCAATCCGGAGGAAATAGAATACGTTGCTTTGGGTGAATACGCTGTTACAGAAGTTATGGCTATTTGCGAGCGTTGGGGTGTTTATGGAGGAATATATTTCACAAAGTTTAAAAAGTCAATAAAACATTAATTAATATGGATTATCAAGATTATGATATAATTTATCGTTCGAATGGCGAGGTTGAGCGTATTGCTCCCAAAAACGATAAGGATTATAAACTAGAAGAATTACGAGAAATTGTTGGAGGGTATATACAAATATGTCAAGGTGATGATGGTAATATTCTTATTGTTGACGAGGAGGGTAAGTTAAAACACAAAGACCTTAATGAGCGAGCCACTCAATGGTATCATACTTATGTCTATCCTGCCGACTATATTGTTGGTGATGCGTTACTTTGTAAAAAAGATAGGATTAAATAATGAACAAGACGATAACTGAAGCACTTCCAGAACTGGAGCAAATCGCTAGGGAACTTAATGCTTCACTCAAGAGTATAAAGGTAATACAAGAATATAAAAATCGCCATATGGAAATATCAGTAAGAATGGCTATTATGAGCCACCTCTCCGATGCAGAGGAATTAATAGGGGCAAACCTACATAAAGAGGCAACGGAGCATATAGAGTTTGCTAAGAAATTGATTATGGAATTTACAGATACGAGCGTTAGGGTTACTAATGCTCAATTAAATGAATTATACTAAAAAGGAAAATAGTATGTTATACAAAGCAAAGTTCTTTGGCTCTAAAGAGGAGCGTGGTCAAATAACAAAACAAACGGAATACATTGAAGCCAATTCGCAGGAAGAGGTAGAAAGTAAGGTACGAAATATGTACGCCAAAGTCAATAACCTTAAAATTCGCCAAGTAAATGAATAATCAAGAAATAGATGAGGAATATCGTCGCAAAGTAAATCAGTGGCGTGACGAGGAATTGCAGCAACGTCAGGACGAGGATTTATATCGCCTTGTAAGTCGTGGTTGTATGATTGTAATACTATTTGCGGTAATGTTCGCTGCTATCGTTGTAGCATGCTTATTTTCCAGTTGCAGTCGTTTAGAACGTAAGTCGCCAACAAGTATAGTGTATAAGCAACGCATAGAAAGTAATAGCCAATACAGCGTTTACAAGGTTACTTCCTATGAATTAAAAGAAACGTATTACGATACTGTAAGAAAATGACACCAAAGGAACGTTTTATCAATAGCCCAGACCTTGCCCGAAGCAATAAATGCGCCAGTATAGCGTATCTGCTCTTCACGCTTGGCGATTTGTATATAGAGGAAAATATTGCGTTGTTAGAAAAATATGGTTTATATCACCACAATATTAAACACGACGCAAAGGAACTTGTTAAAAAATTTGACGTTTACGATAAAAGTTTTCGCAAGATGATTATTAAGGGTAAGGAAATGCCGCTTTGTGAAGACTATGAGAAATTACAAAAATTTGTTAAAGAACAAGTAGAAACTTTGATTGATTAGTTATGGCAGGTCAAAACGAATATAGAGAAGAAAAGCAAGTAAAGATATTGCGCGGTAAATGGATACACTTTGTAGAAGAAGGCATGTTAATACCAAGCACTTTAATCACTGCGATAGAAAAAGATAAGCGGTTTATTGAGAAACCAAAAGCACATTGGCAATATGGAATTATCTTTAATCGCTGGAAAGATATAGCGGTTTGGTTTGGTACTGAAGAACGACGCAATAAGTATTACGATATTCTTATCGATAAACTCCAGGAAGAGGGTGCGGAGATAGTACAAATGTAGCAAAGTTAATTAACATACAATTTCAAGTTTAACTAATCAAATTTAATAAAATGAAAAAAAGTGAATTCATTGCGGCAATCGCCGAGAAAACTGACCTTTCCAAGAGCCAGGTTGAAAAAACAATCGATGCAGCCGTTGAGGTGATTACCGAGACCTGCCGTGACAATGGTGACGAGATTAATATCCCCAATCTCGGCAAGTTCAAGCAAAAGGTCAATGCTGCTCGCAAGGGCGTGAATCCCCTGACTGGAAATCCCATGGATGTCCCGGAGAGCCATACGCTTGCCCTCAAGGTTAGCAGCAGCCTGAAGCAAGTGGTTGAAAAGAAACCTGCTAAAAAGGCAAAGAAGTAATCAAACCAAATTGTAGCGTTGCTCCATTTCGCTGCTGAGGTTGAATAAAGAGCCGTGTAAAAAACGCACGGCTCTTTTTATTACAAAGTTATTTACAACAAAAGAATAAAGGTAATGAAAGCAATAACAAAAAAGGAATTGATGCCGAAGATGCTCGTGGTTAATAGTTATCTTCCATCTAAAAGTTGTAATAAATATTTACCAAAACCATATGTTGTTGGGGAATTAGTAAAGGTTGCACCCTGGGAAGAACAAAAACGTTCTACGTTGCTTGACGATGTACTCAGTCCAACTGCAATTAATAAAGACCCAAAGTGGTTTCATGAGCATTACGTTGTAATATATCGTAAAGATGAAGATGGAAAATGGAGCATTAAAAATACGATGCCTTGGGAAGGATTTGATTTATTAACATTTAAAAAGCATAAATAACATGAAGAAAATTTTAGTAAAATTATTGTTTAATCGTTATCAGCGTGCTATACTTTGGCAGGCACTTTCGTTTTCTAATCATACTTATGAGCGTCGCGGTCATCGCACCGCTGCGATTGCTACTCGTAAGGTTATGAATGAGGTCGCTTCTTTTCTTGCTCCAAAACCTAAGCCATTGACAAAAGAAGAAGTTGAAGAAATTGTTCATGGCATAATTGAAGAATTCGTTGATAAAAATGAGGTGACTGATGTACGTCATGAAAACATTTTAAACGAATTAATCAAGAGTGCTAGAGTAATAGATCCTAAGGAATGCGAAAATTGCACTCATCGTGATAAGTGCGTTCTTTTTAAGGTCATTATTTCTCCAGCAATGGAATTGATTGCGGAAAAAGAAAAATCTGACGCAGGTGACGATACTGCCGAAACTCAGGAAACTACTAATCAGGAACAGGAAGAAACGAACGAGCAACCAGAAAACAATATCGAGCAACAGGAAAATCAAGAAAATCCTGAATAGTGCCGCGATAATTGATGTTTAATTTAAAGAGGTTCTACAAAGTTACTTACTGAGTAGAGTTTTTTTTATTAAACTTTTGAAGATATGATAAAAAGTAATTACATTGTATTTGATGTAGAAACTGGCGGTTTAGACCCTAATAAGAATCCAATGACGCAATACGCTGCTGTTGTGTTAGATGGACGTTCTTTGAAAGAGGTAGACCGCTTTGAAACGTATATTAAACCATATAACAACTTGGTAATAGAAAAACAAGCCTTGGAACACACCCAAGTTCGTATGTCGGATATTAACAAAGGTATTTCAATCAAGAACTTTGTTGAGGTAGTTACCGAGTGGTGGTCGCAAAATATGGCTGATACTAAAATTAAGGAAATGGGACGTTTGATACCAGTTGGCCATAATGTTCCATTTGATATAGGGTTTGTTGATTATGCTCTAAAATATGTTGGTGTTGGTACATATACCGATTGGATGTATCCTAATTTAATTGATACGTTTGGTCTTGGTAAAATGGCGTTTGGAATACAAGGAGACGAGAAATTAAACTTAACAGCGTGCTGCGAACGAGCAAAGATTAAACTTGCAGACGCTCATGGAGCAATGAATGATGTTGAGGCGACCGCTGAACTTTTCCGCTGGTTTATGAAGAAATTACGTTCAAAGGCTGGAGCAGGCAGCGATTCATACACTAGAGCAAGGGGAGCAGAGTTCTTTGAATTCAGGTGTGGAGTAAAGTAAAAACAAGTATTACATAAAAGCATATTGTAAATTAAAAACGTAATAATCATGAGTAAAAAGGAAAACATTGACCCAGCAACGGCTGCTGAAAAGGTAAGAGAGTTCTTTGGAAACGAGGAAAACCGCAAAAATGCTTTAGACCAAGCCACCAAGGCTGCTATGATTCTTAACGGAGGAAGACCGCTTGACCATATCGAGCAGCAGGTATTTACAACCAAGCAATTGCACGATAGAACCACTATGTCGCACAAGCAAGTTGGTGAGTTGCTAACTGTATTAAAGGGGTTTGGCTTTGTTGAGCAAATTAGTAAGATGGAGTTTAGGTTTAATTTTGACCAAGACCGCAAATTACAGTTAGTAAGTATGGAAATCGGCGCAATGCTAGAACAGATGCAGAAAGACTTTGAGCGTTATACTGCTTTGGTAAAGGAACCTGAAATGACCGACGAACAGTTAGAAGCCAGACGCTTGGAGTTTAAGCAAAACATTATTGACAAAATTAAAGAGTGGTAACTTTTTCGTATATCAATCTAGGGACAGCCTTGTAATATAGACTGTCCCATTTTTCAATTAAGAACTATATGGAAATTCCGTTATTAAATAGCAATCAAACAACCTTACTACAATCACCGCTTCATCAACAGGAATGTCTTCAAGTTGTGGACGAAATTTTTGATTCGCTTGATGATAAAGCGTTATTGGAAATTTATCAAGGTTCAGATGGCGATATTGATAGGGTAATAAGGGAAATGAGTCGGGACGTTTATAATACGCTTTACACTGGCGATATGAATGTTGATTTTGCCCCTAAATATACCGAGCGTCTTTCTCAAAGCATAGAGGAGGTATTACGCCAAAATAGTTTGCTGTACTTTATTACAAGTGTATTACCGGAATTTCAGTTGAGTTGGCATCATATAGAATGGGCTGATTTGGTAATGCATTACAATAAATTATGTATTAACGCTGCCCGTGACCACGGAAAGTCGTATTTCTTTTCCAACGCATATGCTATTTGGAAACTTTATACCTACAGTCGTCCGAAACGCAAGGCATTTTCAATGCGTCCAAGCAAAAGCAATTCCAATAGAGGTTACTTATTCTCGTTCTCACTCCAGCAGTCAGTTGACCTTATGGAAATCCTAAAAGGTACAATTGAAAGCGTTGATGATTTGCGGGAACGTTTAATGCCCGATAGTAAGGTTAATGGCGGTGCTTGGGCAAGTACGAATATCGTTTGTAAAAATGGCGCACGATTAACATGTAAGGGTTTTGGTTCTTCGGTTCGTGGTGCTCACCCATACTGGATAATAGTAGATGACGGATTAAAAGATAACGTAATTTATTCTGCATTACAACGCCAAAAGAGTATCGACTATTTTCATTCCGTTATTATGAATATGTTGGTGCCTGGTGGGCAAATTATCGTTGTAGGAACTCCCTTCCATGCCCAGGATTTATATGGCGACTTGAAAAGTAAAAGTATAACAGCAAACAAAAATCATAAGGGTTGGTTTGTAATTGAATATCCAGCTATTTTCCCGAACGGACAAATACTTTGGCCACAGCGTTGGTCATTTGCCGACCTTATGGAAAAGCGTGTTACGCAAGGCAATATTATTTTCAGTAGGGAAAATCTTTGCCGTCCTATTACCAACGAATCATCTATATTCCCATTAAAGGTATTGGAGCGTTGTTTAGTAGGAATGGAAAATTATGTTTTGGTGAATAATCGAAACGATTTTCCTATGAAGTTTGTAAAAGTGGTTGTCGGTTGTGACTTTTCAATAAGTAGTAATGTAGGAGCCGACTACACTGTATTCACAGTTTGGGGTGTTACGGAAGATAGGGAAATGTATTTGCTTCACATGTATAGGGATAAAGGTAAAACGTTTTTTGAGCAAATGCAAGTTCTGAGAGGAATTAATTTACGTTTCCAACCAGAAATTATGGTATTAGAGCAAAACGTTTTTCAGCAGATTTTCGTAGAAGAGAGCGATAAGCAGGGATTACCAGTCATTGGTCATACTACAGGAATTGAAAAATTCGACCTTAAAACTGGTTGGCCAGGGGTAGCAATTCTTATGGAGAGAGGGAAAATACATATTCCTATTGGAAATGAATACAGCCGTAATGTAAAAGACCTTATATTTTCAGACCTTGGTTCGGTAGCATTTACTGATAATGGTTTGGAAAGTGTAGGAGAACATGATGATATTAGTTCTTCTATTTGGCTTGCTACGCTTGGTGCTAATAAACTATTTACTGGGTTTAAATTCAGTTTCATTTAATACAAAGAATTATGAAGTTATTACGAGGAAAAATCGATAACGATAAGTTACTCCATTTAGCATTCGGCGGTTGGATTATAGCGTTTGTACACGTATGGTGGTTAGGATTGCTGCTTTCTGTGTTGTTAGGCATTGGAAAGGAGTTAGTGGATAAGTATATTCGTAAGGGTAAGATAGACGTTGTAGATGCGTTTTTTACCGCTTTCGGAGGTTTTATCAGCGTTATAGTTAATAGTGTTTTATTTTAATCTTTAGAAAATGGAATATTATCATCAACACTCACCTTTCAGCATACAAATAGAACCAACTGAGGGTTGTAATCTTGGTTGCTCATTTTGCGGTTTGAGAGGAATGCGAGAAAAGGGTACAACTCCGTGGAAATTCATGAAGTTGAAAACAGCAACCGATATAGCCAGGAAGATAGCAGAAGCAGGATGGCCAAGTAAAGTAATGTTTGCAATGCATGGGGAGCCGACTTTGAATCCTAAATTGCTTCAGATTATTCGTATATTCCGGCAGTATCTTCCTTCTAATATGTTCTACATAATTAGTAATGGTTATGGGTTTACGCACGATAACGACCCATTGGAATACACGAAAGCGTTATTTAAGGCTGGAATTAATCATATCATTCTTGATAATTACGCACCAAAGGGCGATTGGTCAAAAATAGTTAAGGCGGTGCAAAGTAGTTATCCGATTATCTATTTTGGTAAGGATAAAACGCCAATGTTTCGCACCGAACGTAAAAACGACATTCTTGTTTTGCCGCCAATCAATGTGGATAATATAGGTTTGGTTCGTAATTTAGTAAATCATTCTGGAGCAGCGGCACCATTAAGCGATAAACATAACCATAAGCGTTGTACAATGCCTTTCCGGGAAATGTCGTTTAGGTATAACGGCTCTGTGGCGTTATGCTGCGACGACTTCAGGGGTGCTTACAACTGCGGTAATATAAAGGACTATGAAAAGGTCGACAACCTTTGGAATAACGAACGTTTCCAAGCAGCACGAATAATGCTTTACAACAAGAGCCGAAGTTTCAAGCCTTGTATGGGTTGCACTAATCAATCCGTGCGGGTTGGGTTATTACCTGACCCGACTGGACATGATACGCTTGAGGAAATAACTCCAGAAGTTGCTGAGTTTACAAAAGCAGTAGGAAACGAAGGATATCTCAGCAAAATTATAATAAAGCGTCCGTGGGAACAATAATCACTAAAATATATAAAACATGAATAAAAGAGAAATACCTTTAATTTTGCGCCATTACGGCAAAACGCCTATCTATGCAACTGAATATGCAGCAGGTGCAGACTTATTTTCCGCCAATGCTACTGATATAATGCTTTTGCCTGGTGAAAGGAAGTTAATTCCTACTGGCGTTTGCATTGAATTGCCAGAAGATTCGGAAGCGCAGGTGCGTCCCCGAAGCGGATTAGCGTTAAAGAAGGGAATTACGGCTATATTAGGAACGATAGATAGCGATTACCAAGGAGAAATCGGTATCATATTAATCAATTTAGGTAGCGAATCATTTATAGTTCATAGAGGTGAGCGTCTGGCTCAGTTAGTGTTTAACGGAGCAGGAGGTTTATACCAAGCCAAGTTCAAGCACGTTACAGCGTTTGAAAGAGAAAGTAAACGAGGCGAGGGTGGCTTTGGACATACCAGAATGTGATTAATAATTCATAATATGGACAAAAAAGGATTACAATTAATGGCCGATTACGTTTTCCTGGCTAAATATTCGCAGAAGAAGGAAGATGGAGAGTTGGAGAGCTGGAATGACACTGTAGATAGAATTTACAGTATGCACGAAACTAAATTACATTCGCTTGGTTTAATGAATAGCGAAGTGAGAGGATGGTTACAGCGGTGTAAGGAATTAGAGTATCAAAAGAAAATTCTTTCATCTCAAAGGGGACGGCAATTTGCGTCATCAAATCCTAATAGCGGTATTTTGAAGCATGAGGCAAAGATGTATAATTGTTGCTCGACGTTAATAGACCGAACAAAGGTTTTTAGTGAAATTATGTATCTTTTGCTTTGCGGATGCGGTGTAGGATACTCACTCCATAAAGCGTATGTTGATAAACTCCCAGAAGTGAAGCAACCAACGCTATCTACCAGACCCACCTATGTTATTGATGATAGCATTGAGGGTTGGGCTGATAGTATTAACGAACTTATGGAAGCGTTATTTGCTGGAGAGCAGATAAATTTTGATTATTCAAAAATTAGGGAACAAGGTTCTTTGATTGATGGTAAGTTTATTGCTCCTGGTCCTATGCCTTTGCGTAATGCTCATGAAAATATTCGTAAAGTAATGTATTTTGCCATTGGGCGAAAACTTACTACGCTGGAGGTGCATGATATAATCTGCTATATTGCTGAAGGAGTTATCAGCGGTGGCGTTCGTCGGTCGGCTATGATAGCGTTGTTCGATAAGGACGATAACCTTATGCTGACCGCCAAAACAGGAAGTTGGTGGGAACAAAATCCTCAACGTGCTATGGCTAATAATAGTGTGTTGATAAGTAGGGGTGATGCTTTAACGTATAAGGAAGTCAAGGAAAAATTACAAGTCGTTCGTCAGTTCGGTGAGCCTGGTTTTGTGAATGTTCCTGATTATTCCTACGTTGTAAATCCTTGCGGTGAAATCGTTATGCAACCGACGCTTGGAGATAAAACAGGATTTGCTTTTTGCAACCTTGTTGAAATTAATGCCGAGCGTATGGAATGTTCGTCAGACTTTTTTGAAGCAGTCCAGGCGGCAGCGTTTATTGCTACAGTTCAGTCGCTTTATACTAATTTCAAATACTTATCTAGCACCAGCAAAGAAATAGCAGAACGTGACCGAGCAATTGGTGTAAGTATTACTGGAATATTTAGTAATCCATGGATGTTTAATCCAAAGATGCTTCAAAAAGGAGCAAAATTTGTTACCTTTACCAATGCTCGTTTTGCAAAAATGTTTAATATTAATGCTTCAAAACGTTCTACGACTATTAAGCCAAGCGGCACTGCTAGTAGTATCCTTGGACTTGCTTGCTCCGGCATTCATCCTGCTCATGCGGACAAGTACCTCCGTCGTATCAGGATAAAGACATACAGCCCAGAATACAAAGCATTACAGAACACACCTCTCGTTAAGTTATTACGCAATGATGAGGCGGTAATTAGTTTTCCGATTGTTGTTGATGAGGCAGCGATATTAAAAGATGATATTTCAGCCGTGGAGCATCTTAAGAAAATCGCTTTGGTAAAACATTTTTGGATTAATAAGGGTATTGCCGATGGGCAAACTATTACGAATAATGTAAGCGCCACTGTAGAAGTTATGGATAATGAGTGGGATGAAGTTGCTGCGGTATTATACGCCAACGACCATCTTTTTACAGGAATCAGTTTTCTTCCAAAGGTAGGTGACCAAATTTACGATAATGCTCCATTCCAGCGTCTTGCCTCAGAAGAAACGCAAAAAGAATACAACGATATAACAGAATACCTTAATAGCAATGATGTTAATTTTTTGAAAATTATGAGTCGTAAGACAGATACAGATGCTAGCGATTTAGTAGCCATAGGCTGTTCTGGAGGTGCGTGCGAGTTGAAATAAATGTGTTTTCTTTCATAACTAGAACGCTGGGGCGCTATTGCTCCAGCGTTTTTCTTTCCGCCAAGGTTATTAATTACATGAATGCACAGAAATTTATACTAACGATAATAAAGCAAATTGAACGTTTAGACCCAACGCTATTTGTTTATGGATATCAAAATTCTAATTTACCCCATTCAAATACTTGGTATGAAATTAGTGTGTCGGATTATGAACTTTATATGAATGATGAAAGATTTAAGTCTCTTGAAAAGAAATGGGGAAAGATAGCAAAAAATAGTAGGGTGAAAATAATTTTTGTTTGCGGTTGGAAGCCAACTGAGGAGCGTTTAGTAAAGTTAATGAATGAAAATAATTTAATCCTTAATATTGAATAAAATGAAACTTACAAATGACGCTGCAGAAAAATGGGCGGCAAATGTTATAAGTCGTTGCCATACTCCATTAACCGAAATTCAGTCAAGTTACCTTATTACAATATTTATGAATGAGGAAAAGATGGAGAATGATAAAGATATTGAAGAACTTTGCACTAATCCGGCAAAGGGTGGTTTAGTATGCATGGCAATGAGACGCTGTAAGTCCGTTGATATAGAACTTACCAGAACGGCTGCTTTGTTTTTGGGTTTAATACTTAACACTCCAGGGGAAGTTACAATGGCTGCTGCCTATATTAAGTATATATTGAGGGATTGTGTAGATAAAAAAGTAGACGCTAGTTTTCTTTGCACATTATGTTTTCCTAATGGTGTTCCATCTGAAAAAGATTGGCATGAATTGTGGGACATGCAAAAGGTGGATTTTGAAGAATTAGAAAATCAACGTAAAAATAGCATGTTTGTTTCAGATAACGTTTTAGATTATAAACTTTCTTATCAAACTATATCATGAAAAATAATATTTTAGTTACTGGTTCGGCAGGTTTTATTGGTGCAAATTTAGTGATGCGTTTAATTACGGATAATTTAGCATCTACTGTCGTTGGAGTTGACAATATGAACAATTATTACGATGTGTCGTTAAAAGAGCATAGATTGACGAAAATACACGATGCGTGCGTTGGTAGTTTAGTAGATTACAAATTTATTCGCGGTGATATTAGCGATAAAGAATTTGTAGAAAAACTTTTTGCTGAACATGAATTTGATATAGTTGTAAATCTTGCTGCCCAGGCTGGCGTTAGATATAGTATTGTAAATCCTGATGTATATATTGAAAGTAACATCATTGGATTTTTTAATATCCTCGAAGCATGCCGTCATTATCATATTAAGCATCTTGTTTATGCTTCATCAAGTAGTGTGTATGGAAATAAAAATTCTGCATTTGAGATAACCGACCCAACTGACCGACCAGTAAGTCTGTATGCCGCTACTAAGAAAAGCAATGAATTATTTGCTTATTGCTATTCAAAGTTGTATGGAATACCAACAACTGGATTACGCTTTTTTACTGTATATGGTCCCGCTGGTAGACCGGATATGGCGTATTTTGATTTTACAAACAAATTTGTAAGTGGCGAAACGATTAATGTATTTAATTACGGTTGTTGCTTAAGAGATTTTACTTATATATCCGATATAACAGAAGGAATTGTTAGAGTATTAGCCATTCCTTCTGTTGAAACAAATCCTTATCGTATTTACAATATCGGCAGCGGTAATCCTATATCTTTAGCAACTTTTATTATGATATTGCAAGAGGAATTGATAAATGCAAAGGTATTACCAGAAGATTATCAATTCTATAATCATAAAAAATATGTCCCAATGCAGCCAGGTGATGTTTTTTGCACTTGTGCTGACACAAAGCCACTTCAAACGGACTTTGCGTTTAGACCTTATACTACTATTAGAAGCGGTTTGAAAAGATTTTGTGAGTGGTATAAGCGGTATTACAAAATTCCGGATTAAAATTTTTTTTTGGTAAAAACCAAGATTTTTCTTTTTATTTGGAAAATATTTAGTAATTTTACTCGCAGAAAGGTATGGTAAAAATTAAGAAAAATTGCCGTATCTGATTGAAAATAAAATTGTAAATTAAAAATGGAGAATAACAAAATGAAGAAAATTTCAAGAAAAAGTCTGGCTAAAATTGCTGAAATAGCAATGTTTGGACTTGGTTTTTACCTTATTTGCTGTTACTGCGATGACGGGATTTACAATGGTCGCTTGATTGCGGGTGCCGCTTTAATTGTAGGTTCTTTGTATTTAGAACGCAAGAATTCTAAGTGAAATTAATAATTAACGTAAAATAAAACTAAAATGGAAACAAACGTAAATATGGATGCAATCCAAAAGAAACTCCGTAAGTTGCAGAAACTTTATGAAGGAGCAAAATCAATCAATTCGGAGGGCGAAGCTGCAGCCGCAGCCGCAGCAATTCAGCGTATCTTAACTCAATATAATATCACCATGTCGGAAATTGGTGAGGAAGTTGATAAAAACACCATTATTGAAGAAACTTACAAATACGAGTATAGCGGTAAGACGCATGGCGGTAACTGGGAAAATCGTTTAGTGTACGTTATTTGCAAGCATAATTTCTGTAAGTGTTTCAAAAGTGGCGACAAGCGTATGCTGGTAGTTGGTACAAGTGAAAATATGGAAATGGTGAAATGGCTTCGCAAGTTTTTGTCTGAACGTTTCTTAAAACTTTCTCTCAAGCGTTGGAAAGAGTATCAAGAAACCATTGAATATGCATTAAATCCCTGCACACGCCATCATTTCATGCGTCATTATTTAGTAGGTGCAATCGTCGGTCTAGACCAGAAACTCACTGAAGAGCGCAGAAAAGATAAACATGATGTTGACCTTGGTGCAAAGGTTACTGCTTTGATAGTTCGTAACGATGCAGCCATTGATTCTTACATGGCATCTAAGTATCAAGTTCGTCGCGGTAGAGGTTACAAAACTACAATGGATTCCGCTACAGGAATGGGAATTAAGGATGGGCGTGAAACTCAACTTTACAAACCGATAGCGGATAATGCTCACGCCAAGGTACGCAGCACTGCTTTGCTTGGTTAATTCAATAAAGGTTAAGACCATGGGTTAGCAATTCCGCCACCCCAGGGTTTACTATTTTAATAATTTAAAAATTTGACAATATGAACAAAAATGAAGTAAAAAGTACTGCGGTCACAAAGGCTGAAATGCGTCGTATAATGACCGAAATGGAAGCACCCGAATACGCTAATGGTGTTAAGAAAGAATTCTGTGCTACGTGTGGAAATTTAGTTTCCTGCGGCATGTTACAGCGTGAGATACTCTCCAACCGAAGTAAGGGAAAATCTGAACCACGTCAGTTGCCGCTTATACGCTGCATAAATCTTAATTTCAAAAACTACGTCCATCAGGACAATAATATCTTGTAGTTATGAATATAATATTCGATGGAAATTTTCTAATTCACAAATGCTTCAGCGTGTTTAGTACCTATTATCGTGGTCAGGACATGTGTGAGGTATTAGCGAAAAAGGAAAATCAGCAGGTCTTTATCCGCAAGTGTATTATTGACCTTTGTGCCGCAGTCAATAAATTTACCGACGTTGAAAAAGTAGTGGTGACCATCGACAGTAGCAGTTGGAGATACAACCTTTATGCGGATTATAAGTATTCGTTGACGAAAGTCCGTGACGCTTATTATCCGCAGTTCTTAGACCTGATAAAGCAACTGGAAAATCTGCTGCGTAAGCGTGGTTTAATAGTCACCCGAGTTAGCGGTGCTGAGGGTGATGATTTAATGTGTATATGGTCTTTATTTTTTGATATTAATGACGAGCCGTGCGTCATCATCACAGGAGATAGTGATATACGTCAGTTGATAACCAAGAACGTTTCAGTTTTCAATAACCATTCCAAGATGCTGACTATGTATTGCTTGCCGGGAAATGAGGTGTTTTGGAATGAGTATCTTGATGCCGATATTCAAGTAGTACCGATTGAGCCTTGGAAAATATTGATGCAAAAGGTTATCTTGGGCGATAAAAGCGATAATGTACCACAAGCCAAAAAAGGATTTGGTCAAAAGGCATTTGAGAAGTTTATCGCTCAGATTAATAAAAAGTTTCCAAAGGATAAAGACCTTATTACAACAGCAACGTGGATTGCTCAATTGTTTGCCGATTATATGCACGAGCCGTATGAAGAGGTGCTTGGTAAGGTATTGTTCAATTTAAAAGTGACTTGGTTAAATGTTTCGGTATATAACGAAATAGATTACCAAACAGAAAGCGGCAAAAGTCTGCTGGAAACTATGCTTGACGAAATACCTACGTTGAAGGACACCTATACATATAACAAAGAATTTACGTTGGAGCAGTTTTATGGAATGATGATTAAGTAGTAATCAAGCAAGTATTATTCCATAAAGTATAACATAAAAATTTAATACAATGGACGAAATTAAAGACGCAATTCAGGCTGCAAGAGCACAACGTATCACTCATATGGTCAGTCAGTTCCTGAAGTCAGAAAATGAACGTATCTTTGAAAAAAGCATGGCTACTCCAGAAGATGATGGGGTTGACTATGATGACGATAATAATGAAGGCATTGAAAAGGCACGTTCAGGTGTTTATGCAGATACTGCAGAAAACCGTCGTTTGAACCGCGTTGGACAACAATATGGCGGTAGGAAGCAGGTTGAGCAACCAACTGCTAAAACCGCCAGTAATCGTACCCACGACATTCCTCGTATTATGCGGGCAATGGGTGAAAGTAGTAAGATGGCTGCAGCGGTTGAAAGTTTAGCAGATGTCGATTTTTCAGAAATGGATGAAAAAGAAATTAAATCCGTTGTTGAAAAATTACCTGCTAAAAAACTTGATGAACTTTACGATAAACATATTGATGGTAAAAGTGGTAAATCTGATGTAAGTTCTCATGCTTCTAAAGCAAGTGATGGTGCATTGAAACGTGCAGCAGCCGATGAAAATGCTTCTGAAGATGTGCGTAACGCAGCAAAGGAGGAATTGAAGAAGCGTGGTGGTGATAATGGTAATAACACTGATTATATTAAAAAAATTGGAAATAAAGAATTTGTTGAGGGTTTAAAAAATGATAAAGAAGCTTTAAAAACGCTTGATAAAGGAAGTGATGAATATAAACAAACTAAAAAGCGTGTAAAAGAAGCAAAAAAAAAGGATGGAGGAATACATCGATGAAGTTTTTGATGCTGAATTAGAATTTAATGACAATGATTCTCCAGATTGGAGAGATGCTTTATATAGAACTTATAATGGTTTTAAAGATGTTATTTCTTCTAAAAAGTTTTTAGAACTTGCAGGTCCGCAAATGGATGGTGAACAGAGAAGTCATGCTAAAATGTTTTTCAATTTAAAAAATGCTGGAAAAACGGATAAAGAAGCAGAAAATTATATTTCTGCGTATAAAGGGGAATTTGATAGATTGTTTTATAAGGAAAATAAAGATTTACGCCAAGCTCGTTATTTAGCAAATGATGCTGCAAAAGATGCTGCTGGTATAAAGGATTTGTTTACAAGATATGACGAATAATTTTCATATTTAATTTGAATGGCGAATCATAAACATAACGTGGTAATAAAGTCGCCGTATCCTTGCGTTAATGAGTACGAAAAAGATTTCAATAATCAATGGCGCAAGAATACGGCTTCTTGCTTGGCTGAAGTGTTAAAGTATATCGCTGATGCAGCCAAAGAAGTGATGAATAATAATCAAGATAACGTTACCGAAGAATGATTTTTACCCAGGCGCAAATACAAGATATGCTCAGCATATTACAACGTTACGAACTTTTGTTTATAGCGAACCAGCTAGGTACAGACTTTCTTTCAAAGACTGATAAGGCGATACTCCTTGCTGCAGGCATTAATGTAGATACATTTAAAAATAAGCAAGGAGTTATCGAGCATGCATTTCTATTTGGTATCCTTGCTGAAGCGATAGGTGATGCTCGAGCAAAGAATATGAATTATAAGCAATTCCAAAACTTTTTAGCAAGCGGTAATTTTATACCTTTGAATGAAGATGAGGAATTTGCTTTGCAGCATATGAAGCGTCGTGCCTATACTGATATTACAAATTTAGGGGCACGCATGCGTACATCGGTAGCAAACGCTGCTTTGAATAGTAATGCTAAACAAGCAGCAATTGTAGCAAAAATCATAAAGGAAAAAACTGTTGATGCGGTTAAAACACGCCAAATGGCTCGTGCATTAGCAGCCGACCTTGCTCGAACATCTGAAGACTGGGAAGTTGATTGGTTACGCATTAGTCAGTATTTAATGCATGAAGCATTCAATACAGGAAGAGCGCAGGGTATTTTACGTGAACACGGAGCAGATGCGGAAATATGGTTTGATGTTTTGCAAGGTGCTTGCGAACGCTGTAAGGAACTTTATTTAACCGACTCAGAAGATGAAGATAGTGAACCAAAGATTTTCAAACTAGGCGATATATTAGCAAACGGCAATAATATAGGGCGCAAGGCACCTAATTGGTTACCAACTATTGCTCCAACGCATCCATATTGTCGTTGTACTGTTAATTATAAGAAACCAGGCTATGCTTGGAACCCAGCCACCCATGCATTTACGTTACCGATAAAACGTAAGAGCAGTAAACTTGGTAATGTTAAATTAAACATTAAAGTTTCAAAAGGGTAGTGAATTATCAACGTTAAATTTTATGAACTGTAAATAAAAATTGTTATGGCTAAAAAACAACTCATTATTCAGCCTCATTCAGACGATGCATTATTTTCTGCATCGCATTTGCTTTTCAGCGGTAATGTTTCAGTATGTACTGTTGAAAATAATGCTAAGCGAGTAGCTGAGGATGAAAAGTTATACGAGTTTCTTGAAATTCCATACCAACATTTGAACGTGGAATTTGAAGATAATTCGTATTATGATTTCAAGAAGCAACATAAAGAAGTAAATGATGACGTGGTAATTGAATTTATTACCGATTATTTTGGTAATAAAAAGACTGCTGAAATACAGCGTGAGGTTATTGCATATGTAAGTAATTTTATTAAGCGTCATAAAAGCGTTGTAGTCTTTTTGCCTTTGGGTGTAGGGCATCCGTTTCATATTTTTATCCGTTACGTTATTGAAAAGGAATTTGAGGGCAATAGCAACGTAAAATTAAAATATTATCGCGATTTTCCTCAATCTTATAAAAAGAAATCACAAAAGCAGATGGAGGAATTGCTCAAGCAATATGTTCTTCAGTCGCAACATAAGGTTGAAGATTTTGCGGCTGTTAAGTGGGAGTTGGCTAAAAAATTCTATAAAAGCCAAAGCGGTTTACTCTGGTTTGAGCAAGCATACATTAGAAAGAACCTGCCTGAAGAAATTTACGTTAAGGGTGAAAGCAGCGTTTAATATAAAAAATTAACGCTATGAAGATATTGATTATACAACCGCACTCTGACGATGCCTTGTTAAGTTGCTCCAGGTTTTTATTTTCAGAACAAGATAAGGTCAGAGTGCTTACAATAGATAACGACCCAAAGCGTATTAAGGAAGATGAAGCAGTAGGTCGTATGATAGGAATCAAGTATATTTCACTTGGTTTTGATATCCAAGACAATAATGATTATAAAGAATTCTTTAAGCAATTTAAGGGTGAAACTTTGAATGACGTTAATGTTATTAAATTCTACAGAGGTAGGTTTGGTAAACGCATCAAAGAATTTCGTACTATCTTACTGAATAAGATAAAGTATTACATTAATAAAGGATATGTGATTGTATGTCCGCTTGGTATAGGTCATCCGTTTCACTACTTTGTTCGTATGCAGTTGCGGGATTTAGAAAGCACCTTTATTTTCTATAAGGAATTTCCGCATGCATATAAACGTAAAGCAGCGGAGCAACTACAAGATGAGGAGCAGCGTATTGACTTATTACTTACTGGCGATGATAAGGAAATAAATGCTTTGAAATATCAAGTAGCGCAAAAGTGTTATAAAAGTCAAAGCGGTTTTTTCTTTTACGAGCATGATAACATCGCTAAACTACATTCTGAAGAATATTACACCCTGAAGGAAATTGAGACGCCTACAACCAGGAAAGCAAGTGCGGAACGCCATATTAAGATATATGTTATCAGTAAAGGACGACCTGACGGAAAATCGTTTAAGCATTTCCGTCTTTGCGGTCAACCTTATACTGTAGTTGTTGAACCGCAAGATGAAGAAGCGTATCGCAATGCAGGTCACGAAAATGTACTTGTATTGCCAGAAAATGACCGAGGTGTTAGTTACGTTATGAATTATGTTAAGAATTTATATGACGGAACTAACCCAGTGGTTATGATGGACGATGATATTTTATCTTGGTTTTATAATTTACCCAATGAGCCTAAAATTTCATTGTCTTTAAAAACGGCTGAGGAATTTAAGTCGTTCTTTGAGGAAATGGATAGGGAAATATGTAGTACTGAATTTGATGTTGGTACTGTAGGAAAATCTGCTTTCGATTGGAATACTCCGGATGTAAGTCCTAAAATAGTGTATCCTGGTTCTCGGTCAAGGTATTTTACCATGGCAGTCGTTTGGATATTTAATTCTAATAAATTAAAGGCATTTGATTTTGATACTACATTGAAATTCAAATCCGACATTGACTATTCGTTAAAATGCATGTACCTTGGTTTTCGAGTTGCTAAATTTATGCGTTATCTTCAGCAAACACGTATGAATAAGGATGGTAAACAAAAAGGCGGTCTTTCTGAAACTTACCAACGTACGGAAAATCTTATGGAAGCGCAAAATATAATGCTTGAACGATGGCCAGATAACGTTGTAATTGATACTAAAAAGAAACCTACTAATGGAGTGCCTGAATTGAGGACAATTTATAAGGTTTTCGAGAACACGCCGAAATGTATGACCAGGATTCAAAAACTGGTTAAGCAGTTATAAATACGTTGTTCAGTGATTAATTAAAACGTATAATAATATGAATGAGATTGAAAAAGCAAAACACCAAGTAGGTGATATCCATCCTAATGGCAAATGGGTGTGGACGGAGTATGCTCCCGGAAAGTTTGATTGGAAGAGTATGAGGGGAAAGCATAATAAGAACAAAAATATTTCCACGTCTACAACCGCCAAAACTGACGAGGATGAGACTAAGAAAAAGACCACTACTGTTACCGAAGATAAAAAAGGCAATGGAAAGGAGGTAAAGATTGAGCAGAAAGTTGAAGAGGATAAGTATGATGCCCCTGAAGCCAAAGTTCAGTATTCCTTTATGCCTGACCCCAAGTATGGTTTTAAGGCAAAAAAGTCTTGGACTGTCTTAAATCCGAAGACTCATAAGCCAATGGAACAGAAGCGTGAAACCTATCGTAAGGCATACGCTGACGTCAACCTCACTCCAGACGATAAACTTTTGAAAATCGCCAATAATCCTAAGGGCAATCCTAATGTTCGTATGATTGCTATTGAAGAAGCCATGGCTCGTGGTATTGATGAAAGTAAAATTTCTCCAAAAGGCAAATTGCAGGATGAGTGGGATAGAGCAAAAGAAAAATGGGAAACCATGAATCCTTCTGATGTTATTGATGTTTCGGAGGAAGAATATGAAGATTATAACTCGCCAATTGAGGGTTTAGGTCTTGAAGAATGGGGTAAAGAAACGTTTCCTGAGGGAGATGATGGCTGGGATAATTCAAATAATTCATATATCAAGTCAAAATTTAATGATTTGAAATCTTTGAAAGACCGCCAGCAATATGACGCTTTTCGCGATTATATGAAACGTCAAGACCCATATTATGACCCGCCAAAAGCAATTCTTGGTGCGTTGAATATGCAGTTAGACCATTTCATTACTTCTAAGAAGCGTCCTATGTTTGTTGCTTCAGGTGGTGCTGGTGCTGGTAAAACTTCCGGCTTCTTGAAGATGGCTCGTTTGAACGGCATGGAGCGTTACGACCCAGAAAAGAATAAAGATGACAATGCTGATAACTACGATTGGGTGTTAGTTGATAAGGATGTTAATTCTGCAAAAGAATTTAATGAATTACTTACTAAACATAAGGGCAAGTTGTTAGTGTTCGATGATAAAGACCGCTTACTTACTACGAATAATAAAGACCTTGTAGGTATGATGAAGAGCCTTGCCGATGAAGACCCTGAAATTCGTACCTTTAAAAATAGTCGTACTGGAGAACCAGAGAAATTTACTGGCCAAATGCTTTTCCTTACTAATAAAACCAAAGAAGTGTTGAATAGTGATGAAGACCATAAGGCAATTATGAGCCGTGCTGATAATAACGATATTCATTTTACTACTCGTGAAAATTTAGAGGTTCTTAAAGACCGCTATAAGACTATGGGTAAGAAAATGGTTAATGCTAATGCTCAGGAAGAACAAGAAATTCGCGAGGAACTTTATGATTTGTTTTTAAATAATCAGGATAAGATTGACCCGCAAACATTTAGTGTGCGTACTTTTACAAAGATGCTTGAGTTAATTGATACTAATCTTGGTGGTCGCAAAAAGGCTGAAGAAAATGAAGAATATGCTGAAGCAATTGGTGGTAATAAGTTTGATTGGAAGCGTTTGGTTCTGAAAAATCTTAACAAGGCTGTTGAGGTTGAAATCGGAAATCAAATAATTACACCTGAGTTATCGTTAGAAAAAAGTGCTATGGTAAGTGTAGATGAGAATGACGAAAGTGCGTTAGCAAAGGCATTCAACGATGAATTAACCATGTCTGTTGAAGAAGCAGAAGGAATATTATTATGAAGAAAGATAAACTTTATAAAGCATTAGAAACTATTGCCCTTGGGTACTCTGAGGGCAATATTTCTATTGACCGCTTGGAAAAGGCGGTTGAGAATTACAAACTCAAGAGCGACTTCACCGATGATTACGATTACCAGTTCAAAGTATCAAAGAGTTGCTTTGATTCATTACATGGTTTAGAGCAGGAAGAAGAAATAGCAAAGGCCATTGTTCCAGGACAAACAAAGGTTATTGATGGCGTTCTGTATGTTTGGTCTCCTACGAAAAGCGGTTCACAAGCGGAATATGCTTGGCATGTAGTTAAGCAACATAATGGTAAAAATGTTGGTGGCGGTAGTAAGTTAAGTGCTGGCAAAGAAAAGGATATGAATGTTTTGGTAAACGATATGTTTCCAAAAGACCTTTCATCTCTCACTCCAGCTATTGACCCATCTACAGGAAGACCTTATTCTATTGGAGGAAGTACTGGAGCACAACTTGTTGAAGACCCAAAGAAACGTACTTTTTTGAAAAAGCAAAGTACGAATAAAGGTTTTATTGCGGTTGAGTATGCCGCTAATCAATTGTATGATTTAGTTGGTTATAAAGCCAAGGTGTGTGAATTGTACGATGAGGGTAACGAATCTGTTTTGTTGAGTAAATTCGATTGGAGTTTGCAAAATATTTCTCCAAGTGATTACAAAGACGTTGCTCAAGGCTTCATGATGGATGTTTTATTGGCAAACTGGGACATCTATCAAAATGATAATGTTCGTAAGGATGCTAGTGGTAATATTGTTCGTGTCGATAACGGCTCGTGCTTTGATTACAGAGCAAGAGGTAGTCAATCAGCAAGTAAATTTGATGATGATGTTGTTCAGACCTTTAATGGAATGGCTTCAAATAATAGACAAATTTATAATTTGCTTTCTAAGCAAGATATACAGTCACAGATTGACAACATCAAGGCTCACAAGGAAGATATTTTAGCATTTATGTACGAAAATAATATGCTTTCGTATGCTAAAATAATGGAACAGCGTAACGATAATCTTGATGA
>Ga0247609_10000141_pt1 | contig 101130 bp, 88 predicted proteins | sample 172DNAGHGlowgp2_FD_193487 | JGI IMG/M metagenome (GOLD analysis project Ga0247609, IMG submission 193487) | Sheep rumen microbial communities from Palmerston North, Manawatu-Wanganui, New Zealand - 1728 DNA GHGlow gp2 | ecosystem: Host-associated > Mammals > Digestive system > Stomach > Rumen ...
ATGAATTCGGGATCGTCGGGGTTGCTCTCGAACACGAAGTCCGTGCTGCACTCCAGCTTGGCCCATTCAGCGGGGATCTCGACTTTGGTGATTTCACCGCCGCGATCCACGGCTGCATAGTTCATGTTCACCACATCCTCACCCTTCTTGCCGTAGGACTTCACGATGAATTTCTTCATCTGCTCCACAGCGAGGTCGTAAGGAATGACGCCGGAAATCTTGAAGAATGCGGATTGCAGGATGGTGTTGGTACGGTTGCCCAAACCGATCTCAGCGGCGATCTTCGTAGCGTCGATGATGTACATGTTGATATTGTTGAGAGCCAAGTATTTCTTCACGAAATCGGGAAGATGTTTCTTGGTTTCAGCCACGCTCCACGGAGAGTTGTAGAGGAACGTACCGTTCTTCTTCAAACCGCGCAGACAGTCATATTTCTTCAGGTAAGAAGGAACATGGACGGCCACGAAGTCGGGCGTACCCACGAGGTAAGGAGCCAGGATGGGCTGGTCACCGAAACGGAGGTGAGAGCAGGTGTAACCGCCTGACTTCTTGGAGTCATAGTCGAAGTATGCCTGGCTGTATTTGTTGGTGTTGTCACCGATGATCTTGATGGAGTTCTTGTTGGCACCCACGGTACCGTCAGCGCCGAGGCCGTAGAACTTGGCTTCGAACGTGCCCTTAGGCAGGATGGAGATTTCCTTGCCGACCTTGAGGGAACGGTGCGTGACATCGTCGTTGATACCCACCGTGAACTGGTTCATCGGCTTGTTGGAGGCGAGGTTCTTGTAGATAGCGAGAACCTGAGCCGGGGTGGTGTCCTTGGAGGAGAGACCGAAACGACCGCCGATGATCATCGGGTGGAGTTCGGCATCCTTGAAGGCTTCCACGACATCGAGGTACAACGGATCGCCGTTGGCACCGGGTTCTTTCGTGCGGTCGAGGACGCAGATGCGCTCCACGCTCTTCGGCATCACGGCCATGAGGTACTTCACGCTGAACGGACGATAGAGGTGCACGCTGATGAGACCGAGTTTCTTGCCAGCTTTGTTCTCCTTGTCGATGACGGTCTTGACGACATCGGTGATGGAGCCAATAGCGATGATGACGTCGGTGGCATCTTCTGCGCCGTAGAAGGTGAAGGGAGCGTACTCACGACCCGTGATCTTGCTCATCTTCTTCATGTATTTGGCGACGATGTCGGGAAGAGCGTCATAGTACTTGTTCTGCAACTCTCTGGTCTGGAAGTAGATATCGGGGTTCTGGGCGGTACCGCGGGTCACGGGGTGTTCCGGATTCAGGGCGCGCTCACGATATTCCTTGAGGGCTTTCCAGTTGAGGAGCTTCTCAATCTTGCTTTGGTCAGCAGCTTCCACTTTCTGGATTTCGTGGGAGGTGCGGAAACCGTCGAAGAAGTGCAAGAACGGGACACGACCTTCGATAGCGGCCAAGTGAGCCACAGGAGCGAGGTCCATGATCTCTTGCACGGAGCCGGTAGCCAGCATGGCGAAACCGGTCTGGCGGGCGCTCATCACGTCGGCGTGGTCGCCGAAGATGGACAAAGCCTGAGCGGCGAGGGCACGTGCGGAGACGTGGAAGACGCCGGGAAGGAGCTCACCAGCGATCTTGTACATGTTGGGGATCATCAGCAAGAGACCTTGTGATGCGGTGTAGGTGGTGGTCAGAGCACCAGCCTGGAGGGAACCGTGGACGGCGCCGGCGGCACCAGCCTCGGACTGCATCTCCACGACCTTCACGGTCTCACCGAAAATGTTTTTTCTGCCGCCAGCAGCCCACTCGTCGATGTATTCAGCCATCGGGGAAGAGGGCGTGATAGGATAGATAGCGGCGACTTCGCTGAACATGTAGGCAACATGGGCCGCAGCCTGGTTACCGTCACAAGTCATAAATTTTTTTTCTGCCATAACTAGATTATAAATTCTTAATTGGTTGATTATTAACAGTTTTTGATTTCGAATAAAAACCGCGCAAAGGTACAAAAATATTCGGATATAAACAGACGATTGTTGTTTTTTTGTCTTTATTATTTGGGCGAGCCGGCGCGGCTATGGAGGCATCTGCGTCTCGCAGATGTAGAGACGCGCCATGGCACGTCTCTACGACCCGTTTCGTTACTGTACGCCGCCACGCCGTCGGGCTTTCCGCTGCAATGTTTTTGGCCCGCCATATTCTTAGGGGCGAATAATTATTCGCCCCTACAACCCATTATACGACAATGATTTACAATTCGTTTCTGGCCAAAAACATTTCCGCTTCAATCCCTCTCGCAATCCCCGTAGGCACGGACGTATGCAATACGTCCCTGCACCCGCCGCCGGATCATAATCCCGTAACCGCGTGCCGCCCCTGCCGGGGCTTGGATGAACGCGGGAAACATCTCATCTACCGAGCTTTGACCCCCCTACCGGGGTCTGTGGCAATCGGGATGCACGCCGTCCTGTTTTTGTTAAGATAGGCAAACTTATTGTTTTTATAACTTCACGATTATATGACTACTCAACATTTCTTAACCTCTATTCCAGTATGCTGAAATATCACCATCGAAAATTTCATCAATCTCATAGCCTCATCTTGAGCGTATGTGTTGGCTTATTGACCATAACCATAGCATCCGTAAATAGTCATTAAATAACAATTTCAATATACTAATAAGATGAATAAGGTGATTTATAGGTTTTCTTCTCAACCCAACTGATTTTTACATTTTCACTACCAATGAAGGCGTTTGGGTCAATGCTTGAATTCCATTCGTCCGCCTTGGACAAAGTCAATAATGATAATGAGCGACAGTCTTGAAATGCATTTTTAAATATTACAATTGATGCTTTAGGAAAATCTATTCTCTTGATTTTTCCACATCCTGCAAATGCATACGGATTAATGAGTATTTTGATATAATTATCATCCTTAAAACTAACATCTTCGAGGTTGGTGCAACCATAAAACACTCCCTGAGGAATATCCAAATGACAATACATATGAACTTTTGTCAGTGATGTACAACAAGCTAATCCAAATTTCCCATAATCTGCAAAACTATCATATTCTTCATCAGGTAATTCTTTTAAGTAAGAGCAATGATAAAATGTCATGGCACAATTATCCATTAACCCCTTTTTGATACCAACTATGGATTCAATCCCTGTACAAGCAAATACAATGTCTCCACTCACTATCTCTATCTTGGACATGTCTATTGATTTTAATGAACAACAATTACAGAATGCAGCAGAGTGCACGCTCACTCGATAAAGAGAATGTCCTCCTTTAACTGCAGATAAATCTACATTTTCAAGTGAAGTACAATCCATAAAAGCAGCTTCTGGTATGTCTTTTAAAGATGAGGGAATGGTTATTTTTTTTAATTTTTTGTTTCCTTTAAAACATCCTGGAGCAATGGAGCAGACTCCTTCAGGAATAACAAATTCTTCTATGTCCCCCGTTACAGATAGTATATTGTTTAGGGGCATATCATAAATAGCCCCATCTTTTTCAACAGTAGTAAAAGAGTCGTAGAAGGATCCTTCCGGCAAGATATGTATTTCCATTAAATCGGATGGTTTTTCCTCCCAACAATACTCTCCCAAATGATAGGACTCCTTGTAATATTCATCCAATTTCACAGAGAGATTTAGCCATAAACTTTTATATGCTTTATATGTTATGTTGACCAAATTCAAGGTTCTGTTTTTAACAGCATATATCAGCATGTAATATTTTTTCTTCTTGTTATTTTTAATGCTAATAGGGATTGGGCAACCACGATACAGATACACGTAACAGATAGTATCCATCCCACTATAGTATTTTGCCACGGCTCTAAAAAAATCAAAAAATGTATAATACTTTTTTTCAGATAAAGCATGATTATGCAGGATGTATTCATCATATTGTAACTCAATCAGCTCTTCAAGGTTCTCCAATGTAAAATCTTTCAAATCGTCTTTGAACATTGAAGACTCGTACTTTTGCATATATTTTCTCTCAAACTCCATTCTCGTCATAAGGTATATGGGCGAATTCGAAGTCTCTATAGCAGTCATTATCATTTCATTTGTAAGAAACACTTCAGGCACACCAAACAAATTGGTACCGTTGTTCTTAACAGAGTCCAAATAATAACTATACTCGTAATTATGATTTTTCCCAAAATATTGTTCATGTAACTTTTGAAATAAACCCTTCGCAATGTTATCCATAGTGATTCCTTTTATCATTTCAGCAATTTCCTATTCCCCACCTTCTCCAGTACGGCCATCAAAAAGAATTTCTCTTTCAAAGCTTAATGCCACGCCGTTGTTCGACATTGCGAAAAGAAGCATCAAATTCTGTTCTAATGCTGAGGTGCGAGGAAACTTGTCTGACACAATGATGTGGCAACTTACATCAACACTTGCTGTAAAGTTTACAGATGCGCTATTGGAAGCCAACTTTTCTTCAAAAAGATGCAGCGCAGATGTCAGTTGGCTGCTTGCCTTTGTATATGTGTCCTCTATTGCGCTATATGAGTTGCCCTGTGCCTGGTCTTTGAACTCCAAGAACACAAACTTTTGCTCATCGAATACGGCACCATCTGCCATCCCTCCGACCCGTTGCTTAATGAGTTTCTTGTCTATTGGCAACAATACAATCTCGTTATTATCCGGATTGACACACATACAGCAACGAAAGGAGTCCTCCTCTCGTTTCGAAATACAAGTGCCTTCAGCATCGTCAACGATCATAAAATTACTATCGTGCGAGACCTCAATGCAATCAAGCACTCCTGGATTGTAACCTCTGAATGCACTTGCCAACTTGAGTCTTTTTACAGCTTCTGGTATGTAATCAGGCATACTCATTTCTGGAGTGTTTTCAAATATAGTTGATACAACTTGTTGAAATTGCCGCTTATAGCATCTGATACCACATCCAAGTAATTAACAGAGACCAAACCTGTCCTGTTGTCTTTTATGGACTCGCAATATGTCTCTCCACCTAAAGAAAAAACAGATACATTGTCACTATTCATGCGGAACTGCGGAGCAACAATATCGTTTACTTCATCTTTGCTTTCATCTGTGTTCGACAACTTGTCCGCCAGCATGCTAACATTCAACGCGGACAACAAATACGGACTATGTGTGGTGACTACCATATGTGAGCATTCGTCACTATTTGCTACAGAGATAAGTTTGTTCAGGACCTCTCGCTGGTTGGTGGGAAACAGATTCTGTTCAGGCTCCTCAACCACGTAGGTATCAAAGCATCTCTCTTCACGAGCGAAGTCGGTAACCATCAACATGGGCAATGCTGATTGGATACCAGATGAACATTCTTCCAAAGAGATGTGTTTCTTTTCATCATCCAATACAGAAATACAATCAGTTCCATTGCTTTTATCATATTTCACACCCAAAAAAGAAGCATCGTATGTGGAGAAATGATTCTTTGCTCTTTCATACAACGACAGATATTCCATGAGCGTGTTGGGTAGAGGTATTTGCGATAAAACGATACTTGCCAATGAGGATGAAACTGCACCCGCCAAATTGCGCTCTGCGGGTATGTAACACGCATATCTCAGGTTTGCTCTTAAAAAGCTGCGGTTGTCGTTAATAGAATTTTCTATTTGTGCGTCTTTTATATCATAGCCGAGATTAATCAAATTATCTGCGGTCGAGACACCAATTAACATTTTACATAAATCATACGCTTCATCTTCAGTTTTACCGTCAATTGTAATGTTGAAATTTCCATTATGATATGCAATATTTACATCATCTCTACCGTAATATTCGATAATTGTATCTGGAGCAAAATACTTTTCAATCCTCATTTTTTTAAATTCTGACAATGGGTTATTATTCTTGCAGATGTTTGCCCACCAATAAACGTCAGAGAGTATTGTTAGCAACTTGGCGAAAGTACTTTTGCCCACGCCCTGAGGCCCAATAAAGACCATAAGCTTTGACAATTCAATGTCAATGTCCTTTATTGGTCCAAAGTTATGTATCTTAATTCTGTTCATAATTAGTGTATCTTAATCTTAATCTTAATATTGATATTATGGCAACGTGAAGTTATTTGTTGATGTACTCAGCCATCGGGGAAGAGGGAGTGATAGGATAGATGGCGGCGACTTCGCTGAACATGTAGGCAACATGGGATACAGCCCGGTTGCCATCACAAGTCATATTTCTTTTTTCTGCCATAATGTGAGATATAAATTCTTAATCGATTGATTATTAACTGTTTTTGATTTTTAATCAAAAACCGCGCAAAGGTACAAAAATATTCGGATATAAACAGGTGATTGTTTTTTTTTGTCTTTATTATTTGGGCGAGCCGGCGCGTCTCTACATCTGCGTCTCGCAAATGTAGAGACGCGCCATGGTACGTCCCTATGAGGCGGCGGTTCCGAGCATCGCACCGTTTCGCCTTGCGATCCCCCTCGTGCTGAAAGCACGAAATCTTAATAACCCCACATCAGCGTAACGAAGTGGAGCGCAGTGTGGGGTTGGACGTGCGCACACGGAGGTCAGCGTGTTGAAGGCACGCAACTATCGTCTGAATATCACGGGCACCTCATAATAGCATCGTATAGGAATTCCCCGAACCGTGCCGGGATGCCATTTCGGCATGGACATGATCACGCGAACAGCCTCCTCGTCGCATTTGGGATGCAGCGAGGTTTTCACTACCGGATTGCGGACACTCCCGTCCTTCTCCACAACAAATCTCACCAAAACGGTCCCCACGGTATCCAAAAACGCGTCGTTCGGGTAGTGGGTTTCACGGAGCAGGAAGGCATTCAAGGAATCGATGCCACCGGAAAATGTCGGGAAATGTTCGGGAAAACGATAGATTGTGTCGCCATCGGTGATATCAGCGAAGAGCGTAAAATCCGGATCATCCGGGCTTGGCAAATCAAACTCGAGATCGGGGTCATAGTAATCCTCCCCTATCACAATCGTGTCATTCCCTTGGATTTGGATCATTCGGGAATAATTTGCCCCGCACTCAAGAATGTTCAAGACGACTTCTTCCTGGCCTTTGTACGAATTCCACTTCTCTACGAATTTCTCCAGCGACTTGCTCCAATCTTTTCCTAAAAATTTAAAAAAGGACGGGATTAACGGCAACGTGTCACCCCAATCTCGTTTATATAAAATCGGCGAATATAAAGGGACGAAACTGGAATAGTAACTAAACAGTTCCATAGTATATTTTTCATCATCAGGAAAAGAAAAAATAACATAAGCACCATGCAAGAAACTCACCCCATTGTCATAACAAGCATGAATGCAATCCATGTCCTTGAAGGTGATAGAGTCTTCCGTCAACTGAATATCACTATACTGGAATTGGCAAAGCGTGTCGTATGTCGTGCACTTATAACACTGTTCGTGGACAAATATGGCAGAAGGCAGCTTCTGTGGTTCCTGCGCGGATACGACAATAACCACCGCGCAAAAGACAACGGTCAATGTCACCGACAGCAATATATTTCGATTGTGTATCATCATGGCGCGAAAATACACTTTTTTTCGACCATGCTCCGTTATTTTTCACAAGAGCATAACTAACGCATCATGTATTTGCGTGCCTCCGGCACGCTGTCCTTGCGCATTGTCCGCACACCCCACACTGCGGCCAAACGGCCTGATGTGGGGTTATTGGAATATCGTGCCTTTGGCATGTAGCGATAGCTACTTCTCAAAATATTCAAACGCATCAACAATATCCAGATACACCCCGTCGAAGTCGGCAGCGAGGATGCGGTTGAGGTAGCTGTCGCCAGCACCGCAGATGATTTCCTGCCACGCGGGGCCCCAGTAGCGGACCTTGTAGTTGCCCCGCCACTCGGGGTTCTCACGGGCCAGCCACGCCGGTTTGTCGCGCTTCCACTCCGACTGCCAATAGTAACGGTAATCCTCCGCCTCGCCAATCGACATATAGCAGATAACCAGCCTCTTGCCGCCGTTCGCCTTCTGCTTCAGCCGTTCCACCTCTTCCGACGTGAATGCCATGTCATCTTCGAAAAACAGATCAAGGATGAGGAGATCATAGTTGGTGGCGGAAACGGCATCCAGAAATGCTGCCTTACTGGAAAAGTGTTCGCAATTAAGAAGATACAGGAAGTTTTGGGCATCGCTCAGATGGACAATGTCCTGCGCGTTCTCGTGTGTGGGCGCACCGGAGGGAATGACGTCCAACTCGCGGCTCGGGGCGGCGAAGGAGACAAAGCCCTCCGCGTCGCAACGGCTGCGGGCGCCGGTCACATACTCCGACCGGGAGCAGTAATCGGTCACGAGAATGCACTTTCCCGCCTGCTTCGAGCGGCGGAGATACGACAGCAAATAGTCCGTCTCGGCTGCGGGCGTGGGCTCGTCATCGCGCTCGTACCCGTAGAAGAGATCCTCCTGTCCGTGACCGTCAATGGCGGCCAGATACGTTGCGGCGAGCTCCGCATTGGCATCCTCGCCCACGGTCACCAACTCGACGCCGTTCTGCGGAATCACGATGAAGTCAGGGGTTTGCGCCCGTGCTGTCTCGCTGATGCGCACCACAAAGTCGCGCATCGCTTGCCGGTAGTCGTCGCAGGGTGTCACCTCCGGTCGGTTGCAGGAGGTGCTCAGCAGGACCACCCAAAGGAGCAGCCCGCACAGCTTAACATATTGGTTCTTCGTAAACATGCTGCAAAAATACATTTTTAATGGTCATTGGTTATGGGTTATTGAAGCTTGGCCAACTGTCAAACACATACCGATCATTGCCGACATAATCTACATTGTTGAACATTTTTCGGATGTCACTCAGGTTTTGCCAGTTAGCCTTACTTGTAATAAGGTACCAGTCTTCCAAAGGTTGCCTCGACTGTGGATTTTTTGTATAGTACTCTACAAGTGTGCTTTTAGAAAATATTCGCACAGTATGTATTTTATACGGTGCAAAAATATACATTTTCCAAATATAAAAAACTATTTCCAATATTTGTATATGTTTTCCGGTGATTTGACTAATCGCAATTCCAGTGTATTTTGTACTTTTGCCATTGTCTATAAAACAATCGTTAGGTTTGTATATTGTTGTAAATCAAGACAATAAGAAAAATACGAATATGAAAAACAAACATCTTTTTATCGCGATTGTTGCCGTCCTGTTGGCGTCGACGGTTTGTGCGCAAGTTCCTAACATCGAGATGGTTCATGTGCAAGGCGGGGAGTTCACGATGGGGTGTACTGACAAACATTCCGACTGTTCCGTGATCGAGGCCCCGGCTCACCCTGTGAAACTCAACGGCTTTTACATGGCCAAATATGAGGTGACGCAAAAACTCTGGCTGTCTGTGATGGGGAACAAGAATCCGTCCAAGATTATCGGCGACAGCTTGCCCGTCACGCGCGTCAGTTGGTATGACGTGCAGACTTTTATTGGCAAACTGAACCAACTCACGGGCAAGAACTACCGTTTGCCCACGGAAGCGGAGTGGGAATATGCCGCTCGCGGTGGCCAACTCTCCAAAAATTATAGGTTCAGCGGCTCCAACGACTTGGAGGAGGTGGCGTGGTTCAGGGATAACAGTGACGACGAACCCCACGCCGTAGGCACAAAAAAGCCTAACGAATTGGGACTATACGACATGAGTGGCAACGTGTATGAATGGTGCAGCGACGGTTTTGACCGTTATGAATGGAATTATTACGACACTGTGGAGAATCCCACAGGTTATAATTTGGGCGAAACCAAGGTCTATCGCGGCGGTTGCATGACCAGCTATCCGGATGTCTGCCGCGTCTCCGCCCGCAATCAAAGCATTCCCAACGCCCAATACGCGTATGTGGGATTTCGTCTGGTTTTGGACGAAAAAGCCCGATAAATGTCAGGTATTATATGTCCCCGTTAAGATTACGTTTATGAAAAAATCCCGTAGCCTCAGTTTCATCATCATCATCCTTGTTTACGCCCTCGCTTTTGTCGTCGGGCTGTTCGTGTACCGCTGTACTGAAAGCACAGGCTGGCACTATCTTTGGCAGCTGTTCGTCGCCGATGTGGCGGCAACGGTGGTCGTCTGGTTCTTTGGACTTCTGTTCCGCAACGTCTCGGTCTATGACCCTTATTGGAGCGTGTTTCCTCCCGTAGCCTTTCTGTTTTGGGCGTTTCACACGCAAACGTGGTCGGTGCCGGTGATCCTGTTGCTCATGGCTTCGTGGTATTGGGGATGGCGGCTGACGCGAAACTGGGCAATCACATTCAAGGGTCTGGACCACGAGGACTGGCGTTACACCCAATACCGCAGCCTGCATCCAGCGCTTTTCCACCTTCTCAACCTGTTCGGGTTGAACCTGATGCCCACGATTGTGGTCTTTGGTGCCATGCTGCCCGGCCTGAAAATGTTTGAGTGGGGATTCACATTCCAAGACGTCCTTGGATTATGTAACGAAGGAATATACACTTTGTTGGTTACCACACTCCAACTTTGCATTGGTTTCATTGTCTGCATAGCGGCGGCCACCCTCCAGCTCGTAGCGGACAAGCAGATTCACGACTTCCGCGCCGCCAACCCGGGGCAATACTGCCAAGTGGGGCTTTGGAAACATGGGCGGCACCCCAATTATTTTGGCGAAATCATGTTTTGGTGGGGTATTTGGTTGATGTATTTCGTTTTGGGCGGCATCGACTGGTTTATCTGCGGTCCGATTGCGATGACATTGCTTTTTGTATGCGTCAGTGTCCCGCTCATGGAAAAACGCCAGCTCCAGAACAAGCCGGGATACGCCGAATACCGAGAGAGAACCAGGATGTTCCTGTAATCAAGACCGAAATTCCGGCATTCACCGTGGACTGACACGTATTGGGCATGCGCCCCCTCTTGGAATTATTCACCAATCACTAATCACCAATCACCATTCACAATTAAATTCGTATCTTTGCCGCGAAAATTTTAACGATTATGATACCCCGTTATTCGCGTCCGGAGATGAGCGCCGTCTGGACTGAGGAAAACAAATTCGGCGCCTATTTGAAAGTGGAAATCGAATCCGCCGCTGCCTGGAGCAAACTCGGTGTGATTCCGGCTGAAGATGTGCAAAAACTGAGGGACAAAGCCACCTTCGATGTGCAGCGCATCTACGAAATAGAAAAGGAAACCCGCCACGACATTGTGGCCTTCACCCGCACCGTGAGCGAGAGCCTTGGCGATGAAAAGAAGTGGGTGCATTATGGACTCACCTCCACCGATGTGGTGGATACCGCCAACGGCTACCTCCTCAAGCAGGCCAACAATATCCTCCGCAAGGATCTCCAACGATTCATCGAGATTCTCAAGAAACGCGCTTACGAGTTCAAGGACACGCCCTGCATCGGGCGCACGCACGGTGTGCACGCCGACATCACCGCCCTCGGTCTGAAGTGGGCGTTGTGGTTCGAGGAGATGCGCCGCAACATCGAGCGTTTCGAGATGGCCGCCGCCGATGTGGAGTGCGGCAAGATCAGCGGTGCCGTGGGCAATTTCGCCAACACCCCGCCGTTTGTGCAGGACTATGTCTGCGAGCAGCTCGGCATCCACTCCGCCCGCATCTCCACGCAGGTGCTGCAGCGCGACCGTCATGCCCACTATATGGGAACTCTCGCGCTCATCGCCTCCACCATGGAGCAGATGGCCATCGAGGTGCGCCACTGGCAGCGCACGGAACTCCGCGAGGCCGAAGAGGCCTTCGGCAAAGGACAGAAAGGCTCTTCCGCGATGCCCCACAAACGCAACCCCATCGGTAGCGAGAATATGTGCGGTTGCGCGAGAATCCTCCGCGGCTACATGGTCAGCGCCTACGAGAACATCCCGCTTTGGCACGAGCGCGACATCTCCCACTCCTCCGCCGAGCGCATCATGCTCCCCGACGCCACCATCCTGCTCGACTACATGCTCAACCGCTTCGGCAATATCTTGGAAAACCTCGTCGTTTTCCCGGAGAACATGCTGAAAAACATCTACTTGACCCACAAAGTAATCTTCGCGCAGCGCGTCATGACCGCCCTCATCAACAAGGGCTTCTCCCGCGAAAGCGCCTACGATCTCGTGCAGCCTATCGCTATGAAGGCCTGGTTCGAAGGACAGGACTACAAGGAGCTCCTCTCCCAAAACGAGACCGTCATGAGCCACTTCACCCCCGAAGAACTCGACCAGTGCTTCACGTTGGAATACTATCTGAAGCAGGTGCCCGCCATCTTCGAACGGGTGTTCGGCGCATGAAACGTATGAGATTTGACAAACAGATATGATAAATGAAGCAGAGACACGAAATTTTGCGTCTTTGCTTCATTCGTACATTAAAATGCTATGGTTTTTAGCAGTAACATCTTCTTGATACTGTTTTTGCCCGTTTTTCTGGTAGGATATTTTGCCTGCCCGAAAAAATGGCGGAATATGGTGTTACTGTTGTTTTCCATCGTTTTCTATGCCTATGGGGCTTCAACGTTCATTCTGTTTCTCCTCGGCTCGACGGTCGTCAATTTCTATCTGGTCAAATTGCTGTACAAGGCAGAAAGACTTGCCTATAGAAGATTGTTCGCGGGATTGGCCATTACCGTCAGTCTTGGGATTCTGGCCTATTTCAAATACGCCAATTTCTTTGTGGACAACCTGAACTCGCTACTCGTTGCGTTCGGTTTGGAGCCGTTCGTATTCGCGAAGGTGTTGCTGCCCATCGGGATATCTTTCTTCACGTTCCAATCCATCACCTATGTGGTTGATACCTACCGGAATGTTCACAAGCCGATGGAACGGCTGACAGACTATATGCTCTACATCATCATGTTTCCCCAGCTCATTGCGGGACCGATTGTGCGCTATTGTGACATTGCCGACGAGATACGTCACCGGGAGCAGAACTGGCCGGAGATTCTGCAAGGTTTTTACCGTTTTGTGATAGGGCTTTCCAAGAAAGTGCTCATTGCCGATGTTATTGGTCGTCAAGTGGACCAGATTCTTTCCGGGAACCTTTTGACGATGGGTACCGATACGGCATGGATCACCATCATCGCCTACACCATGCAGCTCTATTTCGATTTCTCCGGCTACTCTGACATGGCCATCGGGTTGGGCAAGATCATGGGATTCCATTTTCCCGAGAACTTCGACAATCCGTACAACTCGTCAAGTGTCAGTGAGTTCTGGAGGCGCTGGCATATCACGTTGGGCACGTTCATGCGCAACTACCTCTACATTCCCCTTGGAGGCAACCGCTGCTCCAAACCGAGGATGTATTTCAACCTCTGGGTGGTGTTCCTCCTTTCGGGATTATGGCATGGCGCGAGCTGGAACTTCGTTGTTTGGGGCGCGTATCACGGCTTCTGGCTTGTGCTGGAACGCATCGGTTTGGGCAAGGTTTACGAAAAGATGGGCAAAGTGCCCGGCGTTCTTCTCACGTTCATCATTGTGACAGTGGGTTGGGCTCTCTTCCGCATCGAAAACCTGTCGGATGCGTTTACGTTCATATCCAGGCTCTTTGCCTTTGATTTTCAACCTACTATACCGATTTCCAGTCCGCATTTTTACGTCACACTCCTCGTGGCCGTATTCTTTTCGTTCTTCACGCTGTTCCCTCTCGGAAAGAAGTCGCAAAAAGCGGTTTTCTACACCGACTATTCGAATCGGCAACACCTCTTGGTTTGGTCGTTTGCAATGCTGTTTTTCGTATTCTGTCTCAGTGCCCTTAACGCAGCTGGGTTCAGTCCGTTCATCTATTTCAGATTTTAAGACGCCGACCATGGAAAACGTTTTTCATAAGATACTGTTCTTTTGCACCATAGCGGTCATGATAATCTTCTTGACCCAAACGGTTACAGGGGTTGTAAAGCTCGAGCCTCTTCACGGTGCCACCGTTGAGGCGGAACAGCCTAAGCTGACTTTCGAGAGTTACGTTGACGGTTCATTTCAAGACAGTTTGGAGCAATACCTTCGGGCTCATTTCGGATTTCGCGAGATTCTGGTTCGATCCTATAACCAATATTTGTGGAACTGCTTTCATGAACCGAACAATGCCACTATCATGCGCGGGAAGGGTAACTGGTTGTTTGAGGAGGTGTATGTCCGGGATTTCTACGAAAGTCTGATGTACGATTACACCGATAACGTGGACGAAATGAAAAAGACCTTTGAGACCGAGGTATTGCGTTTTTGGAAAGTGCAGGAGTTATTAAAGGAGTACAACATCCATATCTTTCTTGTCATACCGCCTTGCAAAAGTATGATTTACCCGGAATATTTACCGAAAAACAGGACCTATTTTCGTCCCGAAGGTCTTCACGCTTACGATTATTACACGAGACGATTCGATGAACTCGGGATGAACTATATTGACTTTGTGCCTGTTTTCAAGAGAATGAAAAACACCGTCAACTATCCTTTGTTTACGGAGACAGGCTCGCATTGGAGCAACATTGCTTCCGTTTACGCTTTCGATACCATCGTGAAATACATGGAATCGCTCGGGGGAGATAATCTTTTCAATCTCGACATAGGGGAAAGATTCCCTGGCAAGACCCGCTCCCCCGACAATGATGCAGAACAGCTCCTCAATCTGATCTTTCCCATAAAATCGCCCCGAAATGTGTATGCGGAAGTAAGGGTCAAGGAAGACTCCACAACCGTCAAGCCAAATTTTCTCGCTGTGGGGGACTCTTATTATTTCAACATTGCCGGGACCGTCCCGATTTGGGAAATATTCCAGTCATATCCCTACTGGTTCTACAACAGCTCCATTTATGCGGATGACGAGCACACGTCCACTTTGGAGGTGGATATCGAGCGGGAATTGATGCGTCCAGACTACATCATGCTTATTTACAATCCGGTGACGATGTATGAATTCAGCAGTTATTTTTTGCCCAGAGCTTTGTTACATCTTTGTTTTGACAGGGCAGCCATTGATTCATTGGCCCTGGATCTCGTGCAAAGTATCACAAGGCATAATCCGACATTATACAAAAAGGCTCAGATGGTGGCAAAAAACACCAACCAGCGCTTGGAGGATGTGCTGTATGGAGATGCCCTGTACTTGCTGCGCACAGACCCGGAATTATACATCAACGAGCTGAAAGGCGACACATTGCCCACTTTGCGAAACAAAGATTTGGATTCTATTCGAAATAATCGTACTTTTGCACCTCCAAGAAAATAGGAAAATGTAAAGATTTCACCCGTAAAAAAGAACCAACCATTAAAAAGATACATTATGAACAACTTACACATTCTGGGAGCCCAAAACTCTCTCTTCAACGAGTTCATCTCGGAAGTCAGAAGTGCCGACGTGCAGATCGACAGTATGCGTTTCCGCCGGAATCTGGAGCGCATCGGCGAGATTTTCGCCTACGAAATCAGCAAGAACATGGCCTACGCCGAGCAGGAGGTGGTCACTCCGTTGGGCATCGCCAACATTCCCCGTATGCAGGAAAAGCCGGTGCTGGCGACCATTCTGCGCGCCGGACTGCCGTTGCACCAAGGTTTGCTCAACTACTTCGACCACGCGGAAAACGCCTTCGTCTCCACGTTTCGCAAGTACGAACGCGACGGCACCTTCGAGATTCAGATTAACTATCTCTCCTCGCCCGAGTTGGACGGCAAGACGTTGATTCTGTGCGACCCGATGTTGGCCACTGGACAATCCCTTGCCCTCACATACGAGGAATTGTTAGCCAAAGGCGATCCCTTGCACACCCATATCGTGAGTGTCATCACGAGCCGCCAAGGTCTCGACTATGTGATGAGCAAACTCCCCTTTGACAACTGCACCTTCTGGATCGGCGCCGTTGACGAGGAGTTGACCGCGCAATCCTTCATCGTGCCCGGCCTTGGCGACGCCGGCGATTTGGCATACGGTATCAAGGAGTAGAAACGTAAATACCTGTCGTGGAGACGCACGCCCGTGCGTCTCTACGAATACCCCAAAAGGGCTTTCGGCGATTGGAAAAGCAGGTGGATGTCTTGATGATGTAGCCCTGTGGTTGCTCCTGTTCCTTTCTCACTCACTTCGCCGCAGTTTGTCGTATCGACACTGCGAATCCGCCGCACGGGGCCATCCGCAGTTTCAGCACGCTCTTGGCCGTGACGGTTTTCTTCGTGATGGTGTAAGACTGCGTGTTGTAGCCTTCTCCAGGCAGGCCGCTGGCATCCTTCCCATCGGCGTAGATGGTAGCTTCGTATTTCATGCCGGGTTTCAGGAAATCCAGCTTGACCTCCACCTCGCGGGCGTTTTCGTCGGTGATGCCGCCGACATACCATACGTCTCGCGGGGTCTGTAGAGACGCGCCATGGCACGTCTCTACGGTATCGGAAATCGCATACACGAATCTTGTGGCACCGGAAATCACGCCCTTCTTGCCGTCCGGCAATTGCCCAACCCCGTCGGCCGCCTTGTTCAATGTGGATAATTTCGGATGGCGGGCTGTCACGATATATGCACCGGGCTCGGCCATAATGTAGAGGCTGGTGTCCCAATCGACCGCCACATCTTTGATGAACTGGAAGGCGTCCATGAAGGGCTCGTAATGTTCGGGGAAGTCGGCGGCCATCTGCAGGGGCGAATAGAAGGTGACGTACAGTCCCAGCTGGTTGCAGATGGTGTGCTGCATCTTGTCGCCCTTGTCCCAACTGACAATCTTCTCCATGTCGGTCTCGAAAATGCCGGGGGTGTAGTCCATCGGGCCGCCTTGCAAGCGGGTAAACGGCAGGATAGTGGTGTGCCCGGGTTTGATACGGCCGCGGAATTCGGTACCCATCGCGCTCTCGTTGCCAATCATGTTGGGCCAGGTGCGGCACAGTCCTGTCGGGCGCACAGCCTCATGGGCGTTGACCATAATATGGTGCTTGGCAGCCTCCACGATGGCGTAATGATAGTGGTTGATGATGGGTTGGCTGTAATGACCCTCGCCGTGCGGCAGAATCTTGCCCACATAGCCGCTCTTCACGGCATCGTAGCCGTATTGGTTCATCAGGTTGTAAGCTTTTTCCATCCAATGTTCGTAATTGACGGTGGATGAAGAACTTTCGTGATGCATAATTAGCCGTATGCCCTTCTCGTGGGCGTATTTGTTCAGCGCGGGCAGGTCGAAGTCGGGGTAGGGGGTGAGGAAGTCGAACACGTAATCCTTCTCCTTGCCGTACCAGTCTTCCCAGCCGATGTTCCACCCCTCGATGAGGAGTGCGTCGAAGCCGTGGGCGGCGGCGAAGTCGATGTAGCGGCGCACATTTTCGTTGTTGGCGGCATGGCGACCGTGAGGGGTGGCTTTGGAATAATCAGTCACGCCCTCTTCTTCGTACGCGACACCTTCGTTGCCGGGCATCCCGAGCCGTACCGACGGGAAGTCGTTGGTATAGCTCCAGCAGTTCTTGTCGGAGATCATCTCCCACCAGACGCCCATGTATTTCACGGGGTGAATCCAGGAGACATCCTTGATGGCGCACGGTTCGTTGAGGTTGAGAATCAGGCGGGAGGCGAGCACGTCGGTGGCCTTCTCGCACACCTGCACGGTGCGCCAGGGAGTGTGGCACGGGGCCTGCATCCGCCCCTTGTAGCCCGTGGCGTCGGGCGAGAGCCAGGCACGGAAGACAAAGGTCTTGTCATCGAGGTCGAGGTGCATCGTCGGATAATTCAGCACAGCGGCCTCGTGGATGTTCACATACAGTCCGTCGGCGGTTCTCATCTGCAAAGCGGTCTGCACACCCGTGGGCGAGAAATTCTTCCACGGCCAGCCGCAACCCTTGTGCGCGTCGTCGTAAAGCCTGCGGATTTCCGACAGTTTCGATTCGGAGAAGTTGTATTCCTGCGTGTCGTAGTCGCCGGGAATCCACCACGCGGTATGGTCGCCGGCCATGGCAAACTCGGTCAGCTCCTCCTTGATCCAGAAGTAGGCCAGCGCATTATCCCTCGGGAACTCGTAGCGGAAGCCAAGGCCGTCGTCGTAGAGGCGGAAGCGGATATACATCACGGTAGGTTTTTTCTCGGTCGAATGATCCATGCTTTCCACGCTGCCAACAGGTTGCAAGAGAGTTACAACCATTTCATTGTAGTGGTTGCGGATATGCGCCTCCTCGCCCCATACGGGCTCCCACGTCTCATCAACGGTGGGGTAGTAAACCTGGTTTTTGAGCACAAAAGCATGCGCCAGGTCGTCGCGCCATTCGAGGGTGAAGCCCATGCGCGAGGGCAGCACCACGGGTTTTCCGGCGCGGTTGAGCGCATACTGCGGCTGCCCGTTCACCACCGCGAACGTGAGTTGCAACTGTCCGTCAGGACTTTGCAGCGTCAGTGCGTCGGCGGGCATGGCGGGAGCCTTGGGGTAGTTTTGCGCGAAAGACGGCAAAACAAGCATTGCCGCGAAAAACAGGATGAGGGCGTATGTTTTTTTCATAATCGGATTATTTTCTGAGCGCAAAGATACAATTATTTATTCAACTTTCGTGTTTATTCAACTTTCGCATATTTATTTGTGGTCGTGTCGGGCAGGGAATTGGCGTTGCCAAACAGGGTGAAGCAGAGGTGTAGGAGACGACTTCCAAGGGTTATAGTCAAAATCTTCCAATATGTCAAAGAACGTCAGAAACCGTTCGCGAACTGATTTCGACGGCAAAGATACAATGCGGAGAATCGTGTAGGGTTTGTTGATGAGTAACACGAACCTAACACACAACGCACACATTGTAAATCAAGCAGTTGGAAAAGCAAAAAGTTGAACATCAACAAAAGTGCCGTTCCGGAAATACCGATAACCGAACAACACGGAATCAGAAACACGGCACACTGAACACCCCCAGCACCCACCACCGCAGGCATATCGCAAGACCTTCGCAAGTCCAGGCAAGTCTTTCGCAAGTCTAAGCAAGCACTTTTACTTGCCAACCACTTGCCATATACTTGCCATATACTTGCGAAATATTTGCGAACTATTAACCGACATATTCCCGCCTCTCGAAAATCTCATGCAACTCCGTGTTGCTCAGCTTGCCGACCCAGCTTTCGCCGGTGGCCACGGTCAGCTCCGCCAAGTCCTTCTTCTGCTGAATCATCGCGTCGATGCGTTCCTCGAAGGTGTTGCGGGTGATGAACCGGTGTACCAGCACGTTCTGGTGCTGTCCGATACGGTAAGCCCGGTCGGTGGCCTGAGCCTCCACGGCAGGATTCCACCACAGGTCGTAATGGATGACATGGCTCGCGGCCGTCAGATTCAGTCCCGTGCCCGCCGCCTTCAACGACAACAGAAAGACGCGGTCGCCCCTGCTGTTCTGGAAACGCTCCACCAGCTCCTTGCGCTCTTTCACGGAACAACCGCCGTGCAGGAAGAGCGGTCGTTCGCCAATCCGTTTTGTAATCATCGGCACTAACATGTCCCCCATTTCTTTGAATTGTGTGAAAATCAGCACTTTTTGGTTGCTCTCCACGATGCTTTGCAGAAGGTCAAGCAACAACAAGCTTTTCCCGGAAAGTTCAGGTACGAAATCGCCGTTCTTTAAGAAAAGCGCCGGATGGTTGCAAATCTGTTTGAGCGCGAGAATCATCTGCAACACCAACCCTTGCCGTTTGAATAACGAACGATTGTCCGTACTCTCTATCCCCTCGATTTCCTTCATGGCCCAGTCGGGACAGCTGCAACTCATGCTGAGGTCTTTCCACGAGGATGGGAAAATGTGCAAGCCGATGGTTTGCGCGATGGTCATGATCTGTGGACTCAGCTCGCGGTTCAGCAGTTGTGCCAGCAGCGTGGGGTTTTCCAAATCACTGTCTATCAGCAGGTCTATCTCTTGCTGCTTGAATTTTGGAACGGTGATGCTGATGTTGTAAGGTTTCTTTCTGCTCCCCTGCACTTTGGCGGCGACGAGGTTGTCTTTCACGTCAATGCGCAGCACAGCGCCTTTGCGTGCGTATGTGGCACCGCGTGGCAACCGGTTACTGTAGTCAATACGGGAGAGAGCGTTCAGCTACTGCTCTCCCCACCATGTCATACCGAATTTCTGAGCCATAGACTCCTTATTTCTTCCTCAACGACTCATCCCACTCTTCCGCCGCCTCTTGACAACTTATAACATCGGGATCGTTTGGGTCATAGTTTTTGTCGATGTCGTACCATTCAAGCTCCTCTTTCTCTTCGGCGCTCTTCCTCTTCTTCTTCGCCATTTCCAACAGGCGCATGTAGCCCGGCACGCCACCGCAATCCTCCGGCGGACACGCACCTTGGCCGTCCACGAATGTGATGCGGTGCTTTTCCCCTTTCTTGTAGGGACGGATGCTGACCACGCTGATTTCATGCCACCAACTGTCGCCGAAATCGTATTCGAATGCCATTTTGTCCTTCTCGGCCTTCAGCAAATCCGAAAGCGTGTAGTCGGAATAGAGTTTCACGTTGCCGCGGAAACTCATACCCACACTCTCCTCGTCGCTGTAGAACGTCTTGTTGTGCATGAAGTGGAACAGATGTATATCATCCCAGCCCATGATGTCAATCAGGAGATGCCCGAGGAAGTCGAGCTCCACGTTGGAGGGGACCTTCAGCTCGCGCCAGATATCGATGCCGATGTCGTTGAGCTTGATGCGAAGATGATACTCCGACACGTTCGGCCGCTTGAGGGTCGGTTTCTCGTAGAGAGGATAGTAGTCATCATCATCGTAGTCATAGTCATCATCGTAGTCATCGTCATCGAAATTGTCATCGTTGTAATTGCCGCCGTTCGTCAAAGGGGGCAAAAAGGCGAAGTTGTCATCCACAACGTCTCCGTCGGGAAGATTGTCGCACTCTTTCTGCCACTCGTCCAAGATTTTGTTGGAAAGTATCACGGCGAGCTTATCTCCATTGATTGCCTTTCGGAAGAGGTCAATGAAGCCTAACATAGCGGCTTTTTCATTGGGAAGATCATCCAACATTGAGTTTTTTGATTTCTTTGCCATAGACTATTGCTGTTGATAAAACGGAGGCGCGAAAATACAGAAAATTCGCCGGAAAATGATAGTTGTGCAAAAAAAATGCACATAGCCCGTAAAAAAACAATTCCTCATGCAAATCTGAAATGCAATGGGATCAACGTATTCGGAATTTGTGTACATTTGCGGCCTTTTAGATTTTTGAACGATGAATGAGAATAGACGCAACGGATGCCTTGTAATTCTGTGGATTCTGGTCGCTTTTTTGGCTGGATTCTCGCTCGCATTGCATATAAGCCCCAATCGTTTGAGCAAGAAAGGGAAGACCCAGCTCAACAAGATGAGCGAGGTGATGAGCTATATCGACCAATACTATGTGGATTCCGTCAATGTGGATTCCATTTACGGGCTGGCCATCAACGCGATGCTGCAAGGGCTGGATCCACACTCCACCTACTCCACCGCCGAGGACAACAAGGCACTGATGGAGACGCTGGAGGGTTCGTTCGAGGGCATCGGCATCCAGTTCAACATCATGAACGACACGCTGATGGTGGTCTCGGTCATTTCCGGCGGCCCCTCCGAAAAAGCCGGTCTGATGGCGGGCGACCGCATGGTGGAAGTGGATGGGAAATCCATTATCGGCATCAAGAACGAGCAGGCTTACAAACTGTTGCGTGGCAAAAAAGGCACAAAAGTGAAAGTCGGTATCCTGCGTCCGGGGTTCAAAGACAAATACACGTATGAGATCACGCGCGGGGTAATCCCGACCTATACGGTGGACGTGGCCTACATGATGGACGGCACCACTGGCTATATCAAACTCAATGAGTTCGGCAGCACCACCGCCAAGGAGTTCAACGACGCCATCCTGAAGCTGAAACGGCAAGGCATGACCTCCCTGATTGTCGATCTGCGCTCCAACACCGGAGGATTTTTAGATGCCGCCATTAGTGTTTGCGACGAGTTTCTGCCCAAAAACCGCGAAATCGTCTCTATCGAAGGGGCAAAAGTGCGCCCCGAGGTGGTTTACGCCTCCAAAAAAGGTGACTTCGAGGAGGGCAAGGTGGTCATCCTGATTGACGATTTCAGCGCATCGGCAAGCGAGATTGTGGCGGGTGCGGTGCAAGACAACGACCGCGGTATCATCGTGGGCCGCCGTTCCTTTGGTAAAGGACTGGTACAGCGGCAGTTCGATCTCTCCGACCAATCGTCTATCCGGTTGACAACCTCGCGTTACCACACACCCAGCGGCCGTTGCATCCAGCGCGAATACACCCACGGCACCGACGCCTATTACGAGGATCTGTACAACCGCTTGCTCAACGGCGAAATGGATAGCGCGGACAGCATCCACCTCGACTCCACGAAGGTGTATCACACGCTGAAAGGACGCACGGTTTATGGCGGCGGCGGCATTATGCCCGACTACTTCGTGCCCATCGACCGCGGCGAGGACATGGATGCCTATTACGACATCGCCAACTCCTCCTCCCTCATCCAATTCGCCTTCCACTACGCCAACGACAACAAATCCGCGTTGAAAAAGCAGTTCCCGGATGCTAAATCCTACGTCGCAGGCATGACCGTCACGGACGCGATGCTCCAGCAACTGGTCGCCTACTACGAGAAAAACAACAAGAAGAAAGTCTCGAAAATGACCGCCAGCGCTTCCAAGGAACTGAAAGTCTGGATGAAGGCACTCATTGGCCGCAACCTCTACGGCGACGAAGCCTTCTATCCGGTCATCAACAAGACCGACAAGGTGGTATTAAAAGCGCGGGAGGTGCTGAATGACTGACCTTTCCTGTCAAAGGTCAAAGGTTAAAGTCACCGTTGGCGTTCTATAGAGGTTTGATGGAGTAAATCCAGAAACTTTTCCAGAAACTCCTGATACGCAACATCTTCCGGATGCTTCTGATAGCGTTTCACCACCTGCTGCCACTGCTGCGGCTGCACCACGGCAATGTGGTTTTTCCGCTTGATGTCCGCGATTTCGTCCGTAATCATCATTCGCTGATATAAGAGCTCACTAAGCTGGTTGTCAATGTTTTCCAACTTTGCCCGTTGCTTGACGAGCGACAGATCCGGGGTGTCGTTGCGTAGGTCCAGATGGGTAACCAGCTCGACCCATTGCGCTGGTGTCATCTGCTGGTCGGCATCGGAAAGGGCTTGCGAAGGATTGGGGTGGCACTCCAGCATCAAACCATTAAATCCGTAGTTCATAGCCAGTTGCGACACCTGCGGTATCCATTTCACATTTCCGCAAAGATGCGATGGGTCACAGAGAATCGGCAATTCGGGCATCCGCACCTTCAGTTCGATGGGAATCTGCCAGACGGGCGCATTGCGGTAGACGTTCTCCTGTGCATCGGTAAAGCCCCGGTGCACGGCCATCACCCGGCGGATGTCCGCCTTCAAAAACCGCTCGATATTGCCCATCCACAACTTGAGGTCTGGAATGATCGGATTCTTGACCATCACGACGAAATCCGCGCCGGAGACTGCATCCGCAATCTGCTGCACTTCCGTCGGATTGACACCGGTTCGCGCACCAACCCATACGGCGCGGATACCGTGTTTCGCGCACAGTTCCACCTGCCGGGCATTCATCACCTCCACACAGACGGGCACATCGTATGTTTCCTTCACCTCATGCAACCACGGCAAAGCCTCGTCACCCGCGCCGCAGAAACTGTCCGGTTTACTGCGGACTTTCCACGCGCCAGCCCGGAAATAGTCCAGCCGGAAGTCTGCACACGCCGACTTTTCGACCAGTTCCGCCGCCGTCGCCAACAACTGCTCACGACTTTCCGCCGCACAAGGACCCGCTATCCAAATCCGTTCCATCACTCCTCCGATTCTTCCTCTATATCAGTAAAATAGTTCTTCACAAACTTGTTCTTCAAACTCCGGTTGCCCAACTTATAAGTGAACGACGGCAAACCCTTGGCCTTGTCAGGTTCCTGGAAACGGTTCTTCGGCTTCACGCTGGTAATGGCATCGTTGAAAGCCTTGTCGGAGGAATACGCCGACACCGCGTTGTTGTCAAACTGGAAATAGTAGAACTGGTTATCGAACTCAAAGTAGAGATAGAGACGGTTGCGAGAGCCGCGTTTCTCAATGACGATGCGACCGGGCACAACTTTGTAAACCTGCTTCGCACCGCAAATCATCAACGGCAGTTTGGTCTGCGACTTGAACGTGGACTGTGACTTGTCCCACTCAAAATCGATGTTGGAGAAAAGGAACTTGACCTGCAAGGCGTTAGGCAGACGACGATACTCGCCCATGGAGGCGTTGCGCTGGAAACGATCGTATTCAGCCTTGCCCAAAATGTTGTAGAGTGCCTGGTCGTACGCCTCGTCGCCCGACACATCGACGAAATCCAAAGAAGCCTTCTCCAACGCCTTGTTCATCAAGTCCATGGATTTGTCGTTGAAGAAGAAATCGATGGAGGTGGTGAGGTGCATCTCGGCCGAATCGGCAAGCATGTAGTTCACGATGGTGCCGTTGGTGACGAAATCGACACGTCCGAGCTTCGCGCCCATGTCGATGGAGCCGGTACCCGTCGCTTCACAATTGTCGGTGTTCAGGATAATGATATTGCCGGGCACGCTCGGATCCATCAGCTTCTCCTTGGAGGCTGCCTTGAACTCGCGGGTTTCCTTGTCGTACGTGATGTAACCGAACACGTTGATGTACTCGGCATCATTAAATTCGTCCTTGGCCACACCGAACGCGGTATAAATCCGGCCGGTCTTGTTGCTCGACGCGATAGCCACCACCACTTTGCGCTCGTCCATGTCCTTGGTGCGGTCATGCACCTGAATCATAATGTTGTTCGGGTCAACCTGTTGCAGGATTTTCATACGGGCGTGCTTGAGCGTGTCGCAACCGTGGATAATCTCCACGCCACCAAAATAGGAAAGAAACGGGTTGGTACTATGTAATTCAGCCCGCCCGTCGAAGGCAAACTGGTCGCTGAAATGGAAGTCCTTCTCTCGCGGTATCTTCGCCTCGCCGAAGGTCTCCTTCATGAAATAGACAGTATCGAAATAGAGTGTCTGCACGCGCTCCTCGGCATCAATGTAGTCGTAATAGCCATTGGCATAGAATCTTGTCGCACTCTGGATACGGGCGTGGCAGTTGTAGAGCTCGTGATATTTGTTCTCGCGACCAGCCAAAATCCGCGCATTTTCCAAAATGTCCATGACGGCGTGCTTACGAATGGTCACGTCGCCATGCTGGGGGGTGATGGCCGCGTCACCCACATTGATGTAGCGCACCCCGTGGGCGTTGATGATGTTCTTCGCAAAGTCAAACTCCGCATTCACCGCCGTAAACTGATAGTTGACCTCCGGTGCAACCGCATATAACTCATTGCCAACACTTTGCATATCCACCAGATCCTTGATGGACGTATTGTCAATGTCTGTGCTCTTATACGGGTCGTCCCACTTGAAGCGCAACATCGTGGAATCAATCGGATCCCACTCGAACTCAGAAGACTTGGCCTTGACCTCGTTCTGCACGAAATAGACTACAGACGCATCGCCATTGGCCAAGAATCTGCCCTTTCGGGTCTTGAAATCGATATGGGAGTTGTAGTTGTCGGTGGAAAATGCGACATCTTTACCGCCGCTGATGTCGTAAATCCGCAGGTTGGCGGTATCAGCCAAGAGTTCATGATGCTTGAACTGGAAGAGCCGCGAGGAGATGTCGGCACGGTTAAACTTCACAAGGCCGGTGCCGAACATGCCGTTTGGCGTAATCTTCGAATTTCCAGTAAGTTGCGTTTCTCTAAAGATATCCATCGGCTGCTGCAGCGTGTGGATGAACATCTGATCCTGATAGGGTTCCCAATGTAAGTAAGCCTCCTCCACAGATGCCGGCGGGAATTCCGTGCCAGCCATCTGCTCGTCCACAATGTGACGGTTGGCACTGCCGTTGGTGGAATCAAGGTAGAAGACCAAGCTGTCGGAGATAGTGTGCGAGGTGACGTAGTCAATAGTACCTTTACCGCGCAAACCCCTGTTGCTCAAACTTATACGCCCCTGATAACCACCCTTGGTGCCGTACATCGGCAAACCGGACGTATTATGCACAAAACCCAATGAAAAGTCGGACTGCACCTTCAATGGCTCGGCAATGTCTGGGAAGATACCGCCAGAAATCAAAGCTCCGCTGAACTTCATGGAATCAATGACAAAGTTATCCAAATTGACAATACGGAACTGATTCACAGCGTAATAGAACCGATTGCGGTCATACACACCGCCCAAAACGTAGGGTTGGTCGTAGAAGACCTTGCCGCCTTTACGCGCCTCGAAAATGGGATAGTCGGGGTAATCGACCATGCCGCACTTGTTACCCGGCACATCAACATACAACACGCCGGAAAGTTCCTCTATCTGGCTGCGCACGCGCTGCAACTTGTAGTCGCCGTACATGTCCATCGGACCGTTTTTGTCCTCCACGTACATTATCAGCGTGTCGATAATGTTCATGTCCACAAGGAAACGGTCGTAATCGAAGTGGCAGTTGTGGGTTACAAAGTCGAACAAACCGCCTATGACGCGGCCGGAGAAGACCATGTTGCGGTTTTTTTTGACCGTAACCAACTCGTCCATGGGATAGACGTTGACAATCTGCGGGTCGCTGAGCACGAAGAACTCACAACCGGTGATTTTCAGGTCGTTCGTCGCCAAATCCAAAGAGGCGTAGTGCGTCTTCGATTCCAACTTGATGTAATCGTAGTCTTTCTTTTTAACCTGATTATTAAGGTATTGCGCTATTTTGCTGCGATAGCGGATATGGTTGTTGTTGATATCATATTCGATAAAACCTCGAGCAGCGAAATCAATCATCATCGCCTTGATGTCCAACGGTGGTTTGTTAAACCAACGGATGACATCTTCGATGGTAAGAGCCTCGTAACCAACACTGTTGAAGAGTTGCCAAAGGGTATACAGTGGATTCTGGGTGTTGATGCCGGCAATCTCGTGCATCACAGCCTCCTCATAGTAGTTCTGCGACTCAAAGTATGCCTGCTGGTCGCTGGTATTGCCCACAATCGGCTTCAACTCAATGCGTTTCTCGGTTGTAACCCATTGAATGGATTCCACATACATATCAAGCTTATGATAAGAATTGAAGAACGGGGAACGACCCACCCCCTGCTTCGGACGCGAAATGAGCAAACTTTTCTTCTCGTTATCGTACTTGAAATTGGCGGCCGGATGGTAAATCGAGTCGGTCTCGATATATACGGAGACCTTGGCGTCCTCCGAAAGAAGGTTTGTCGGACGGATGAGGAAACTGCGCGACTGGGCCGTGATGATGACATTGCCTTCATTATAGATAGTCACCTTGGCAAGCGTGTCGCCTTGACCGGTGCCAAAAATGGAGGCACCATGCATCGCAAAACCGCCCACATAATCCACATCCTTGTAGAGGTTTTTCACCGGCAAGGTGGCCTCATGACTGGTAAAACGCGGGTAAGTGGCCTTCTCCTCGGAAGTGGGCAGCACCGCCTTTTCCTCCACGCGACCAAGCATCGGCTGTGGGAAAAGTTTCGGGTTATGGAACAGGGCATTGTTATCCACCACGCGTGGGAACCTCAGGTCGATATCATAGTTACTCAACTTGGCATAGACACTCGGATCCAGCCCCGCGCGCTCCCAAGAAATCGTGCCGCCTTGGGCCTTAAACTGCAGTTTATCAGGGTAATAGCGACCGTTCACCCCATTCACCACCAAGCTGTCTTTGGCGGAATATCCCCAGAGGTCAATGCCACGGAAGTCGAAAAACGGCTCGGTATCAAAACCCAAATGATCAGCGTAGCCCATGGCTACCCACTTCACATTGTCGCCCTGATTCAGGATATTGTTCTGGAAAAATTGCGCGTAAAGTCCCATTTTCTCCTGAAAGAAGGTGGAACTCTTCCCGATGTGGTAGTCGAGAATCTTCTGCCAAGTCTCGGGCGCGCCTGCGTACTGGCTCTGTAAGAAGATGTCGTAGGTGCGGATAAAGCTCTGGAAATGCGGAATGGGCCGGTGTTTCTTCTTCACCATCTTGTTGGCCTCGGCGATGAAAACCGCTTGGTTAGCCGCATCCATGCGGGTGGTCCACATCTGCTCGAACTGCTCGAGAATCTCCTTGGCCTCCTTCTGCCGGTCTTTGGGCACGGAAGCGTAAAACTCCTTCATCTCCTCCACCGTTTTAGAAGGATCGTTTGAAAAGGAAGTGAATCGCTGTGCGTATGTCAACACACTCATACACAGCAATATACCGCATATCAAAATCTTTTTCATCATCTTACAAAAAATGGTCTGCAAATCTACACAAATTCCGAATACGCACCAACGGACGATATTGCTGTTGTAGAGACAAACGGTCGTGCGTCGCTACCCCCGTTGCCGTTCCGCGAGCACCGTGCGCAGTTCCCAAAACTCGTATTCCTCGCCCAGCACTTCGCGTGCCTTGCCTAACGAAGGGTCATCCGTAGACTCGAAATAGTCATTGATGACGGCGCATTTTCCCTTGTCAACAAAACGGTCCGCATCGAATTTCCCGTCCCCTACCAACCGTGCGATATGCCCGTAGATAGTGGAGACAGCCATCCCTCTTCGTTTGGCTATTTCCTCTACCGACAATTCCTCTTCGAGCATCTTCTTGGTTGCCAAGAACGTATCTCCCGTGGCCTTCTTCAGTTTCCGGTCCTCCCATTCCCCGTTTTCGTCGGGTTTGCGGTCGCTATATTGCCGCACGATGGCGACAATCTCCTCACCGTACTGCGACACACGCTTCGGTCCCATGCCTTCGACCGCCTTAAGCTCACGCAGGGTGACAGGCATGACACCGACAATGCTTTTGAGAGTCTTGTTAGGCACGATATTATAAGTGACGACATCCTCGTCATCGGCTTTTTCGTCGCGCCAAGCCTTCAACGCCTCATACAGCGTGCTCTTTCCCATGGTGTCGTCCTTGATGGCTGGCGGACGGTTCTCCTTTTTCTCAGCTTTCATCGTGGCGGCGGACTTTGCCCGGAGATAGGCCGCGGTATCGAAACCCTCCTTGCACGCCTCCAAGCACTCCCGCTTGACAAGTACACTCGCATACAAGGCCGTCAGAGCACCTGTAAGTTGCTCATTCACAGCTTTATTGTCGGTTTTATAGGGCAATTCGAAAATACCGTTGGTGGTTTCGTCGAGATGCGCGTGAAAATAGACGGCCGCACTCTTCAGACGCTCTTGCAACGGTTGGTTCTCCGGGATTACGGGGTTTTCCGCCTGGTTTGCCTTCAAGATGCGCGTGAACTTCGCTCCCACGTCGCACAACTCATGCTGGACACGCTCCATCCGTCCCAACAAATCCTGAATCAGCTCGGCCTCAAACAGCCTCTTGTACGCGACCACGAGTCCCGCAAGTTTTCCGATGTCCTGGTAAATCCCTTGGAAATTAATAAGTTCTGACAAATTCTCCAACTCGTACTGCTGTCTCAGCAAATCCACTTTCTCTTTCGTTGGTTCATGCTCCGGCATCGCCTCCACGAAATGGTCCACCCGGTAATCGTTGACGAGTGCCTGCTGTGAAATCTGTGTCTTAAGCACCAACCCCTCAAGCGACGTGCAGCGGCTAAGCGCGACATAGACCTGCCCATGGGCGAAAGCCTGCCCCGCATCCACAATCAGCTTGTCGAAGGTCAGGCCCTGGCTTTTGTGAATGGTCACCGCCCACGCCAAGCGCAAAGGCACCTGCGTAAAACTGCCGATAACCGTCTCCTCCACGTCCTGAGTCTCCTCATTTAATTGGAAATCCATGTTGGTCCAGTCGATTTTGGAGACGGTGACGCTCTCGTCTCCGCAGGTCACCTCCAGCCTCCCCGTCTTCTCGTCATAGTCGGTCAATTTTCCGATTTTACCATTATAGTAAGCCTTTTCAGGGTTCGGGTCGTTTTTGATGAACATCACCTGCGCCCCGATTTTAAGTTCCAGTGTCTCGCGCGTGGGATACATGCTTTCCGGGAAAATGCCCTCAATGTCGGCTTCGAAAACCAGCTTTTTGCCGGGAAGTGCCTCCAATTTCCGGTTGTTGATGTCGTCCGCCTGATAGTTGTGGGTGGTAAGCGTGATGTAGCCGTCGTCATCCTTTGGTGTGAAACCGGGCAAGTAACGGGCGTTCAGCATCCGGACACATTCAGCATCCATCTGGTTGTGTCTCACCTTGTTAAGCAGACTGACAAAATCCGCATCGTGCTGACGATAGATGTGATCGAGTTCCACGCAGAGGTAAGGAGTCTGGCGCAGGACGTGGCTGCCGAAAAAGTAGGTGGTGTCGTAATAGGGGGCGAGAATCTCCCATTCGTCGGGTTTGGCCACGGGAGCGAGCTGGTGAACGTCGCCGATCATAAGCAGTTGCACGCCACCGAAAGGGCGCGTGTTCCGGCGGGCGCGCCGCAGCACAGCATCCACCGCATCGAGCACATCGGCGCGCACCATACTGATTTCATCGATGATGAGCAGGTCGAGGGCGCGCATAAGCTGCAACTTCGGCTTCCGGATTTTCTGGAACTGCGAGGCCAACGTCTGCGACTTCCATTCGTCCCGGCCTACCGAAGGACGCGCATCCTCAGGGATCTGCGGCCCGAAGGGCAGCTGAAAAAAGGAGTGGATGGTCTGCCCGCCGGCGTTGATGGCCGCGACGCCCGTCGGGGCCACCACCGCCATCCGTTTTGCGGTCTTCATCGGCAAACTCCGCAGAAAAGTGGTTTTGCCCGTGCCTGCCTTCCCCGTCAGGAAGATGTGCGCATCGGTATGGATGACGATCTCCTCTACAAATTTAAGTTTCTGATTGACAAAGTTTTGATTCGTCATGGTTCTTTTCTTTGGTGATTAATAATTCTTTTTTCAATCGGTTGGCAAAGATACAAAATTTTCTGAACAAAAAATGTATCTTTGCCGTCTGTTTTCCACATTGGAATTTATAACCTAATCAATTGTTTATCCATAAATTAAAGAGACATGTCAGTAATCAAACCCTTTAGAGGATTCCGTCCTCCGAAAGAAATCGTTGAAAAGTTAGCTTCACGTCCCTACGACGTGCTGAACTCCGAAGAGGCCCGCAAGGAGTGCGAAGGCAACCCCTACAGCCTGCTGCACGTCACCAAGGCCGAAATCGACCTGCCCGTCGGCACCGACGAGCATTCTCTGGAAGTTTATCTCCAGGTGGTGAAGAACTACAACAGCTTCAAGGATTACGGCTGGCTGGTGCAGGACAAAGAGGAGAAGCTCTACATCTATGCCCAGAGCATGAACCCCACCGCCGCTGACGCCCACTGGCAGTACGGCATCGTGGCCTGCGCCTGGAGCGAGGACTACGTCAACAAAGTCATCAAGAAACACGAGCTCACCCGCAAGGATAAGGAAGAGGACCGCATGAAACACGTGCGCATCACCAACGCCAACGTGGAGCCGGTGTTCTTCGCCTACCCCGCCGTGGACCGCATCGACGAGATTGTGGCCAGCGTGACCGCCAAGGCCCCCGTCTATGACTTCATCGCCAAGGAAGACGGCTTCGGTCACCGCTTCTGGGTCATCGACGACCGTGCCCTCATCGACGAACTGGTGGAACTGTTCGCCACCAAGGTGCCCGCCATGTACATCGCCGACGGCCATCACCGCAGCGCCGCCGCCGCTCTCGTGGGCCAGGAGAAGAAGGAGCACAACCCCAACCATACCGGCAAAGAGGAGTACAACTACTTCATGACCGTCATCTTCCCCGACAACCAGCTCAACATTATCGACTACAACCGCGTGGTGAAGGACCTCAACGGCCTGAGCAAGGAGCAATTCCTCAACGCCGTCAGCGAGACGTACGACGTGGAGGACATGGGCACGGAAATCTACAAACCCGGCAAACTGCATGAGTTCAGCATGTACCTCGACGGCCATTGGTACAAGATGAACGCCAAACCCGGCACCTTCAACGACAGCGACCCCATCGGCGTTCTGGATGTCACCATCCTCAGCAACTTGGTGCTTGACAAGATTCTGGGAATCAAGGATCTGCGCACCGACAAGCGCATCGATTTCGTGGGTGGTATCCGTGGTCTCGGCGAACTCAAACGCCGTGTTGACAACGGTGAGATGAAGGTGGCCTTCGCTCTCTACCCCGTCTCAATGAAGCAGATTATCGACATCGCCGACACCGGCAACATCATGCCCCCCAAGACCACCTGGTTCGAGCCGAAACTTCGCTCCGGCCTTGTGATCCACGAACTGGCTTAATCAATGTATAAGGTACCCGTTTTACTCGTATTGTACAACCGGATAGAGGAGGCGCACGACGTGTTCCAAGTGTTGCGCACGGTGCAGCCCACCCAGTTGTACGTGGCTGGCGACGCGCCCAAGCCCGGTTCCGTCCTCGACAGGATGCGCACCTACCAAACCCGCGCCGTCATCCAGCCCGAGTGGCCGTGCCAACTTCACACCTTATGGCAGGACAATCATCTGGGCAAGTCCCGGATGATTGCCACCGCCATTAAGTGGTTCTTCGAGCATGAGGACGAGGGGGTCATCTTGTTTGAGGACACCGTACCCGGCTACGATTTCTTCCCCTACTGTGAACAGTTGTTGGAGAAATACCGCAACGACAAGCGGATTTACAGCATCGGCGGTTTCTACTGGCGCCACCGCAGCCGTAAACGCTACAAAAAGCGCATGAAGCACGGCGAATCGTCCTACTTTTTCTCCGCATACGCTTCCACGTGGGGGTTCGCCACCTGGAAGAACCGCATGACGGACTTCTCCCTCTCGATGGATTCTTATGACAAGGAGAGCTTTGAGAAGATGATTGAGCCGTACATGAAAAAACGGAAGCAGAAAAACTATTGGATGAACCGCTTCAGCGTGCTCAAGAAGTACAACGCCACATACTGGGACTACCAGTACAACTTCCACGTGTGGGCGCACCAGGGCCTCTGCATCACCCCATATCTGAACTTAGTGTCGAACGTGGGCTTCCGCAAGCAGGCCAAGCGCAAGCTCCGCCGAATGAAACGCAACGCCTACCCCATCATGCCGTTGGTCCATCCCGAAGGGGAAATTCAGCAGGACTATTCTGAGGACCGCTACATGTTCCGGCACATCTTCAAGCGCGCGTTCGTCTCGTTGTTCCACCGCTGGCTCGACGAATTAGACACAGACTCCATCAACAGAAATTAGCCAACCGCTATGGAAAACAAGCTGACTGCCAGAAAAGTATTTGAGGAGGTCAAGAGCTATTTCTTCATCTTCTTGGGGCTTGCCTTGTTCACGTTCGGCTGGTCGGCGTTCCTGACCCCTTACGAGGTGTCGGGCGGCGGTGTGGCGGGCGCGGCCTCCATCCTCTACTTCGCCACCAAGTTCCCCATCGGCATCACCACGTTCGCGCTCAACGCCATCCTCATCGCCATCGCCTGGAAGGTGTTAGGCACGAGATTTTGTGTCAACTCGCTGATCTGCACAGTGGTGATGAGCGGCTTCTTCGCCCTGTTCCAACCGATGTTCCCCGAACCGATTGTGGATGACATGTTCATGAGCGTCATCATCGGATCGGCCCTCGCGGCCTGCGGCATCGGCATGACCATCAACTGGGGCGGCAACACCGGCGGCATCGACATCATCGCGCTCATGATCGGCAAATACCGCAACATCTCCTACGGCCGCGTGAGCCTCTTCGCCAATATCGTCATCGTGGGTAGCTCCTATTTTGTGCTCCACGACATGCAGAAACTGGTTTACAGCTTTGTGGTGCTCATCGTCTCCATCATCGTCTCCGACCTGGTCATCGACGGCTACCGGCAGACCTACCAGTTCATGGTTTTCTCGCAGAAGAACCACGAAATCGCACAGAACATCAACACCAAGCTGAAACGCGGCGCCACTTTTCTCAAAGGCTACGGTTCCTACAACCAACAGGAGAGCGACGTGCTGCTCATTGTGGCCCACCGAACCGACAAGGGCGACATCACCCGGATAATCAAGGAGATAGACCCGACAGCGTTCATCACCATCTCCAAGACCGCCAGCGTCTTCGGCAAGAATTTCGACAATATTAAAATATGAAGAAGTTGCCTTATCCGACAAATGCGTATGTAACCGCTAAAATCAACCTCGGCTTACAAATTGTACGCAAACGTGAGGATGGTTACCACGACCTTCAAACTGTATTTTACCCGACAGACTTCTATCATGACATCATGAGCCTCACGCCTTGCTCGTCTGAATTCGAATTCGAGCTGGAGAGTGAGGAAGATTTGGGTCCGTCCGATAACAATCTGTGTGTAAAGGCGTTCCGTATGCTTCAGCAAGATTATGGCATTGAAGGCGTGCATTTGTATCTTGAGAAAGGCATTCCCACAGGCGCAGGTTTAGGGGGCGGCTCCGCCGACGCCGCCTTCACACTTAAAATATTGGCCAACGCCTTTCAACTGCCCGTCACGGAGGAACAAATGCTGCGTTACGCCCTGCAATTGGGCAGCGACGTGCCCTTTTTCCTCTACAACCAGCCGATGTATGCCACCGGTCGCGGCGAGGTGATGACCCCCATTGACTTGGATCTCTCCGCATATCGGTTAAAAATCGTTAAACCCGACATCCACGTTTCCACGAAGGAGGCTTACGCCGGCATCACCCCGAAAGAATCCAACATATTCTTGCCCAATGTTTTGCAACAGAATGTATCAACTTGGAAAGACGTGGTTGTCAATGATTTTGAGGAATCTGTGTTCGCCAAGCACCCGGAATTAAGGGAAATTAAGGAGGCTTTCTACCGCGACGGCGCTCTCTACGCTTCCATGTCGGGCAGCGGTTCCGCCATATTCGGGTTATTTCCTGTGAGCGTATGATTTGCCCACCGAGCTTTTGCCCTTACCGGGGCTGCTCGAGGAAAGTTTTGGGCGTTGAGCTTTGACCATACATAACCAATAATTTTGTACTTTTGCGGCCAAAAATACGATTATGGCAAACTACTATCCAGATACCATAGACAGCATTACGAAAGCACGGCTCCGACTGTCGGCTTTCGGCTCCATATTCAGCATCGCGCTCACCATGTTCTTCATCGGGGCACTTGCCTTTTTTGCCTTTTTCTCAATGAGATACCTCCAAAATCTATCCCAAAAGATAGAAATGGAAGTCCTTTTCTATTCCAACATCAAAGAAGCCGACATCGACGCCTTGGAGAAACAAATCAAGCTGAAACCTTACATTGAAAACTCACGCGTGTCGTCACGTGAAGAAAACACGCGCACCGCGCAACAAATCATCGGAAGCAACTACACCGAGGTCATCTCCAACCCCATCAACGCCTCCATCATCATCAATGTGAAGCCGGAATACGCCAACTCCGATTCCCTCAACATGATTTCCAAGGAGCTGAAACGAAATCCGATTGTACAAGATGTTGATTATCCAGACTTTATTGTAAGATCCATCAGTAACAACTTTAAGAAGATACAGTGGGTGATTCTCGCGATTTGCCTTGTCTTCATGGTGATCTCCATGCTGCTGGTGGCCAATTGCATCCGACTGAACATCTTCGACAAACGGTTCAACATCAAGAGTATGCTGTTGGTCGGCGCAACCCCGAAATTCGTGCGTAGACCGTTCGTCACCAAAGGATTGCTGCAAGGCGTATGGGGCGGCATCATCGCCGTGGTCCTGCTCGCACTGCTGCTGCTCTACGGCAACAGTATGGCCCCCGACTTCGTCGATTTCTCGGCCATGCTTTATATCGTCATCATCCTCGCCGCCGTGCTGCTCTTCAGCATGCTGTTCACCATGATTATATCAGCTATCTCCGTGAACCGCTACATCCGCATCGACGACGAGCGACTTTATCTGTAAATTTTTAATATTCAAAACAATATGAGTACAAATTCCAACAATACCGAAAAGATGGAAAACGTGAAAGGCAACCGTCCGCCGTTGTTCCGCAAAATGAACTACATCCTGATGGGTGTCGGCGCGTTGCTGCTGCTCATCGGCTATATCTGCCTGAGTGGCGGCAAGGTTCCCGACGAGGTCTTCGACGGCGAAATCTTCAATACGCGCCGCATCGTGGTCGCCCCGATTCTGATTTTCCTCGGACTGGCCACCGAAATCGCGGCTATCATGTGGCATCCCAAAGCCCCGAAAACCGACAACGAATAAGCCTTAATTATGAGCTGGTTAGAAGCCTTAATCCTTGGTATCGTTCAAGGATTGACTGAATTTTTGCCCGTCAGCAGTAGTGGGCATCTCACTATTTTGTCCAACCTCTTCGGACTGGAGGGCGAATCAAACCTGACGATGATTGTCGCGCTACACGTGGCCACTGTGCTCAGCACGTTGGTCATCCTGTGGAAGGAGGTCGTCTGGATTTTCAAGGATTTGTTCTCCAAACAGTCGTGGAAAAGTTACGCCGATCTGAACGAGGGCACCCGTTTCGCCATCAACATCCTGATTTCCATGATTCCCATCGGCATTGTGGGCGTTTTCTTCAAAGACGCTGTGGAGGAAATCTTCGGTTCCGGGCTGCTGATTGTCGGCATCATGCTGTTAGTCACGGCAGCGTTGCTGGCTTTTTCCTACTTCGCCAAACCGCGCCAACGCGAGGAAATCTCCCCGTTGCACGCCTTCATCATCGGTATCGGACAGGCCGTGGCTGTGCTGCCGGGACTGTCGCGGTCGGGAACCACCATCGCCACGGGACTGCTTCTGGGCAACAAAAAGGAGCGGATGGCGCAGTTTTCCTTCCTGATGGTCATCCCTCCGGTCTTGGGTGAGGCGCTTTTGGATGTCATGGACATCGCCGAACAAGGCTTCAGTACCGCCATGGCCGGCATTTCGCCGGCGACACTCATCATCGGTTTCCTGGCCGCGTTCGTCACGGGATGTGCCGCGTGCAAATGGATGATCAACATCGTGAAGAAGGGCAAACTTATCTGGTTCGCCGTTTACTGCGTGATTATCGGCATCCTGGCCATCGTTCTCAGCATGATATGAGAGAAAACCAAAAGTTACAACATATCTCCTTCGATTTTCCCGGGCTGGACATCAACCCGGAGGGGGATCTCTTACTGATTGACAAGCCTTACAAATGCACCTCGTTCGATGTGGTAGGCAAGGTGCGCAGAATGGCATCGAAAATCGCCGGCCACCGAGTGAAGGTGGGCCACGCCGGAACACTTGACCCCCTGGCCACTGGGCTGCTGATTATCTGCGTGGGCAAGATGACCAAGCAAGTGGACATGTTGCAGACACAGGAAAAAACTTACACGGGCACGTTCCGCATGGGCGCGACAACCCCAAGTTTCGATATGGAGAAGCCCATCGACGCCACCTACCCTTATGAGCACATCACCCGCGAGATGGCCGAGGAAGCCGTCCGGGCGCTCACCGGCGACATCCAGCAAGTCCCGCCGGTATTCTCCGCCGTGAAACACCAGGGCGAACGCGCCTACCTAATCGCCCGCCGCGGTGACGAAGCGCAGCTCACCGCCAAGAACATCACCATCCACGAGTTCGAAATCACCCGTTTTGAGCTGCCGGACATTGACTTCCGCGTCCGGTGCTCCAAGGGCACCTACATCCGCGCCCTCGCCCGTGACTTCGGGCAGGCATTGCACAGCGGCGCACACCTCACCGCGCTCCGTCGCACGAACATCGGTGGCCTCAGTGTGGAAGACGCGGTAGTGCCGATGATTCGGGAACGCGACGGGGAAACCGTCCCGCCAATAAGTATATAGGCATGAGCCAACACCTACGCAGGCATGAGCCAATGATAACGTTATCGTTTATGCATATAAAAAGCCGTTTACGCAATTCCTTGAAAAAAGCGCCGGAATAATACGGCTCACTATCCCCTACAATCAGAAACCAGTCGTATCAGCTATTATTTCGCGTTCAAGCAAGAGCCTCGGAAACTATTGGAAGTACTTTAGAAATAAAGGGAGCAGGATAATACAAAAGAAATTACGCTTCTAAAAAAAGGTGAGACATCGGCGGGAATGCCAACGTCTCACATCATAGGTCTTTTCTAAACAGTCGGTAGGGATGCCGACGCTCCTATTCCGCCAGCACCAACACCTTGTCATGGCTGACTTCCGCCACGCCGCCGTGGATGTCGAAGAACTGCGGTTGACCCTGTTCGTCCTCAACTTTCACGCGGCCCTCTTTCAGGGCGGAGACCAGCGGGGCATGCGACTTCAGTATCTCGAACAAGCCGTCAATGCCGGGAAGCTGTACCAGCGTGACATCGCCGGCGAACAGCGTGTTTGTAGGGGTGATGATTTCCAGTCTCATAGCGCGTTATTTTGCAGCTGCCAACTCTTTTTCGCCCTTCTCAATGGCCTCCTCAATCGTACCCACGTAACTGAAGGCGTTTTCGGGCAGATAGTCGAGATCTCCGTCCAAAATCATATTGAAACCCTTGATGGTATCCTCGATGTTGACGAATTTGCCTGGCATGCCAGTGAACTGTTCCGCAACAAAGAACGGCTGCGACATGTAACGCTGCACACGGCGTGCGCGGTGTACGGTTTTGCGGTCCTCTTCGGAGAGTTCCTCCATACCGAGAATGGCGATGATATCCTGCAACTCCATATAACGCTGCAGACACTCTTTCACGCGCTGGGCGGTATTGTAGTGCTCCTCGCCCACGACATCGGGCGACAGGATGCGGGAGGTCGAATCAAGCGGATCAACGGCGGGATAGATACCCAGCTCGGAAATTTTACGGCTCAACACCGTGGTGGCATCCAAGTGGGAGAACGTAGTGGCAGGTGCCGGGTCGGTCAAGTCGTCGGCAGGCACGTAAATAGCCTGCACTGAGGTGATAGAACCGCGTTTGGTGGAGGTGATACGCTCCTGCATGGTACCCATCTCGGTGGCCAATGTCGGCTGGTAACCCACGGCGGACGGCATACGGCCCAGCAGTGCGGAGACCTCTGAACCGGCCTGTGTAAAACGGAAGATGTTATCGACGAAGAAGAGGATATCACGTCCGCCGGTGGTCTCGTCGCCGTCGCGGTAGCCTTCAGCCACAGTCAGACCTGAAAGGGCCACGCGGGCACGGGCTCCGGGCGGTTCGTTCATCTGTCCGAAGACGAGGGTAGCCTGCGATTTGGCCAGCTCGGCCATATCGACCTTCGAGAGGTCCCAGCCGCCTTCCTCCATGCTTTTCATAAAGGCGTCGCCATAGCGGATAACGCCCGATTCGAGCATTTCACGCAACAGGTCATTGCCCTCACGGGTACGCTCGCCGACACCGGTGAACACGGTCGTGCCGCCGTAGTTCTTGGCGATATTGTGAATCATCTCCATGATGAGCACGGTCTTGCCCACGCCGGCGCCGCCGAACAAACCGATCTTACCGCCCTTGGCGTAGGGCTCGATCAGGTCGATGACCTTGATGCCGGTGAAAAGAACCTCCTGTGTGGTGGAGAGATTGTCGAATGTAGGCGGCTGACGGTGGATGTCGCTGCGACGTTTGGACTGGATCTCGCCAATGCCGTCGATACTTTCGCCAATGACGTTCATCAGGCGGCCGTTGATGTTCTCCGTGGGCATGGTGATCATACGGCCGGTGGCCACGACTTCCATACCGCGTTTCAAACCGTCGGTGGATTCCATTGAGATGCAGCGCATGGTGTTCTCACCAATGTCCTGCTCGCACTCCAGAATCAGCTTTTCGCCGTTTTCCCTGCGCACTTCAAGCGCGTCATAAATATTGGGCAGCGTGATCTCTTCGTCGAAATGAACATCCACGACTGCGCCAATGATTTGGGAAATTTTCCCTTTTATTTGTTCTGACATATATCCAATTATATTAGTTTTTTTGCATATATTTTTGAGCCGCCAAAGATAGTATTTTTTTTGGAACGACGGGACAACATTCTTTATAAAAAACGACAATGAAATCCGCTTGAAAAAAAAAATTTCACAACCTGTCGAACCATATCAAAAAAAGTGTATTTTTGCCGCCGATTTCAACCAGCGGAAGTAGCTCAGTTGGTAGAGCACGACCTTGCCAAGGTCGGGGTCGCGAGTTCGAGTCTCGTTTTCCGCTCTTCTGAGGAGACGCAATGCTTTGCGTCTCTTTATGTTTTAAAACCTTCGCGTCTCTTCGACACCCTTCGTGGACAAACATGAGAAAGGGGAGGCCTCACGGTCTCCCCTCCTATATGCAAACACTTGTTGACTGATAAAAACTTCGGCGCTGTCGGCTTACTTTACTAAATCGACAATGGCCTTGAATGCCTCAGGATTATTCATCGCGAGGTCGGCGAGAGCCTTGCGGTTGAGCGCAACGTTCTTCTTTGCCAAATTACCCATCAGGACAGAGTAAGACATTCCATACTCGCGGGCACCCGCGTTGATACGGGTGATCCACAAGCTGCGGAAGTTTCTCTTTTTAGCCTTTCTGTCGCGGTAGGCATATTGCTGGCCTTTCTCCCACGAATTCACCGCTACGGTCCAGACGTTCTTGCGTTTTCCGAAATAACCGCGGGTGCGTTTTAAGATTTTCTTTCTTCTTGCTCTTGAAGCAACATGATTGACTGATCTTGACATAATCTTTTCTCCTTTCCGTTTACGTCAGTGGCGTTGAAGCACTTCGGGAACTGCGCGTAAACATTGTTTGTTAATAATTTTAATTAGTACAGTCCCAGCATTTGCTTGACAGTACGATCCAGATTTTGTTCGACAATAGCGCTGTAAGCCAAGTTACGTTTTCTCTTTTTGGACTTTTTGGTGAGAATGTGGCTATGGTAAGCGTGATGTCTCTTGATTTTGCCGGTGCCGGTAAGTGTGAATCTCTTCTTGGCAGCGGACTTTGTTTTAATTTTCGGCATTTCTGATAATTTTTAAAGGTTCGTATATTAAGTGTTTGACATATTTGACTTTGACTTTTGACCTTTGGCTATCCCTTATTTCTTGGTTTTGGGGACCATAAGGAGAGACATATTGCGGCCGGTGAGCACGGGCATTTGGTCGACCTTGCCGTAGTCCTGGAGGCGTTCGGCGAATTTGAGCAGTTCGAGCTCGCCGTTGTCCTTGTAGATGATGCTGCGACCCCGGAAGGTCATAATCACCTTGACCTTGTAGCCGTCCTGCAGGAAACGGATGGCATGGTTGCACTTGAACTCAACATCGTGCTCGCTGATCTGCGGGCTGAGGCGGATCTCCTTGACCTCGGTCTTGGCGCTGTTGGCTTTGATTTCCTTAAGTTTCTTTTTCTGTTCGTAAAGATACTTCTGGTAGTCCATCACCTTGCATACAGGCGGGTTTGCCTGCGGGGATATTTCCACCAAGTCAACGCCGTGCGCGTCGGCGATGGATAGAGCCTCACGCAAGGAGACAATACGGGGCTCGATGTCGTCCCCCACCACGCGCACGACCTGTGCCGTGATGTGTTCGTTGATTCTGTGTTGGGCCTCTTTTTTCGTTCTAGGCCCGAAAGGCTTGTTAGGCCGGTTGTTCTGAGCGATGATCAAATCCTTTCTTTTTAAGGTGTAATAACTTTACTTATAAAATTTTGGGCGGCAAAAATACACAATTTTTAATTGTAGAAATCGTTTACGCATTTTTTTTATTTTTGCAGCCTTTTAATAATGTATAAGATGAAGAAGATAATTCTCGGAATATGGGTGTTTTGCGCGACTTTGTTCGTGCCCGTCCAGACCGTCTTTGCGCAAAATTCGGAGATTGGCGCATGCGTGGGCACCACCTTCTACATGGGCGAGCTCAACCCCACGAAGCTGTTCGCGCAGCCCGGACTGGCAGCAGGCCTCGTCTACCGCTACAACCTATCGCCCCGCTGGGCGCTGAAGGCCAACTTCCTGTTCGGCAAGGTCTCCGGCAGCGATGCGCTCACTAACGGCGGTTATGAGCGCAATCTCAGCTTCACGTCTCCCATCACGGAATTCTCCGCTGTGGCCGAGCTCAACTTCCTGAAGCTCTACAACACTGTGGGTCAGAACCATTTCGCCCCCTATATCTTCGCCGGACTCGCCCTCTTCTCCTTCAATCCGAAGGCCACTTACCCCGACGGCACCGTCTATGAGCTTCAGAGTCTCGGCACCGAGGGGCAGGGGCTGGAAGGTATGCCGAAGAAGTATTCCCTGACCAACGTCGCCATCCCGTTCGGCATCGGACTGCGCGTCAATATCGGCAGATACGTCTGCATCGGAGCGGAATGGGGCTTCCGCTACACCTTCACCGACTACCTCGACGACGTGGGCGGCCGTTACTACGACAACGACCTCCTTCGCGAACAGCGCGGCGACATCATCGCCAACATGGCTGACCGGACACCAGAACTCATCGACCCTGCCACTGACACGGCACTTCCCCGGCATCAGGCGGGCGAACAGCGCGGCAATTCCACCACTCACGACCTCTACTCTTTCGCCGGTGCCTTCGTCACCGTGAAATTCGGCAACTCTGACCACACCTGCGACCTGAAAAAGCCGAGAAAAAAACGTTAATGTTAAATAGTCAGTAGTTGGTGGTTGTCTTTTCGTCATAGGCCATAAAGCAAGCAACAAGAACTGCAATAATTTTTAATAAAATGAGTAACGACAAGAAAATAAAACATATAGCCATCATTATGGATGGCAATGGACGCTGGGCTCAGAAACATGGGCATGAACGCATTTTCGGGCACGAACACGGAGTGGAATCCGTCCGCCGCGTGGTGGAAGAGACCGCCGCGTTGGGGATTCCCTATCTCACCCTCTACGCTTTCTCCACGGAGAACTGGAACCGTCCCAAAGAGGAGGTCGACACGCTGATGAGGCTGCTCACTTCAGCCATTGCCAGGGAAGTGGATGAACTGCACGCGAACGGCGTGCGGCTGCTGACCACCGGACGCATACAGAACCTACCCGAAGACTGCCAGACGGCTTTGCAGGCGGCCATGGACAAAACCGCCAGCAACAAACGCCTTACCCTGATTCTGGCTCTCAGCTACAGCGGTCGCGCCGAAATCACCGACATGGCTAAAGCCATCGCGCGCAAAGCCGCCGAAGGGCAACTTGTCCTTGACACTATTGACGAAACCACCGTACAACAGCACCTTTACAACCCCGAAATTCCCGACGTGGACCTTATGATTCGCACTGGCGGCGATTTGCGCATCAGCAATTTCCTGCTGTGGCAGGTCGCATACGCGGAACTCTTCTTCACACCCGTGCTCTGGCCCGATTTCAGCAAGGAGGACCTCCGCGAAATCGTGACCCAGTTCGGCTCCCGTGAACGCCGCTTTGGAAAAACGGGAGAGCAAGTCCGTGCACATTGAAATTTTCACTATCTTTGCCGACTTTTTTTGAGAGAATGCAGTTGATACGAAAATTGGCTCTATTGGTAGTGTTTTGCCTCGGCATAGCAATGTGCCGCGCCCAGATTATTTTGGGCGGCGATTCCGTTCGCGAACCAGTGAAAATCGACTACACCTCCCCGAAAACATACGAAATCGGCGGCATCACCTCCTCCGGTACCGCGTCCCTTGACCAACGGTTGCTGCCTTTCCATGTGGGTGACATTATCGAGGTTCCCGGCGACAAAATTTCCAAAGCTGTCAAAAATCTTTGGAACACTGGACTTTACGAAGACGTGGAAATCACCGCCACCCGTGTCCAGGGCAATCTCATCTTCCTTGATGTCCGCCTCGAAGACCGCGACCGGCTTGTTGCCTTCGGTTTCAAAGGCACCACCAAAAGCGAGGAGAATGACCTGCGTGAAAAACTAGGTATCTCCCAAGGCAACATCGTCAACGACAACCTGAAAATCACCTGCCAGAACATCATTCGAAAATACTATGTCGACAAAGGATTCTTCAGCTGCCAGGTCGATGTGCAAGAAATCCCCGACGAAAAGGTGAAAAAAGCCGTCAATCTGCTGTTCGACATCAAGAAATCCAAGAAAGTCAAGATTGAAAAAATCAACATCAACGGCAACAAAGGAGTCACCGACGCCGTCCTGCTCCGTTCCATGAAGGAAACCAAAGAGTGCTTCCGCTTCATGCCTTTCTATAAGGCTGACACCGCCATCGCCTACCTTTTCAAACACCCCGGCTACTACCAATCCAAGGACATTAAGGACCACCTTGACAACTATTTCGCCGACCGCGTGAAACTCCGCATCTTCAAACCGTCGAAGTTTATCAAGGAAAACTACGAGAAAGACAAGGTGAACCTCATCAACCGTTACAATGAACTCGGTTACCGCGATGCCGTGATTACACGAGACACTTTCTACGTGAAAAACAACAGGATGTTCATCGACATTGATGTCAACGAGGGACGGCAGTACTACTTCCGCAACATCAACTTCGTCGGCAACACCGTCTACCCGACCTCGCTGCTGAAACAGCTGCTCGGCATCAACAAGGGCGATGTCTACAACCAGACACTGCTGACCAAGAACCTGACGATGAAGGAGGACGGCGATGACCTCGCGTCGCTGTACATGAACAACGGTTACCTCTTCTTCAGCGCGAATCCGGTGGAGGTGGCCATTGACGGCGACTCCATCGACATCGAAATCCGTATCCGCGAAGGCAAGAAAGCCACCTACAGACGTATCGACATCGTGGGCAACACCAAAACCAGCGACAAGGTGATCATCCGCGAGCTGACTACCATCCCCGGCCAGCTGTTCAACCGTGCCGACATCATCCGGTCGCAACAGGTGCTCATGGCGATGGGATACTTCAACCAGGAGAAGATGGACGTGCAGCCGAAGCCGAACGAGGCCGACGGCACGGTGGACATCACGTATGTGGTGGAAGAAACCAGCTCCGACCAACTATCCTTGTCTGCGGGTTACGGTGCCACGGGCTTCATGCTCACCGCCGGCATCACCTTCAACAACTTCTCCACGAGAAAGCTCTTCAAGAAAGATGCTTGGAACCCCATTCCGGGCGGCGACGGCCAGCGCATCTCCCTGCAGGCCTCCGTCAGCACAAAATATTACCAGTACTACAGCTTCTCGTTCACTGAACCGTGGCTTGGCGGCAAACGGCCCAACGCCCTCACTCTCGGTGCCTACTATCAGCGGCAGAACAACGCCTACTCCAAGAGGGACAGCCTCTATGCCTACACGAGCATCGCAGGCGCCTCGCTCTCCTTAGCCAACAAACTCCGCTGGCCCGACGACTACTTCCACATGTCGCATACCCTCTCCTACGAATACTACAAAGTGAAAAACTGGGGCGGATTCATCTTCTCCAACGGTTACGCCCACAGTATCAGCTATATATTCACATTGTCGAGAAACTCTATCAACGCGCCGATTTACCCGCGCGAAGGTTCCGACATCTCCTTCTCCGTGCAACTCACCCCACCCTATTCCATTATCGGGCACAAAGACTACACCGGCGCGACAGACCAGGAGAAGTATAAGTTCCTGGAATTTCACAAGTGGAAGTTCAACCTGTCGTGGTTCACGCGCATTGTGGACAATTTGGTACTCAACGTGCGTTTGAAGATGGGCTTCATGGGTTGTTACAACCAGACCATCGGCATCTCGCCGTTCGGACGATTCTACCTCGGCGGCGACGGCATGACCAACTGGTCGTACGACGGCCGTGAGGTTATCGGAATGCGCGGCTACGAAGACGAGGCTCTATCGCCCAACGTCAACGGACGGGTCGTCGGTGCGTCCATTTTCCACAAATTCACGGCTGAACTGCGCTATCCCATCACGCTGAACCCGTCGGCCACCGTCTATGTGCTGGCTTTCGCGGAAGCAGGTAAGGGCTGGATTGACAAGCGGCAGTACAACCCGTTCGACCTCTACAAATCGATGGGTGTGGGTGTGCGTGTCTACCTGCCGATGTTCGGCCTGCTCGGCTTCGACTGGGGCTACGGCTTCGATCCAGTCCCGGGTCTGTCAGCAAGCGCCTCCGGCAGCCATTTCCATATTTCCATCAATCAGTCCATCGATTAAACTTATTCCAAAATAAAAGTCAAACCTACATCATTTAAAAATATTGCAAAATGAAAAAACAACTCCTATTCACCGGATTATTCACTTTGATGATGTTCTTCGGTTTCGCGCAGAAATACGCGTACATCAACTCTGAATACCTCCTCTCGCAGATTCCCGAATACAAGGAGGCGCAAGCTGAACTCGACCGCGTGGCTGTGCAGTGGCAGAAGGAAATCGAAGCCAAGTTTGCCACCATCGACTCCATGTACAAACGCTACCAGGTGGAGTCCATCACCCTGCCCGAACAAATCAAGCAAAGCCGCGAAGAGGCCATCATCGCCCAGGAAAAGGCCGCTAAAGAGCTGCAGAAGAAACGCTTCGGCCAAAACGGTGACCTTTTCAAGAAACGTGAGGAATTGGTGAAACCCATCCAGGACCGTGTCATCAACGCCGTGAACGACTATGCCAAAGAACGCGGTTTCGCTTTCGTGTTTGACACTGCGGGCGACCTCACCATCATCTACGCCGATCCGAAATGGGACATCAACGAGCAGGTGCTCCAGAAAATGGGCATCTCCGCCAGCAGAGATTTGGACGATTAATTTAGTACGAACATAAAGTAAAGAAAGTCAATGAAAAAGATTGTTTTGATTCTGGCCATCGCCGGACTTTTCTCCGTCCAGGCCGCGCACGCACAGAAGTACGGACACGTGAACTCAGGTGAAATCCTCGAAGTGATGCCCGGCATCGACTCCCTGCAAATCAAGCTGCAAGCCTTCCAGTTGGAACTTCAAGGTATGTATGAGAGCATGATGACGGAATACCAGACCAAGAAGGACAAGTTCGACCGTGAGGTGGGCACCATGTCATCCTCCGTGCGCCAGCTGCGCGAGAAAGAGTTGGCCGACCTCGCCAACCGCATCCAGGAGTTCCAGGCCGGTGCGCAGGAAGATCTGGAAGACAAGCAGTATGAACTGGCCAAACCGTTCCAAGATGCTATCCAAGCCGCCATCGACAAGGTGGCCAAAGCCAACGGATATGCCTATATTTTCGACACGAAAACGCTGCTCTACTACAGTGCCAGCGATGACATCACGCCTTTAGTGAAGAAAGAACTGGGCATTAAATAATCACAGCAATGAAAAAGTTATTGACCATTATATGCGTTGCACTTCTCTGTGTGACAACGGGTTATGCCCAAAAAGCCAAATTCGGCCATGTGGACTATGGCACCGTCATGAAGGAAATGCCCGGCATTGACACCGCACAACAAGCTTTGCTGACCTACCAACAGGAACTGGAAGCCGTTGGACAGCAGATGGCCGATGAGTTCAAGACCAAACAGGCTGAATACACCAACCTGGCCAATACCACCACCTCATCCGCCATCCTCAAAGTCAAAGAGGACGAGCTGATGAAACTCTACAAGCGGCTTCAGGATTTCGTCTCTTCCAGCGAACAGGAGCTGCAAGCCAAGCAGATTGAGCTCCTCAAACCGTTCCAGGAAAGATTGCTCGCCGCCATCAAAACCGTGGCCGAACGCGAAAAATACACCTATGTGTTCGACATCACGATGTGCGCCTTCCATAACGAGACCGACGACCTCACCGCCGCCGTCCGCGCCGAACTGGACATCAAATAAGTTATATTGTATATATTTTCATTGTAGAGACGTGCCATGGCGCGTCTCTACATCGTTTAAACCAATTAGCATTTAAAAAATGAACCCCTTAACCCAACAATGGACCACTCTCCGGGAAACCCCGCCGTTCAATGAAATCAAAATCGAGCACTGGCTGCCGGCTTTCGAAGAAGCCGTGGCGGAGGCGAAACAGGAAATCGAATCCATTGCATACAACACCGCCGCACCCGATTTCGAAAATACCATTGTCGCGCTCGACCGCGCGGGCGACCGTCTCAGCACTGTCGCCGACCTCTTTTTCAACCTGCTCGAATGCAACGGTGACGACGAAATGAACGCGATTGCCGAACAAGTGCAACCGCTGTTAGTGGAGCACGAAAACGAAGTTTACCAGCATCCTGCGCTATTCGCTCGCGTGAAGGCCGTTTTTGACCGACAACAGACCGACAAGTCACTTTCCGGCGCTGACAAAATCCTGTTAGACAAAACGTACGACGCTTTTGTGGCTGGTGGTGCCAACCTCCCCGAGAAGGAAAGGGCGCGTTACCGCGAACTGTCGTTGGAGTTGGCCAACCGGCAACTCGACTTCGGGCAACGAGCGCTGAAGGCCACTTACGCCTGGTCCGTACATTTGGAAAAAGAATCGCCCCGGTTGTCCGGAATCCCCGAAAGCGCCCGTGCCATCGCCGCAAAAAAAGCCGCTGACAAAGGGCTGGACGGCTACATCTTCGACCTCTCCGCCCCTGACGTGAACGTTGTGCTTACCCACGCCGACGACCGCACCCTGCGCGAGGAAGTCTATCAGCATTCCAGCAAAAAAGCTTACGGCGGAGAATTTGACAACTGCGACAATATCAAAGCCATCTTGAAATGCCGCGAAGAAATCGCGCACCTGCTTGGCTATCAGCATTATGCCAACTACGCGCTTCGCAACCGCATGGCCAAAGACCTGAAACACGTATACCAACTTTTGTATGATTTGAAGGCCGCTGCCCTGCCCGCCGCCCGCCGCGAAATCGAAGAACTGAAGCAATTCGCTAAAAGTCAAGGCTTTGAGGACGAATTTCAACGCTGGGACCTCAGCTACTACATGGAAAAAATGCGGCAGGAGAAGTTCAGCCTCGATATGGAGAAACTGAAGGTCTACTTCCCGCTCCATCAAGTGATTGACGGCGTATTCGGATTGGCCACAACCCTTTACGGGCTGCGCTTTGAGAAGTCAGAGACGATACAGCCCTATCATCCCGACGTGCAGGTGTATGAGGTCTGGCGCGGCGAGCAGTTTATGGCGGTGCTCTACCTCGACTTCCATCCGCGCAGCACCAAACGCAGTGGCGCGTGGATGACCGAGTTCCGTGACCAGTACATCGCCGCTGACGGCCATGACGTGCGTCCGTGGGTAAGCCTCGTCATGAACTTCACTCCGCCGACCCCCGACCAACCTTCCCTGCTGACCGTCGATGAGGTGAACACGTTTCTACACGAGTTCGGCCACGCTCTCAACGGCATGCTATCGGAGGTGAAATACGCCACATTGTCTGGCACGCACTCGCCTCGCGACTTTGTGGAACTGCCCTCCCAACTGAACGAAAACTGGCTTACCGAACCCGAATTCCTGAACACCTTCGCCCGCCACTACCAAACCGGTGAACCAATTCCGGAAGAATACGTCACGCAGCTGAAGAACCTGAACAAATTCATGGCCGGATACCTTTGCGTGCGGCAACTCTCGTTCGGCTACCTCGATATGATGTGGCACACCATGTCCGCCAGCGATGTGGACGATATCCTGCGCTTAGAGCGTTCCATTTTCGACACCGTGGAGGTGCTGCCGGTGGTGCCGGGCGCATGCATGAGCACTTCGTTCGGGCATCTTTTCTCCGGAGGCTACGCAGCGGGCTATTACGGCTACAAATGGGCCGAAATGCTCGAAGCCGACGCCTTTTCGCTTTTCAAGGAGACCGGCGTGATGAACAAAGAAACGGCACAACGCTATCTGGAAACCATTCTATCCAAAGGCGGATCTGTGGAGGCGATGGAGATGTTCGTTAATTTCCGAGGACGTGAACCGAAAATCAACGCCTTGTTGGAACGCGACGGGCTCCTGTAAATACACGCAAGGGGTATTGTAAATACGTGTCATGGCGCGTTTCCGCAACATGTCGGATGAACGAGAATTTTGTGTACCTTTGCAGCGGTTAATCAAAATCATTAACTATTTATGAATGAGTTTATTAGAGGTATAAAACGCGGATTTCCCATCTGTTTGGGCTACATTCCTGTGTCGTTTACCTTTGGATTGATAGCGGTCAAAATGGGGTTCACGCCGGCGCAGGCGACCCTCATCTCGCTGACCAATATGGCCTCCGCCGGACAGTTCGCAGGCATTCGTCTTATTGAGGGCGGTGCCCCTTATATCGAACTGGTAATCACCACGTTCGTCATCAATCTGCGTTACTTCCTGATGTCGCTTTCGCTATCCCAGAAGGTAGACCCGGAGATGCCGTTCTACAAACGCGCCATCATGGCCTACTGCATCACGGACGAAGTCTTCGCCTTGGCATCGATGGAGCCTGACGACGTGTCGTTCCCATTCTTCGGCGGACTGATGCTGACACCCATATTAGGCTGGACATCAGGCACTTTGTTAGGGGCTATCGCCTCCAACCTGCTCTCCCCGATGTTGCAAGGCTGCATGGGCATCGCGCTCTACTGCATGTTCATCGCCATCATCATCCCGCCTGCGCGCAAGAGCCGTAAAGTGGCCTTGGCAGTAGTGGTTGCCGCCGCCTTGTCCTGCATCTTCAAATACGTACCCGGCATCAACATGCTGTCGAAAGTCGGAGGCGGCGGTTGGGCCATCATCACGGCAGCCATCCTCGGCGCCGCAATCTGCGCGAGCATCAAAGAGGTGAAACGCCGCCGCAAAGCCGCTTTGGCGGCAGAAAGGAGTGCACAATGAACTACTTGTATATCTGCATGTTCCTGATGTTCCTGACCACCTACCTCATCCGGGTGATTCCCATCGGATTTGTCCGGAAAAAGATGGAAAACCTCTGGATTCAGGATTTCATCTATTACATCCCGTTCTGCGTGCTGTCAGCGATGACTTTCCCGGACGTTTTCTATTCGACCACCGCCACGGGCGTGGAACCGCACATTTCGGTTTCTGCCGTCGTAGCCACCGCCGTGGCCCTCCTGATGGCCTGGAAAAACCAAGGCCTGGTGCGCGTGGCCCTCGTCGCAGTGCTGGTCGCCATTGCCGTGGAGTTAGTTATGCCTATGCTGTTCTAACATTTTTCCGATGTCTCGCCCGTAGTAGACGCACGGCCGTGCGTCTACTACAATTCCCATATCCATGTAACCTAAAAAAATGTATCTTTGCACTTTTATTCTAAAAAGAGTTAAGATGCAGAATATCAGAAATATCGCCATTATCGCGCACGTCGACCACGGCAAAACCACGCTCGTGGACAGAATTTTATACCAATCGCACCTCTTCCGCGAAAACCAGCAGGTGCAGGATTTAGTGCTGGACAACAATGATTTGGAGCGCGAACGTGGTATCACTATCCTTTCCAAAAACGTTTCTGTAAGATACAAGGGTGTCAAAATCAACGTGATAGACACTCCCGGCCACAGTGACTTCGGCGGCGAGGTGGAGCGTGTGCTCAACATGGCCGACGGCGTACTTCTTGTGGTGGATGCCTTTGAAGGCCCCATGCCGCAGACCCGCTTTGTGACCCAGAAGGCCATCGAGCTGGGTCTCAAACCCATCGTGGTCATCAACAAAGTCGACAAGCCCAACTGCCACCCCGATTTGGCACAGGAGGCCGTCTTCGAACTGATGTTCAACCTCGGGGCAAGCGACGAACAGCTGGATTTCCCCACCGTTTACGGCTCTGCCAAGAACGGCTGGATGGGTCCCGATTGGAACAACCCCACATCCGACATCTCCTACCTCCTCGACACCATCATCGAACACATCCCCGCCCCGAAAGTGGAGCCCGGCAACCTGCAGATGATGATTTCCTCCCTCGACTACTCCTCCTACGTGGGGCGTATCGCCGTGGGTCGTGTCAAACGCGGCACCCTGCAATGGGGCCAAACCGTCTCCCTCGTGAAGCGCGACGGTACTGTGCAGACATCCAAAATCAAGGAACTGTATGTGTTCGAGGGTCTTGGCAAGGAAAAATACAAAGAGCCTGTGGAGGCTGGCGAAATTTGCGCCCTGCTCGGCCTTGACGATTTCGAAATCGGCGACACCGTGGCCGATGCGGAGAATCCCGAACAGCTCACCCCCATCAAGGTGGATGAGCCGACCATGAGCATGCTCTTTACCATCAACAACTCCCCGTTCTTCGGGAAAGAGGGTAAATACGTTACTTCCAGACACTTGCGCGACCGCCTCTTCGCCGAATTGGAGAAAAACCTGGCCATGCGCATCGAGGAGACCGACTCCCCCGACCGGATGAACGTCTTCGGACGCGGCATCTTGCACCTCTCCATCCTCATCGAGACCATGCGCCGTGAAGGTTATGAGCTGCAAGTGGGTCAGCCCCAAGTGATTATCAAAGAGATTGACGGGCAGAAATGCGAACCTGTGGAGCAACTTACCGTATTAGTGCCCGAAGAGATGTCGAGCCGCGTTATCGACTACGTGTCGCGGAAGAAGGGCGAGCTCATGTCAATGGATACCGTCAACGACCGCGTGCACCTCAACTTCACGATTCCTTCCCGAGGCCTCATCGGGCTGACTAACCAGCTGCTGACGGCGACCGAAGGCGAGGCCATCATCTCACACCGCTTTATCGAGTTCCAGCCGTGGAAGGGTGAGATTGCAGGTCGTCACGCTGGTTCGCTCATCGCCATGGAGACCGGCCAAGCCTACGCCTACTCCCTCAACAAGCTGCAGGACCGCGGACGCTTCTTCATCGAGCCCAACGACCCGGTGTACGCCGGCCAGGTCATCGGTGAGCATATCCGCCAAACCGACTTGGTGGTCAATGTCTGCAAATCCAAGAAGCTTTCCAACATGCGTGCCGCCGGTTCCGACGAGAAGCTCATTCTCGCTCCCGCCATCAAGTACTCGCTGGAGCAGTACATGGAGTTCATCGCCAAGGACGAATATCTGGAAATCACCCCGCAAAGCCTGCGCGTGCGCAAAATCATCCTCGACGAAACCGAACGCAAGCGTGCCGAAAAACGCTCTTCCAACGACTAATCTCCATATCGTATGCAGCCAGAGGTCTTCTACGATCATCTTTGCGAGGAGCTGCGACAAAACCGCGGCCTCTATCCGTACTACAAGCTCACGGACGGTTCGACTGCGCAGCAGCAGTTCCGCAAGGCCTACTTCCTGCAACGTCTCGAATACATAGACCGCCACGTCGACCTCGGCAAACAACCGAAAATCTGGGACTGCGGCTGCGGCTACGGCACCACTGGCCTCTTCTTCGCCATGAAGGGGCAGCCCGTATATGGCACCACGCTGGAGTATTACCCCGAACAGTGGGAAAAACGCCGCCAGTTCTGGAGCCAATACGGCGACACATCCCTCCTCACCTGCGAATACGCCAACCTTTTCGACCAGCAAATTGAGGAAAGCAGCTACGACTACATCATCCTACAAGACACACTGCACCACATCGAACCCCTTGACGAGGCGCTGCCCATCTTCCGCCGCGCCCTGAAACCCGACGGAAAGCTCCTCCTTATCGAAGAAAACGGCGGCGGATGGATCAAGAACGCCATGCTGTTCGTCCAGCGCGGCACCAAACGAATCATCACCGTCCACGACGACGTGCTGGGAAAGGATGTCCTGATGGGCAACGAGAACATACGACCTGAGAAAGTCTGGCGCAGACACTTTGAAAAGGCTGGCTTACGGATGGACGAAGAGAGCCTCCAATACGTCCGTTTCCTGCCCTCCTGGCACTTCAACGAGGACAATCTGCAAAAAAATATAGAAAAAGAACAACGTATATGGAAAAAAAACGCATTTTTGCGCCATCATCTTTTCTGGGGCGTGAATATGGTGTTTAAACGAGAAACTTGAGACTTGGAACTTAAGGAACAAGTTGATTCCATAAGGGCTGTAAGCCCGAAGTATGCCAACCCAGGGTGAACGAAGCGAGCCCTGGAACTCAGGTGAACGAAGCGAGCCCTGGAACCCAGGGTGAACGAAGCGAGCCCTGGGACTCAGGTGGACGAAGCGAGCCCTGGGACTCAGGTGAACGAAGCGAGCCCTGGGACACAAAGGAAGTAACAAACAAATACAATATGAACGAACAACAGAACCAACAGAATTACCAGCCTGAGACCCGCTCGCGCAAGTTCTGGCGCGTGGTTCTCGGCTCCATGGTGGGATTCGTACTCGCCAACATCATCGTGGGCATCCTCGGACTGCTTATGTTCCTCGGCATGATCGCCTCCATCGAAAAGATGGGCAACAGCACGTCGTCAACCACGGTGAAGGACAACAGCGTCTTGGTGATGGACCTCTCCGCCTCCATCGAGGAGCGCGCCACAGAAATCCCCTTCAACTTCGGTCCTTACAAGTACGAGGACTTGGGTTTGGACGACATTCTGGACGCCATCGAATATGCGGCTTCGGATCCGAAAATCAAAGGTATCTACCTTAAATCCCAAACCGTTGGCGGCTCTCCTGCCACTAACAAGGCCATCCGCGATGCGCTCACGGAGTTCAAAAAAAACTCCGGAAAATTCATCTATGCCTATAGTGACATCTACACCCAGAACGGTTACTACATGGCTTCCGTGGCAGACAAAATCCTTTTGAATCCGTCCGGAGACCTCACCCTGAGAGGTTACGCCTTCCAGGTCATGTTCTACAAAAACCTGCTTGACAAGCTGGACATTGATGTGCAGATTTTCCGTCACGGGCAATTCAAGAGTGCCGTGGAGCCCTACTTCTTGGACAAAATGAGCGACGCCAACCGTGAACAGATGTCCACGTTGGCCAACTCCCTCTGGACCGTCTTCCTGCAAGATGTTTCCAAATCCCGGAAAATCCCGGCTGAGAAGCTGAACAACATCGCCGACAGCTTGCTCTGCTCCTCGCCGAAAGAGGCCCTCAACCTGAAGCTGGTTGACAAGCTGGCCTACGCCGATGAGATGGAACAGATGATCAAAACGAAACTGAATTTGGGCACCGATGACAAGCCCAACTACGTTTCTATCAGCAATTACGTCAAAAACATCGACAAAAAAGACGGAAACGGCGCCAAAGTGGCCGTCTTCTACGCTTTCGGTGAAATCAAAGACGGTAAAAACGACAGCGACATCTATTCGGAGACCTTCATCAAGGAATTCCGCAAAGTGTACAAGAACAAGGATGTGAAAGCCATCGTGTTGCGCGTCAACTCCCCAGGCGGCAGCGCTTTGGCCTCCGAAAACATCTGGCACGAAATCGAGAACGCCAAGAAGGAAGGCAAGAAGATTGTGGTCTCCATGGGCGACTATGCCGCTTCGGGCGGTTACTACATCTCCTGCAACGCCGACTACATCATCGCAGAGCCCAACACCATCACCGGCTCCATCGGGGTCTTCGGAATGGTGCCCTCCGCTCAGAAATTCCTCAAGAACAAAGTGGGTATCACGCTTGACCAAGTCGAATCCAACAAACATTCCGCTCCCGGCGGCCTCTACACACCGATGGACGAGCTCGAAAGCGAGCGTATGCAGGCTTCCGTGGAGGAGATTTACGGCACCTTCACGAAGCGCGTGGCCGACGGCCGTCATCTCACGGTAAGCTATGTGGACAGCATCGGCCAAGGCCGCGTCTGGGCCGGCAGCGACGCCCTCAAACTCGGTCTGGTCGACGAACTCGGCTCCCTCAACAAAGCCATTGAGAAAGCGGCTGAACTGGCGCAACTCAGCGACTACACCGTCGGCCGGTATCCCGCCAAAAAGGATTGGTTCTCCACGCTCTTCTCCTTGAAAGATGACACGGTAGACGAGGCCGTCCGCCAGAAGTTGGGCCTCTATTACAACATTTTCAATGACATGCAGCAGGTGCTGGAATGTGAAGGAGTGCAGGCACGTATGCCGATGACCATCATCATCCAATAAGGTACACCCGATAATTCACCCAATCAAATTATCACTTATGAATCCTGATATTCTTTCTTCCGCCTTCTACATTTACCTTTGGGTGATGATTGGAATCGCCATAGTTGTCTTTTTCGCCCTCTACCACATCAAAGCGGGGTACGGCATGTTCGTGTCCGACAAATGGGGCAAGACCATCAACAACAAGGTGGCTTGGTTTCTGATGGAATTTCCTATCTTCCTGGCTATGATTGTCATCTGGCTGTTCTCGCCCCACCGTTTCGAAATTGTTCCGATGGTGTTCCTGCTGATATTTGAAATCCACTATTTCCAGCGGTCCATCATTTTTCCCTGGCTGATGAAAGGGAAAAGCAGCCGTATGTCGCTGGGTGTCATGTTTTGCGGCATCATATTCAACATTTTGAATGCCATCATGCAGGGCTATTGGATTTTCTTCGAATCTTTCAACCAAAACTACACCGCCTTCGGTTTGTCCTACTCAGACACCGCTTGGTTGCGGTCTCCGTGGTTCATTCTCGGGGTTATCCTCTTCTTTCTGGGTTTCTATGTCAACTTACGTTCGGACTACATTATTCGCCATCTGCGCAAGAACGATGAGGACACCAAGCACTACCTGCCGGAAGGGTTTATGTTCGAATACGTGACAAGCGCCAATTACTTGGGCGAGCTCACGGAATGGTTGGGCTTCGCCATCCTCACTTGGTCGATGTCCGGGCTGGTGTTCTTCATCTGGACGTTCGCGAACCTCGTGCCGCGCGCCGATGCCATATACAAACGGTACAAAGTTGAGTTCGGGGAAATTATGGAACGTAAACATTTGAAAAGGGTGTTCCCGTTCATTTATTAAGGCCACAGGCAAGAGCCTGGGTAGTAATCATCTAATCGAATATAATCGACAAGAATATGAACAAGTCACATTTAATCATTGGTCTGGCAACGATAATGGCCGCCTGCATGTTGTTTTCCTGCGGCAAGAAGAAAAACACCCAAATGCCACAGGTCAAATACGAGACAAAAGTGCTACAATCTGAGTCCCGCACCTACAACATGACCTTCCCCGCCACGTTATCGGGCACGAGCGAAGTGAAGGTCTATCCGCAGGTGGAGGGCATCATCAAGAAGAAAAACTTCACCAGCGGCACCCACGTGCGCAAAGGGCAGGTACTCTTCATCATTGACCCGACGGAATACCGGTTGAGTGTTCAGTCGGCGGAAGCCAACTTGAGTGCCGCCAAAGCGCAGATGGAGACCACCAAGCTGCAATACGAGTCCAATCAGGAGCTGTATGCCAAGAAGGTCATCAGCGACTATGTGCTCAAGACCAGCCTCAACGCTTACAACGCCGCGAAATCCGCTGTTCAGCAGGCGGAAGCGCAGCTCAACATCGCGAAGACGAACCTCGGCTATTGCACGATCACCTCGCCGTTTGACGGGGTCATCGGCAACAACGGTTTCGACGAGGGCGACATGGCCGTCCGTGGAAACTACCTCTGCGAGGTCAGCGACAACAGCGAAATCGACGCCGATTTCTCCCTGAACGAAACGCAGCTGCTGCATACCATCAAGGAGTACAATCTGAAGGTGACGGAAAACGGACTGGCAGGGCCTCAAGGCAAGCTGCTCCGCGATGCCATGCCCGCCATCAAACTGCAATTGAAGGACGGCTCTATCTACGACCACGACGGAAATGTGACCCGAATTGACGCCATCTTGAACCAAGGGACCGGTACGGTGACCTGCGTGGCATCGTTTACCAACCCCGACGGTGTGCTTCGTTCCGGTTTGACGGCCATGGTCATCATGCCGATTAAAATGGACAGCGTTCTCTGTGTGCCGCAAACCGCTGCCGTGCGCTTGCAAGACCAGCTGATGTTCTATCGTGTGAAGAAAGACGGTACGGTGGAAGGTGTTATCTGTCAAGCTTTCCCGTCAAACGACGGCAAGGAATACTATATCACCGAAGGCTTGGAGCCCGGCGATGAAGTGGTCACCAATGGTGTGCGCAAACTCTCTAATGGCATGAAAATCCGGTAGCGATGGAAGAGAAAGTCAAGAAAACCAAATTCTTCGTGGAGCACTGGGTGGCGGCATTGGCTGTCGGCATCCTGCTCTGTCTCGTCGGCTTGGTGAGCATCGTCTCCCTGCCGGTCGAGCAATACCCCAACATCGCCCCGCCCATGGTGATTATCACGGCCAACTACAGCGGCGCGGACGCCAGTGCGGTGCAGAAGTCCGTCATCATGCCCATCGAAGAGCAGGTGAACGGTGTGGAAGACATGATGTACATGACCTCCACGGCCCGCTCGAACGGCAGCGCGGAAATCGACGTCTATTTCAAACAGGGAACCGACGCCGACCAAGCCACCGTGAATGTGCAGAACCGCGTGAACCAAGCGTTGGGGCTGCTGCCTTCGGAAGTGACCACCCAAGGGGTCACCGTCACCAAAAGCGTGAACTCCATCCTCCAGATTTTGTCTTTGGAGAGCACTGATGATAAATTCGACCAGAAGTTCATCTCAAACTATCTGGACATCAATGTCGTGCCGGCCATCAGCCGTGTCACGGGCGTGGGCCGCACCCAGATGCTCGGCGACAAGTACGGCGTGCGTATCTGGCTCAAACCCGACATCATGGGCGCTTATGGAGTCTCTCCCGACGAGATTATCTCTTCCATCAACGAACAAAATATCGTCGCCCCTATCGGCAGTTTTGAAAGCTCCATCAACAAGATTGACGTCGAATTCAATGGACTGCTCAACGACATGAGCGAGTTCGAAAACATCGTCATCCGTTCCAGCTCGGACGGAAGGGTGCTGCGTTTGGCCGATGTGGCCGATGTGGAACTCGGCACCAAAGCATACGACTACCGCACCGACATCGACGGGCATCCCGGCGTGCTGTTCATCATCAACCAGGCCCCTGGCGCCAACGCCACCCAGGTGAACGCCGAAATCAACAAGAACCTCGAGAAAATCTCGAAGACGCTGCCCGCCGGTCTGGAATTCAAACAGCTGGAAACATCCGACGACTTCCTTCACGCTTCTATGCACAGTGTGTTGGAAACGCTCATCATCGCCATCATCCTGGTGATTTTGATCGTGTATATCTTCCTGCAGAACTTGAAGGCCACCATCGTGCCTTCCGTCTCCATCATCGTCTCCTTGATCGGCACCTTCGCCATCGTCAAAGTGGTGGGTTTCTCCCTCAACCTGTTGACACTCTTCGCCTTGGTGCTGGCCATCGGTACGGTCGTGGATGACGCCATCGTGGTCGTGGAGGCCGTGATGGCCAAGCTGGAGGCAGGTTACAAGAGCACCCGCACCGCTGTCAACGACGCACTCAGCGAAGTAACCGCCGCCTGTATCTCCACCGCATTGGTCTTCATGGCGGTGTTTATCCCCGTGACCTTCATGTCGGGCACTTCCGGCACTTTCTTCAAACAATTCGGCACCATCATGGCGGCTTCCGTGGCCTTGTCGGCCGTATCGGCCTTGACCATCTGTCCCGCCCTGTGTGCCCTGCTGTTCAAACCGAAAAAGGAAGGCGAAACCGAGAAAAAGAACCTGAACTACTACATGCGCACCGCCTATAACGCGGCCTATAACGCTGTAGAGAAGAAATATATGAGCGGCGTCACCAAATTCATCAAGAAGCCCGCATTTGCGTGGATTCTGCTGGCCGCCTTCACCGGTGGAATGGTCTGGCTGATGACGACAGCACAGAAAGACCTCGTGCCGCAGGAGGACCAAGGCTTCCTGCTGGTGGATGTCACCATGGCGCCGGGCACCTACCTCAACGAAACGGAAACAACCCTCCACCAGCTGGAGAACTACGTGCGCACTCTTGACGACGCCGAGCTGGTGGGCGGCATCACCGGTTATTCGATGATGAACGGCGGTGCCGGTACCAACTACGCCACCATGATGGTGCGGCTGAAAAACTGGGAAGAACGTTCGTTCTACAGCATCGCCGACATGCAGAAGAGCATTTACGTCTGGGCGATGGTGAACCTGCCGCAAGCGACCGTCACCCCATTCCAGATGCCGCAAATCCCCGGATACGGTACAGGTTCCATGATGGAACTTGACCTGCAAGACCGCTCCGGAAGCGGCGACAACCAGGCCTTCATCGACCTGAGCAACGAGTTTGCCAAAAAACTGCAAGCTCGCCCGGAGGTCTCCACGGCATCGGCATCCTACTCCCAAGACTATCCCAAATACCGACTGGAGGTGGATGCGGCAGCCTGCAAACGCAAAGGCGTCTCCCCGAAGACGGTTGTCAACACCATCGGCACAAACCTCGCCGGCAAGTACATCGGCAACTACATCCAATACGGCAAGGTCTATCAAGTGCTGGTGAAGGCCAACGACTCCTACCGCATGGAACCGAGCACGCTGAACAAGATTTTCGTCCAGACGAGCGGCGGCATGGCTCCCGCATCAGAGTTTGTCACCCTGAAGCAGGGATTGGGCTCCTCCCAAGAACGCCGTTTCAACCTTTTCCCGTGCTACAACATGTCAGTCAGCCCGGCCAGCGGCTACACTTCCGCCCACGTGCGCACGGCCGTCGACGAGGTGATGGCCGAGGTCTTCCCCAATGACTACGGATACGAATACGGCGGCATGGCCCGTGAAGAGGCCGAAAGCGCCGGCTCCAACGACACCATCATCATCTACGGTATCGCCATCCTGATCATCTACCTCATCCTGGCCTGCCTCTACAACTCCGTATTCATCCCCTTCGCCGTCCTCTTCTCCATCCCGTTCGGACTGTTCGGAGCCTACCTCACCATCCGCCCGCTGGAATCGCTGATGGGCGTCGGCGCAAACATCTATGTACAGACCGGTGTCATCATGTTGATGGGTCTGGTGGCCAAAACCGCCATCCTCATCACGGAGTTCGCCATCCAGAAGCGCGAGGAGGGCTTGTCCATCTTCGATGCGGCCATCGGTGCCTGCAAGGACCGTCTGCGTCCCATCCTGATGACCGTCTCCACCATGGTGATCGGTATGATCCCGCTGGCGGTCGAAGGCGGCGCGGGTGCCGTTGGTAACAAGTCGCTGTCACTCACCGTCATCGGCGGTATGATCGTGGGTATCATCGCCATCCTGTTCGTCACCCCGGCCTTCTACATCTTTTTCCAGAAACTGCACGAGAAACTGACGCCCAGCGAAAAGGAGGAGGAAACAATCCCTGAAGAGATTAGTGAATAGGCAATAAAGGCATTAGGCATTAGATATAACGAAAATAAATTCCAAAAGGGCTGAAAGCCTGACCTATGTCAGCCCAGGGTGAAGCGAAGCGGAGGCCTGGGAAAAATGGTCAAAGGTCAACAGTCAACAGTCAAAATAAAATGAAAAACAAACACATATATATATTGGTATTAGCCGGAATGATATTGTTTTCCAGCTGCAACCTCTATCGCAAATACCAGTCCGACGCCACCGTCCGCAGCGACGTGATGGGCGATGTGGTGAACCCTCAGGACACTGTTTCCATGGGCGACATGGACTGGCGCACCGTTTTCACGGACCCGTTGCTGCAGAATCTTATCGAGACCGCATTGGCCAACAATACCGACATGCGCTCGGCAAAGCTCTCCATCGAGCAGGCCCAAAACAACGTGAAATCCGCGAAATGGGGTTATGCCCCCACCCTGTACTTCTCGCCAAGCGCCACTTACGCCTATCAGGGGGGAAGTTCTTTCTCTGCCAAAATCCCCATCAATGCCAGTTGGCAGTTGGGCATTTTCGGACAGACCACCACGGGGGTTCGCAAAGCGAAAGCCCAAGTGGCATACGAGGAGGATTACAAGCAGGCCGTGCAAGTCAGCTTAGCCGCCAATGTCGCAAACCTTTACTACACCTTGGTGATGCTCGACCGCGAGCTGGAAATTGAGGTGCAGACGCAAGGGTTGTGGGAAGAGTCGTTGGAAACAACACGCGCCTTGTATGACGCAGGCATCTACGAAAGCCCCGCCGTCTATCAGATGGAAGCGTCGGTGGCGGCGGTGAAAACGGAAATCCTCGATTTGCGCAATACCATCCTCACCACGGAAGCGTCTCTCTGCAACCTGCTTGCCGAACCGCCTCATCATATTGAGCGCGCCTCTTTCGGTGCGTTCCAGATGCCGGAACAGCTGCATTTGGGGCTTCCCATCCGTCTCCTTGATGCCCGTCCCGACGTGCGCATGGCCGAGCGCAACATGGAGTTGGCATACTATGGCACCCAGTCGGCTCGCCAGGATTTCTATCCCACTATTAACATTGAAGGGCTCTTCGGAGCAGCTTTCAGTCCCGCCCAACTGATCGGACAGGCAGTGGCCTCGCTCACACAACCCATCTTCGCCGCCGGAAAGCTCACTGCCCAACTCAAGAATGCGAAATTGAATCAGGAAAAGGCGAAAATGGAGTTCGAACAGTCATTGTTGGATGCAGGAAAAGAGGTTTACACCTACCTCCACAACTGTCAGACGGCCGGTCAGAAAGCCACATTGTTCGAAGGCCGCGTCAATTCGCTTCAACAGGCATACGACGCCACTTCCTCGCTGATGCAACACGGTTCCACCACCTATTTGGAAGTGCTCAATGCACAGGAATCCCTGTTGACGGCACAACTCTCTCAGGTGCAAAACCAATACGAAGCCATTGAAGCGCTCATCAACCTCTACACGGCATTGGGCGGCTTCGGAACGAAATAAGGTCACTTGCAATTCATAACGAGCCCGAAACAACTGCTAACTGCTAACTACTAACTACCGGAACTTCGCCGCCATTTTTTTGTCATCAAGCGGAAGACGCTGCGGACCAACGGAGTAGTCCTTGCCAGTCTGCTTCCAAGCGAGGTAGCAGTCGCGGATTTCGTTGCGCCAACCTCGGCGGACGAAAAACTGCCCTGTGCGGTCCCAAAAGTCGTTGACCTCGATGACCACCGGACCGTCGTCGGTGATGGCAATGTCCCAACCCGCCACCTTGCAATAAGGGAACGCCTGCTGGAAACGGATAACCTCCGCCTTCACGGCCTCCCAGTTCTCGACGAGAACCCCGTTCAGCTGCGCCCCGCTGTCGGGATGGCAGTCGATGTCTTTCACGTTGCGCCAGCCGCCGAACTGGATGGCGTGGCGGATTTCGCCGGTGGCCACATCCACGCAGACATCCACGTTCCCGCCACCGCCGGCGTTATCGACACAGCGACCGTCCCGGCCAATCTTCATGAACGTGGCAATCACCTTCGCGGTGCCGTCCGGATAGAGCGCGGTCATAAAGCGCACCGTATTGACGGAAGAGGCGTTGAAAGCGGAAAACTGGGCCGTCTGCCGCACCTCGCTCTCGAAAATCAGCGCTTCATCGCCCAAAACGGACGAAAGAGCCAGCTGTTGCCCGTCGAAGCGGGTCAACGTTGCGTCATCATCTTGATAGTCGATACTTTTGATCACCCAGACATTGTCGCCGTGCGAGCTCTCCGTGGTCTTGATGACGCAGGATTGCACCCCCTTGGCCTTCAGGATACGCAACACCCCGGCGAGATTGCCAGCACATTCGGAATGAACCGTGTAACGGCCTTCGGGTTGGTAGTGGCAGTACAGTTCGGAAGTCCGCACCCCCGTGTTTTCCAGCATCTTGTGCGCCACAAACTTGTTGCGGGCCAGCGACATATACTTCAACGGGTTGAGCAGTTCCAGATAATACCGCTGCTCGTCCAATCCCAGGAAATCGCGGCGGAAATCCTCGCTCCGTTTCTCAAATTCGAACTCGTAATACTCCTCCGGCCGCAAACCCTTGGCACGATAGAGGGAGAGATAGTCTCGAATCACCCTCATCCGCACCGATGCGGGATACTTCCCAGCCAGCTGCATGGCATGATAAACAGTGGCTATATTGTTTCTTATTGACATTGACTATTGACCTTTGACTATTGACCTTTGACCATTGACTGTTGACTATTGACTATTGATCAACTACTAACTACTAACTACTAACTACTAACTACTAACTACTAACTATTTACAGATGGGTTCGGACATAGTTGTATTTTTCGTCCATCTCGCTCTGAACATCCAAGTCGAAGACACGTTTCATCCCCGTCGCCTTCACGGAAGCCGGCATCCCCGCCAGCAAAGTGTAGGGCTCAATGTTGGAGAAATCCTTGTTCACCAAACTGTTGGAGGCAACGATAGTCTTGCTCGGCACAACGGCGCCTTTGGTAAAAGTGGTGCGGTTGCCGACCCAGATGTCCTCGCCGAGGATAATGGGCTTGGTCAGCGGTCCGATTTCCCCATTCTTGTTGAGATTCTGCACATAATGGAAGGTCGTGTCCATAAACTGGCAGTCCCAGGCGGCCCGCACATTGCTGCCGATGACAATCCGGTCGAAGCAGAAAATCTTGAGGTTGGTGCCGAAATAGGATTCCCTTTCGCCGAACTCCAACGTCGCGTTGTCGGAAATCACCACGTAGGAGCCGTGGCCGAAGATGGCGGGTCCGTTGAAGATGAGCGTTCCCCGCACGTTCCAGATGCACTGTTGGATGGCGGTATCGACATAATGGTCGTTTTTCCCGATTCTGATCATCCCGGAGGTGATGGGTCCATTGATGACGATTTTCCCCGTAAGACTGCGGAAAGTCACCTTCCCGTAGAGCCACACCGGCAGTTTCTTCGCCACCGCGAAGGGGAAGACCTTGAAGTTGAACCAGAGGGTTTTGATTACGTTGATGGTCCGTATGATGTAGAGTAGTCGTCGCATGTTGGTTTCTTTTTCCCAGGGCTCGCTATCGCCGGCTCGGAGACCAGGCTCGCTATCGCCGGCCCGGAGACCAGGCTCGCTATCGCCGGCCCGGAGACCAGGGCTCGCTATCGCTCACCCTGGGTTGGCATACTTCAGGCTTTCAGCCCTTTTTGGAATGGTTATTCATTATTAATGTTATTAATACTTGTTACTTGAACATCGCGGTTTCGACCAGTTCGCAGATGATATGGCCGATCATGATGTGGCTCTCTTGGATGCGGGGGGTGTCGGTGGAGGGCACGTTGAGCAGGATGTCGGCGGAATCCTTCATCTTGCCGCCTGTTTCGCCGGTCATGGCGACGATTTTCACGCCCAGTTCCTTGGCCACCTCGAAAGCGTTGAGGATGTTCTTGGAATTGCCGGAGGTGGAGATGCCCACGATGACATCGCCGGCCTTGGCTGAGCCTCGCAGCAGGCGCGAGAAGATGAGGTCGTAGCCGTAGTCGTTGCCCACGGCGGTGAGGTAGGAGGTGTTGCAGTGGAGGGCCTCGGCGTTGAGCGGCGGCCGGTCGAAGTAGAAACGGCCGGAGAGTTCCGCGGCAAGGTGTTGCGCGTCGGCCGCGCTGCCGCCATTGCCGCAGAAGTGGATCTTGCCGCCGTTGCGCAAGGATTCGGTGATGGTCGCCGCAGCCGTCTCTATGCGGCCCAGAAATGCCTGGTCGTTCAATATCGCCTGCTTCGCGGCGACGCTCTCCTCTATGGATTTTGAAATTCTTGAGTTCATTTTATATATTTTGAAAGGGTGTTTGAAAAACGGCGCGAAGATACGGATTTTTCGGAAACAAACCTAAAAAAATGTATCTTTGCCGCTTGTTTGTAAATTGACGAGAAAAAGAATATGAAAAGAACCGTAATTACCTGTATTGTATTGGTTTCCATACTGTTAACAGCTTGTTCATCTGTGAAGACCAAAGAGGAACCCGCCAACACCATGGCCACCGGGCAGACATCCCAAAACAAAGATAACGAAAAGATGACCCAAGTCTTACTGAAAACCACCTTCGGCGACATTGTGATCGCCCTTTACAACGACACGCCCCAACACAAGGCCAATTTCGAGAAATTGGTGAACGAAAAGTTCTACGACGGTGTCCTGTTCCACCGCATCATCAAGGGGTTCATGATCCAGGGCGGCGACCCTGACTCCAAGACCGCGAAAGCCGGCCAGCGTTTAGGCTCCGGCGATGTGGGCTACACCATCCCCGCCGAGTTCGTGCCCGCGCACATCCATAAGCGCGGCGCCGTGGCCGCAGCCCGCATGGGCGACAACGTCAACCCGCAGAAGGCCTCCTCCGGCTGCCAGTTCTACATCGTCGACGGCACCGTCTACGACAACGACAAGCTGGATATGATTGCCATGCGCACCGGCAAGACCTTCACCCCCGAGCAAGTCCAGGCCTACACCACCGACGGCGGCGCCCCCTTCCTTGACGGCGACTACACCGTCTTCGGCGAAGTCGTGAAAGGCATGACCGTGGTCGACAAAATCGCCGCCCAACAGAAAGACGCCGCCGACAGACCTATCGAGGACATCAAGATTATCAGTGCAACTATCATCAATTAGGGCTGTAAGCCTGAAGTATGCCAACCCAGGGTGAGCGGAGCGAGCCCTGGGGCGAACACCAGGGTGAGCGAAGCGAGCCCTGGGACGAACGCCAGGGCAAGCGAAGCGAGCCCTGGGGCGAACACCAGGGCAAGCGGAGCGAGCCCTGGGACGAATAACAAACAACGAACAACAAGTCAGTATGAAAAACATAGACGAGATAAGAGCAGAAATCGAAAGCTACCAGATCGAAAGCGCGGAAAGCCTCGAGCAGTTCCGCCTCCAGTTCCTGAGCAAGAAGAGCGAAATCCAGGCCTTGTTCGGCGAAATCAAGAACATGGCCCAGGAGAACCGCAAGGAGTTCGGGCAGTTGGTGAACGACCTCCGCGACATGGCCCAGGAGCACTATAACGAGTTCAAGGGCCGCTTGGAGGCCGCCGCCGACAAGAAGGCCGACCTCATCCCCGACATCACACGCCCCGCCGCGCGTCAGCAAGTGGGCTCCATGCACCCCATCTCCCTGATGATGGCCGAGGTGCGCCGCATCTTCGAAGACATCGGGTTCTCCGCCGTGGAGGGTCCCGACATTGAGGACGACTGGCATGTGTTCACCGCCCTCAACTTCGCCGAAGAGCACCCTGCCCGCGACATGCAGGACACCTTCTTCATCGAACTGCACCCCGACGTGCTGTTGCGCACGCATACCTCGTCGCTTCAGGTGCGCACCATGGAGAAGCAGCAGCCCCCCATCCGTGTGATCTGCCCGGGCCGCGTCTTCCGCAACGAGGCCATCACCTCCCGCGCCCACTGCATCTTCCACCAGGTGGAAGGCCTGTATGTGGCTGAGAAAGTGTCGTTTGCCGACATGAAGCAGACCCTGCTCTATTTCGCCCAGCGCATGTTCGGCGACGAGGTCCGCATCCGCCTGCGCCCCTCCTACTTCCCGTTCACCGAACCGTCGGCCGAAATGGACGTCTCCTGCAACATCTGCGGCGGTGCCGGCTGCAACCTCTGCAAGCACACCGGCTGGGTCGAAATCCTCGGCTGCGGCATGGTCGACCCCAACGTCCTCGAGAACTGCGGCATCGACAGCGCCAAATACAGCGGCTTCGCCTTCGGCCTCGGCATCGAACGCATGACCATGCTCAAGTACCGCACCAACGACATCCGCCTCTACTTCGAAAACGACCTCCGCTTCCTCCAACAGTTCAAACCCGCCACGAGATAGTTAGCAGTTAGCAGTTAGTAGTTAGCAGTAAACCGTAAACCGCAAACTGTAAACCATACACAATACACAATAAACAATAAACAATAAACAACAAACCATAAACCATAAACCATAAACCATAAACAGTAAACCGTAAACCGTAAACCGTAAACCGTAAACAGTAAACAGTAAACCGTAAACCGTAAACTATATGACCAAAACCCAAAAAAGGATCAACAACCTCATCGGCCTGATCATCGGTATAGTGGCCTCCGCCGTCTATATCATGACCGCCGAGCCCACCGTCTCATGGTGGGACTGCGGTGAATACATCGCAACGACCTCGAAGATGCTCATCGGGCACCCGCCTGGAGCTCCCACATTCCAGATTCTCGGGCGCATCGCCACGCTCTTCGCCGGCGGCGACGTCACCAAGATGGCCTTCTGCGTCAACTGCCTCTCGGCAATATGCAGCGGCATGACCATCATGTTGCTCTACTTCAGCCTCGTGCGGCTGGCCCGCAAGCTCGTGGCCAAGTGGGGCGAACTCAACACCCCGCGCTTCATCGCCATCCTCGGAACGGCCTTGGTTGGCGCGTTGACGTACACGTTCTCCGACACCTTCTGGTTCTCGGCCGTGGAAGGCGAAGTCTATGCCATGTCGTCGTTCTTCACCGCCCTGGTCTTCTGGTGCATCCTGAAGTGGGACGAGGAGTATGCGAACCCGAAAACCAACGTGAACCCCAACCGCTGGATCGTGTTAATCGCCTACTTAGTGGGTCTTTCCATCGGTGTTCACCTGTTGAACTTGCTGACCTTGCCGGCCATCGGGCTCATCATCTACTACCGTCTCAACCCCAAAGCCACCCAGTGGGGCGCGGTGCTCGCATTCGCCCTCATCGCGTTTGCGTTCAGCATCTTCTGCTCGCCGCTGTGGATGGTTCTCATCTGGGTGTTCATCACCGTCCCGCTGCTGATACTCTGCGGCAAACACGGTGCGCTCACCTCCAAGGCGGAATGGGGCGTCACCCTGTCGCTGCTCGTGTCGGTCGCATTGCTCGGCATTATCCTTTGGGGCATCGTGCCGCAGGTCGTCAACCTCTCCGGCAAATTCGACCTCTTCTTCGTCAACACCCTGCACCTGCCGTTCAACTCGGGCGTGATCTTCTTCTTCCTGCTGATCGCCGCCATCATCGGCTGGGGCATCTGGTACGGCTACAAGCGCAACAAGCCAGTTTACTCCATCAGCGCCTTCTCGTTGATGATGCTCATCATCGGCTACTCCACCTTCATGACCCTGGTGATCCGCTCCAACGCCAACCCGACCATCGACGAGAACAGCCCCGAAGACGCTGTCTCGCTCCTCTCCTACCTCAACCGCGAGCAATACGGCTCCAACCCGCTGCTCTACGGACAATACTACAACACCCGTGTCGTGGACATGAAGGACGGCAACCCCGTCTATTTCCGCAACGAGGAGACCAAACGCTACGAGGTCTCCAACCCGAGGAAGGGCGACGTGCCCGTCTACGACCCCAAGGGCTGCGGTTTCTTCCCGCGCATGTGGTCGTCCGAAAAGCAGTCCCAGTATATCGACTGGCTGAACAACCGCTATAATTCCGACAGTCCGTCGGACAAAGACAACCGTCGGGCTTTGGCGCGCGGCGGAAGGCCCACCTGGCAGCAGAACATCAAGTTCTTCCACTCCTATCAGCTGGGCTATATGTACTGGCGCTACTTCCTGTGGAACTTCGCCGGCCGCCAGAACGACCTGCAGGGCCACGGCGACTACCAGAACGGCAACTGGATTTCCGGCATCGGCGCCATCGACAACCCGATGGTCGGCAACCTGAAGGACATGCCCGCCGCCGCAGAACGTCCGGCTCACAACAAATACTACCTGCTCCCGCTGATTTTGGGCCTTGTCGGACTGGTATTCCAGACCAAGAACGACAGCAAGCACTCCTTCGTGGTGTTCATGCTTTTCGTCATGACGGGCCTTGCCATCGCCATCTACCTGAACATGTACGCCTTCCAGCCGCGTGAGCGAGACTATGCCTTCGCCGCCTCCTTCTACGCCTTCGCCATGTGGGTAGGCTTCGGGGTATTGGGCATCTACCGCTTGTTCGAGAAGCTGCAGAGCAAGAGCGTGCAGACCGCCGGCGCGCTGCTCACCACCCTGGTCTGCTTCGGCGCGGTGCCCTGCGTGATGGCCAAGGAGAACTGGCACGACCACGATCGCTCCGACCGCTACACCGCTTTGGCCGTGGCCAAGAACTACCTCGACTCGTGCGAACCAAACGCCATCCTCTTCACCCTCGGCGACAACGACACCTTCCCGCTTTGGTACGCCCAAGAGGTGGAAGGCTACCGTACCGACGTACGTGTCTGCAACCTTATGTTGTTGAGTACCAGCTGGTATGTGGACCAGATGAAGCGCAAAGCCTACGAGTCGGATCCGCTGCCCATCTCCATGACCTGGGACCAGTACCGCGACGGCACACGCGACATTCTCTACCTTGAGGCCGCCAACAACCAGTATCTGGACTTGAGCGCCCTGATGGACTACGTGAAGTCGCCGGCATTCGACAACGTGAGCCGCATCTTCCTGCTGAAGCCGAACAACGGCTACCGCAGCAACGGCCGCGCCGTCCCCGCCAGCTTCTCGCTGCCCGTCGACAAGGCGAAAGTGCTGGCCAACGGTACTGTCGCGGCGAAAGACTCCGCCCTCGTGGTGGACCGCCTGATGTGGAATATGAAGACCAACGGCGTGAACCCGCTCACCAAGGCCTACATCGTGATGATGGACATCCTGGCCAACAACAACTGGGAGCGCCCGATTTACTACGCCGCCACCGCCGGCTCCGAGGCCTACCTCGGTCTGGAGGACTACTTCCAGCTGGAAGGCTTCGCCTACCGCCTGGTGCCCATCCGTTCCCAGTCGCGCTCCTACGGCGAAACCGGCCGCATCAACAGCGACGTGCTGTACCACAACCTGATGACCGTCTTCGACGACCACAGCCGTCTGGATCAGGTCAAGAACCCCGGCGCGCAACATGAAGCCTATCCGTACGCCTGGGGCGGCTTCAACGACCCGAGCCTCTACCACAGCGAGGACAACACCCGCCTGGTGCCGCTCATGCGCCGTCTCTACGCCCGCCTCGCCGAACAGCTCATGGCCGAGGGCGACAAAGACAAAGCCCTCGAAGTGCTGGTGCACGGCAACGAGGTGCTCCCCGACTTCAACTTCCCATACGTGTCGGTGATGTCCTACATCTACGGCTACACCCACAGCTGTATCACCTACATGGAGGACTTCTTCCGCATCGGTTCGGACGCCGCCAACAAGAAAGGCATGGAGATGGCCAACCAGATCTGGGACGACCAGGTGGCCCTCTTCAACTGGTACAACAACTGCGACGAGCGCACGCTCGACTACCGCGGCAGTGACATCCACTACGACTTCCTGTTCCTCCACTACATGATGAACAACGTCCGCTATCCGGACAACAGCCTGGCCCAGCGATACAAGGAGCTGAAGATCGACAATGTTGCGATAAACTATGCCAAATCGCTGCAGGGCAGCATTTCGGCACAGTTGCGCAAGGCCGAAATAGACCAGCAAGCCGTGGCCGGCTCCCTCCAGGAGCTGCACCAGCTGCAAGAGATTGCCAAGATGATTGGCGACAATGCCACCGCCCAGAAGATCCAGGGCATGGCCGCCTCGCAAATCGACATGATAGCCAGCATCTCCCCCGAACTGGCCGCCGCCTTCCGCCAGTTCTACAACAACATGGACAAACCGGAGGTGCCTGTAGCCGAAGCGGACGAGGTCGCCGAGGCCCAGTAGAGACAACAAACGATATGCTGTAGAGACGCGCCATGGCGCGTCTCTATTTCTTAAACCCTAAACCCTAAAACTTAAACCAAATGAAATTCGCAGTGATACTGTGCGGCTGCGGCACGTTAGACGGCAGCGAAATCCACGAATCGGTGATGACCCTCCTGGCCATCGACCGCAACGGCGGCGAATACCAGATTTTCGCCCCCGACGACTGGCAATACCACGTCGTGAACCACGTCACGGGACAACCCATGGAGGAGAAGCGCAACATGCTCCTCGAGGCGGCGCGCATCGCCCGCGGCAACGTCAAACCCATCGAAGAGTGCCGTGTCGAGGACTTCGACGCGGTGATCTTCCCCGGCGGCAACGGTTCCGCCAAGAACCTCTTCACCTACGCTTACGAGGGTGCGGCCTGCACCGTGCGTGAGGATGTGGCGGCGGTCATCCGCGCCTTCCACCAGGCCGGCAAGCCCATCGGCGCCCTCTGCATCGCCCCGGTGATGATTGCCAAGGTCCTCGGCGACGTCACCGTGACCGTCGGCAGCGACCCCGGCACCATCCGCAACGTGGAGAGCTTCGGCACGAAGCACGAAATCACCGTCCAGAAGGGTGTCTGCTGCGACCGCGCCAACAAGGTCTTCACCACCCCCTGCTACATGCTCCCCGCCCGCATCTCCGACATCGCCGACTGCGCCGACGGCCTGGTGCGCGCGATGATGGCGTGTTAGTTTTTTGTTTACCGTTTACCGTTTACTGTTTACCGTAAACCGTAAACCGTAAACCGTAAACCGTAAACGGTAAACAGTAAACCGTAAACCGATGTACGCATTTGAAAAGTTGAACGCATGGAAGGAAGCAAGATTGTTGGTGGTGCAGGTTTATCAGTTGTTGGACAGTTTTCCGAAACTTGAGAAGTACGCTTTATGTAATCAGATAAGACGTTCTATCGTATCTGTTCCATCAAATATCGCCGAAGGCAGTGGTCGTGTCTCTCCAAGAGAACAATTGCATTTCTATGAAATCGCATACGGTTCTCTTATGGAAGCATACAACCAGTTGATTTTGGCCTCTGATTTGAAATACATTGGAACCCAAAGTCTTCAAGTCTTACAACCTCAAATCGACACCGTTGCCCGCATGCTAAATGGTCTCCGCACCTCCATACTCAAAAAACTACCCCCACCCCCAAACCCCAAACCCCAAACCCCAAACAGTAAACAGTAAACAGTAAACAGTAAACAGTAAACCGTAAACCGTAAACCGTAAACCGTAAACCGTAAACCATAACCCAAAATGACCACCGTCCTCATAGGTTTCCCCGGTTCCGGGAAGAGCACCGTCGGCAGACAACTTGCCGAGCGGTTCGGTATGGAGTTCATCGATCTGGACCTGTTCATCGAGGAGAAGTACCACACGGCCATCCCCCTGCTTTTCGAGAAGTACGGGGAGGCGGCTTTCAGGACGTTGGAGTATGCGGCTCTCCGGGAGGTCTTGGAGCGCGAGAACGTGGTGATTGCCACAGGCGGCGGCGCCCCCTGCCACGGCGACGCCATGGACCAAATCAACGCCCACGCACAGAGCATCTACCTCCGCCTCTCCGAAGACCAGCTCGTCGAGCGCCTCCGCCACTCCAAGAAGAAGCGCCCCCTGACCGATTCCCTCTCCCTCCCCGCCCTCCGCCAATACGTCCACGACACACTCGCCCTCCGCGAACCCTACTACCTCAAAGCCCACACCATCTGGGATGTGTGATTGGTGATTAGTGATTAGTGATTGGTGATTGGTGATTGGTGATTGGTGATTGGTGATTGGTGATTGGTGACTTATCCCGCAAGCATTAACTACTAACTGCTAACTACTAACTACTAACTGCTAACTGCTAACTACTAACTACTAACTACTAACTGCTCACTGCTCACTAATTTTTTTTCCCCCTCCCCGCCCATTGTTGTAATTTTTGTATATTTGCCGCGCGGAAAATCTGCAACGTTTTCTGCGGGAGGGCGGCTACATGCCACTGGAATCAGATGGCTACCCGGATTCCAGAACCCTTGTGAAATCTTGGAATCACCTCCTTTTCGACCTCCTTGCCAAGCGAGGGGGAATGGGGGATTTTGCCTCTCCCGAAAACAACAATCCATTTCATTTCGAATTTAATTAAAATCAACCTATTATGAGAAAGAGACTCATTCCATTCATTGCGGTGCTTCTGCTCATGGCCTCCTGTTCCATGAACAAGAAAATCACCTATTTTCAGGATGTCATCGTGTCGTCCGACTCGACGGTCACTGAAAAATTACCACCGGAAATCACTCTCCGTCCGGAAGACAAGGTTTCCATTGTCGTCAACAGTAAAGATCCGGAACTCACTAACCTTTTCAACCTTCCATACATCACGCGAACGATTGGCTCCAGCTCAGAGGATGCGTCAGTTCGCGGTGTGTCAAATTATGTTGTGAGGCGAGACGGCACTATAGACTTCCCTGTACTCGGGAGCGTCAAGGTGGCCGGTCTGACCCGCGATGAGGTGGCCGCTCATATCAAGAACCAACTCATTTCGCAGAATTTGGTCAATGATCCGGTGGTGACTGTCGAGTTTGTGAATCTCCAATACTCCGTCATGGGAGAGGTGAGGGCCCCCGGCAACTACAAGATCACCCGCGACCGCGTCACCCTGCTCGAGGCCATCTCCCAAGCCGGCGACCTGAACATCAGTGGTAAGCGTGACAACGTGCTCGTGATTCGCGCCGACTCCACGGGCAAGCTCTACGCCTACCAAGTCGATATGCGTTCCTTTGAAAACGTGGTCAACTCCCCCGTCTATTACATCCATCAGAACGACTACATCTACGTGGAGCCCAACAAGAAACGGGCCAACGAATCCACCGTGAATGCCAACACCGTGAGTTCCGCTTCCTTCTGGATCTCCATCTCCTCTCTGTTAGCCTCCCTCGCCTCCACCGCCACCCTGATTTTTGTTCGACTCAAATAGATTAGTTAATTTCTCCAACTATAGAAAGAAATTATTATGCAAGAAAATACAAACAATGCAGAACAGACTGTCGGCTCTGCTCAAATCAAGAGCCTGTTTTACCAATGCTTGGCCAAATGGTACTGGTTCGTCATCTCCGTGGGCGTGGTGCTCTTCCTCACCGTCTTCTACCTCCTGCGGACGACGCCCGTCTACACCCGTAGCGCCAAGGTGCTCATCAAGTCCGACAGTAAGGGCAATTCCTCAACCGACATCGGGGACTTCTCCGACCTCGGGCTTGTCCGATCCGGTGTGAACATCAACAACGAGCTCAAGACGATGCAGTCCATTGATGTCATGACCGAGGTGGTGCGCCGCCTGCATCTGGACATGAGCTATACCCAGGACGGTCTCTTCCATCCGGTGGTGCTCTATGACAAGACCCTCCCCGTGACCGCCTCCATCGTCGATGCCCCCGACAACCTCAGCGCCTCCTTCGACCTCAAGTTGGACAAGGGTGCCGTCACGCTGTCGGAGTTTGTGCGCGGCGAAGAGGAATTGAACGGCACGGTCAAGACCCGGATCGGCGACACGGTCTCCACCCCCATCGGTCTGCTCTGTGTCAACAAGACCGACTACTATAAGAACGCAGCGTATGACATCATTCACGTGCGCCGCGCCACCATCGACAGAACCGCCCGCAGCTACGCCTCCAAAGTGACGATTGGCCTGGCGGACAAGAACTCCGATGTCCTCGCCCTCTCGGTCCAAGACATCAACATGAAGCGCGGCGACGACATCCTCAACATGCTTATCGCCGTCTATAACGGCAACTGGCTCAAGGACAAGAACCAGATCACCGTCAGCACCTCGATGTTCATCAACGAGCGTCTGCAGGTCATCGAGAAGGAGCTCGGCAATGTCGATAGTGACATCTCCTCCTACAAGAGCGAGAATCTCCTGCCGGATGTGGCGGCGGTGTCGCACATGTACCTCAGCCAGAACAGCGAGGCCAACGCCCGCATCAACGAACTCAACAACCAGCTCTCCATCACGCGCTATATTCGCAACTACCTGACGAATATGACGGACGAGAATCAGCTGTTGCCTGCCAATACAGGCATCAGCAGCGGCCAGATTGAGAGCCAGATCGCGAACTACAACACGCTGATGCTCCGTCGCAACGGCTTGGTGGCCAACAGCAGCGAGCAGAACCCCATCGTGCTCGACCTGGACGAGAAGTTGAAATCCCTGCGTCACGCTATCCTCACCTCCATCGACAACCAGATTGCCACACTCAACACCCAGTTGGCCAACTACCAGGGTACCGAGCGGCTCATCAACTCTCGTCTGGCCGCCAACCCCAAACAGGCCAACTACCTGCTCTCCGTGGAACGTCAGCAGAAGGTCAAGGAGTCGCTGTATCTTTTCCTGCTGCAGAAGCGTGAGGAAAACGAGCTCTCGCAGGCCTTCACCGCCTACAACACCCGCGTCATTGAGCATCCCAACGGCACCAACGTCCCCACCAAGCCGCGCAAGTCGATGATTCTGTTGGCCGCCCTCATCGTCGGTATCGCCATCCCCATCGTCATCATCGTCCTCAAAGAATACCTCAACACGACGGTGCGCGGCCGGAAAGACCTGGAGAAGCTCACCATGCCGTTCGTCGGCGAGATTCCGCTCTCCATCAGCGCCGAGGAGGAGAAGAAGAAGCTCAGGGAGAAACGCCGGATGTTCCTCCGCAGCAAGCGCAAAGGCAAGGAGCCGGAGCATCAGCAGGGCTTCGGCGGCGTCATCGTCGTCAAGCACGGCAACCGCAACGCCATCAACGAGGCCTTCCGCGTGCTCCGCACCAATATCGAGTTCATGACCAAGGGCAACGACTCCAACGTCATCATGCTCACCTCCTTCAACCCGGGCTCCGGCAAGTCGTTCATCACCATGAACACCGCTCTCACCCTGGCCATCAAGAACCGGAAGGTGCTGCTCGTCGACGGCGACCTGCGCCACGCCTCCCTTTCCGCCTACATCTTCTCGCCCAAGCGCGGTCTTGCCAACTTCCTCGGCGGCCAGGAGAAGGATGTCCACGACGTCATTGTGAAGAGCGATGAGTATCCCACCCTCAGCTACCTGCCCGTGGGCACCATCCCGCCCAACCCCACAGAGCTGCTCGAAACCGAGCTCTTCGGCGAAACCATCAATATGCTGCGTAAGGAGTACGACTACGTCTTCATCGACTGTCCGCCTATTGACATCGTCGCCGACCCGCAGATTATCAGCAACTACGTCGATCGTACCATCTTCGTGGTGCGCGTGGGTCTCTTGGAGCGCAGCATGCTCCCCGAGCTCGAGGAACTCCACACCAGCCACAAGTACAACAACCTCTGCCTCATCCTCAACGGAAGCACCGGCAGCGACGGTCGCTACGGCTACAGCCACTACGGCCACTACGGCTACAAGTACGGTTACAGGTACGGCTACGGTCACAACTACTACGGCCACAGCTACTACCACAAAGAAGACGACGAACAATAACCCATAACCCATAACCCACAACAATGTTCCGCAAATACCCCATCGACTCGCAGCTGGCCGGCTTCACCGACCACCACTCGCACATCCTCTTCGGGGTGGACGACGGCGTAAAGACCTTGGAAAAATCGTTGGCCGTGCTGCAGCGCTACGAGGAACTCGGCATCGCCGAGGTGTGGTGCACGCCGCACATTATGGAGGACATTCCCAACACCCCTGCCGGGCTGCGGGCGCGTTTCGCCGAACTGTGTGCCGCCTACCAGGGTCCCGTCAAGCTGCATCTCGCCGCCGAGAACATGATGGACCAGCTCTTCGAGGAGCGCCTCGAGGCCAACGACCTCCTCCCCCTCGGCAAGACCGGCAACCATCTCCTCGTGGAGACCTCCTACTTCACCCCGCCGATGGGGATGAAGGACATCCTGCGCCGCATCAAAGCCAAGGGCTACTTCCCCGTGCTCGCCCATCCCGAACGCTACGTCTATATGGACAAGGACGACTACCGGGAGCTCAAGGGTATGGAAATCCTCTTCCAAGTCAACCTCTCCTCCCTCGCCGGCGGCTACGGCCCCGAAGCCGAGGACAAGTCGCACTGGCTCCTCAAGAAGGGGTTCTACGACCTCGCCGGCTCCGACCTCCACTCCCTCCGCAACACCCAGTTCTGGTCCAAACCCCTCCGCGAATCCGTAATCAACCCGCTCAGAAAGGTACTGGCGAGTTCGATTTAGCGTTGCCCGCGGCAAGTGGTTTCTTCGCCTGTGGCAAGTGTTTCTTTTTTTGCCTGCAGCAAGTGTTTCTTTTTTGCCTGCGGCAAGTGATTTCTTTGCCTGCGGCAAATGTTTTTTTTGCCTGCGGCAAATTTAAATGTCACACAGAAATCACGGAAATCACAGAAAAAAGCTGCTGCGCAGCTTGCCGCCTGCGGAAAGAAAACAACACACATTACAAGGCACCACCCATAACCCGTAAACCGTAACCCGTAAACCGTAAACCGTAAACTGTAAACTGTAAACCGTAAACTGTAAACCGTAAACTGTAAACCGTAAACCGTAAACCGTAAACTGTAAACCGTAAACTGTAAACCGTAAACTGTAAACCGTAAACCAAATGAGAAACATCATCATCACCGGCGGCGCCGGTTTCATTGGCAGCCACGTGGTACGGCTGTTCGTCAACAAGTACCCGGATTACAACATCTTCAACGTCGACAAGCTGACCTACGCGGGCAATCTCGCCAACCTCAAGGATGTGGAGGGCAAGCCCAACTATCACTTCGTGAAGGCTGACATCTGCGACTTTGAGACAATCTACAAGCTCATGCAGGACGAGCACATCGACGGGGTCATCCACCTCGCCGCCGAGAGCCACGTCGACCGCAGCATCAAGGACCCGTTCACCTTCGCGCAGACGAACGTGATGGGCACGCTGTCACTGCTGCAGGCCGCGAAACTCTATTGGGAACAGAACCCGATAACGGATGCAAATGGTTCTACGTCTGTAGAGACGTGCCATGGCGCGTCTCTACAACGTCGCTTCTACCACATCTCCACCGACGAAGTCTACGGCGCGTTGGAGATGACCCATCCCGAAGGCGTCGAGCCGCCGTTCAGCACCAAGGCAAGTTCAGGGAAACATCACCTGGCCTACGGCGAGAAGTTCTTCACCGAGGATTTGAAATACCAGCCACACAGTCCCTACAGCGCGGCCAAGGCCAGCAGCGACCACTTCGTGCGCGCCTTCCACGACACCTACGGACTTCCGACGATTGTGACGAACTGCTCGAACAACTACGGGCCGTATCAGTTCCCAGAGAAGCTGATTCCGCTGTTCATCAACAACATCCGTCACCGCAAACCGCTGCCCGTCTATGGCAAGGGCGAGAACGTGCGCGACTGGCTCTACGTGGAGGACCACGCCCGCGCCATCGACCTCATCTTCCATGAGGGCAAGGTGGGTGAAACCTACAACATCGGCGGTTTCAACGAGTGGAAGAACATCGACATCATCAAGGTGCTCATCAACACGGTGGACCGTATGTTAGGCCGCCCCGAAGGCGCCGACATGGACCTCATCACCTACGTCACCGACCGCGCCGGCCATGACATGCGCTACGCCATCGACAGCTCCAAGCTCCAGCGCGAACTGGGCTGGGAACCCTCGCTCCAGTTCGAGGAGGGCATCGAGAAGACGGTCCGCTGGTACTTAGACAACCAAGAGTGGATGGACAACGTGACCTCCGGCGACTACATGAAGTATTACGAAGACATGTACGCGAACCGGTAGAAGCGCGCTGCGCTTGCTTTGTTGCGCGCTGCGCGAGTTTTGTTGCGCGCTTCGCTTGGTTTGTTGCGCGCTGCGCTTGCAAATGTGCTCGCTACGCGAGCTTTTTTAATTTCACACAGAAATCACAGAAATCACAGAAAATTGTGCGCTGCGCTTACAATTAGGCTCGCTACGCGAGCTTAAAATCACAGAAAGTTGCGCGCTGCGCTTGCAATTGCGCTCGCTGCGCTCGTTTAAATTACTATCGGCTGCTTTGCAGCGGTGAACCAAAAAATAAAATTTATTTTCAATATGACCGAAAACGATATAACATACAAAATTAGAGGTGCCATTTATGATGTGTACAGCGTGTTGGGACCTGGATTGTTGGAGTCGGTGTACGAAGAAGCCCTTGTGTTTGAATTGGAACAGCGAGGACTGAAAGTGCAAAGGCAAGTAACCGTGCCTATCGTGTACAAAGGCATAACCCTCAAATCAGAACTCCGAGCAGATCTGATCGTGGAAGACCAGGTCATCGTAGAGATCAAATCCGTCGAAGAGATGAAGAAGGTCTTCAGCAAACAACTGCTCTCCTACCTCCGCCTGACTCACAAAAAATTAGGCCTCCTAGTAAACTTCAACACCCCCGACATCCTCAAATCCATCTATCGAATAATCAATTAACCCAATTGCGAGCGCAGCGAGCAACTTTCTGTGCTTTAAAGCGAGCGAAGCGAGCCTGTTTGCAAGCGCAGCGAGCAACTTTCTGTGATTTAAAGCGAGCGCAGCGAGCGCAATTGCAAGCGAAGCGAACAACTTTCTGTGATTTCTGTGATTTCTGTGTGACATTTAAATTCGCCGCAGGCGAAAAAACCATTTTGCCGCAGGCAAACAACCCTAATTCGCCGCAGGCGAAAAAAACCATTTTGCCACAGGCAAACAACCCTAATTCGCCGCAGGCGAACTAAGAAAAAAACACACCCAAATGAACATACTCGTAACCGGCGGAGCCGGTTTCATCGGCTCCCACACCTTAATCGAACTCTACACTGCGGGGCACACCGCCGTGGTCGTAGACAACCTCAGCAACAGCAACCCCGTGGCGCTGAAACGCGTGGCGGAGATCATCGGCGTCCCCGAAATCCCCTTCTATCCGGTGGACATCCGCGACCGCGAAGGGCTGGAACGCGTCTTCGCAGCCCACACCTTCGACGCCTGCATCCATTTCGCCGGACTCAAGGCCGTGGGCGAGAGCGTGGCGAAACCTTGGGAGTACTACGAGAACAATATCGGCGGCACACTCACTTTGGTGGACGTCATGCGGAAGCACCGCTGCAAGAACATCATCTTCAGCTCCAGCGCGACCGTCTACGGCGACCCCGTGGAGATCCCCATCACCGAGAACTGCCCCAAGGGACAGTGCACCAACCCTTACGGCTGGACCAAGAGCATGCTGGAACAGGTGCTGATGGACATCCAGCAGGCCGATCCCGAGTGGAACGTCGTGCTGCTCCGTTACTTCAACCCCGTGGGCGCACACCCGAGCGGCAGGATTGGGGAAAACCCCAACGGCATCCCCAACAACCTGATGCCCTACATCACCCAGGTGGCCGTCGGCAAGCGTCCCGAGCTGGGCGTCTTCGGCAACGACTACCCCACCCCCGACGGCACCGGCGTCCGCGACTACATCCACGTGGTGGACTTGGCCAAAGCCCACGTCGCCGCCCTCCAACGCTTCACCCACCCCCTAACCCATAACCTATCCATCTACAACATCGGTACAGGCCACGGCTACAGCGTCCTCGACATGGTGAACGCCTTCGTCCGCGTGAACGGCATCCCTGTCCCCTACAGCATCAAACCCCGCCGCCCCGGAGACATCGCCACCTGCTACTGCGACCCCGCGAAGGCGAAAGCCGAGTTGGGCTGGGAAGCCCAATACGGCATCGACGACATGGTCCGCGACAGCTGGAACTGGCAACGCCAGAACCCGGAAGGGTATGGGGAGTAGAAACGTTAGTTTCAGGTTGCAGGTTGCAGGTTGCAGGTTTCAGGAATCTTGAATCTACTTAGGTTGCAGGTCCCGGTACTCGGCCGCCGCGTTGAATCCCGGGCAGGCCTTGTTGGGGGTGAAGACATTGTGACCCATGATCAGGGCCTTGGGAAACTGGGAATGGAGCTGCCCGAGCAGATGGCGCATCGCCTGCCGCTGGGCGCGGGTGCGGGTGTCGGCAGGACGGCCCTCCATGTCCAGTCCGCCTTCGTAACAGACACCGACGCTGTGGCGGTTGTGATACCGGCAGTGGGAACCCTCCATGCTCAGGGGACGACCGATTTCAATGGTGCCGTCGCGGCGAATCACAAAGTGGTAGCCGCAACCGTTCTTCCAACCACGGGCCTTGTGCCAGCGGTCGATTTCGCTAACACCGCTCTCCTGATACGGACGCACGGCGCTGCTGTGGATGATAATTAAATTGATGCTTCTCATTTCTTTGATTTTAAAGGGTGACTAATACCTGTCCGACATCTCCAGCCTTACCTGATTCATCCGCTTGGAGACCTTGATACGGGAACCGCCGATCTCCGAAAGACCGAAGATCATCGCCTCCGGATAGGCTCTCCGAAGTTTCACCAGCAAGTTGACAAGCGTCTCCTGCTGTAACGGGAGATAATACTTCTGGGCCCTGGAAACACAGATAGCGATGGAGCCGGCATTGTACTCGTCAGGGTCATCACGCCGGTCGAGGATTTTCACCGGTTCGTGGACAGGGCGCTTCTTCAGCACGAATCCCTGGCTGTTGATTGAAAAGTGATGCTCGGGAAGCTTCCCGCAGTCATCAATAATAAAATATAGTATGGAACGCATAGCTTTGGGGTTTATGGGTTAGACTTTAATGGTCGTGGGGCAAGTCCGCAAGGGAACCTGCGAGAAAGGACTTACATCATCATACAGGCCGCCACTGCCACGGTGGCGCAGCCGGTGGTGACCACCCCGGCGAGAATGAGGCCGATGATGTACGAGACAACTTTCAGGACGATGACCCACCAAGGGTCGTTGGCTTTCACGCCAGCTTCACGAGCCTTTTCAGGATCGGCAATGATTTTTTCAATCTGTTCTTTGTTGAGCTTGACTTTCATAACTGATAAATTTTAAAGGGTTTGAAATTGGGTTTAAGGATTTGTCCTCACAGTTGGGAACACTGAGGTTTCAGGTTTCAGGTTTTGGGTTTCAAGATTCAGGTTTCAGGTGGGGTGTGCCACTTGAAACCTGAAATTTGAAACCGGAAGGACTAATCACCGTCGGCCACCGAACCAGCCGAGGAGCCGGTTCCGGGGTCTGCCGGGGTGCCGCCGGACGCAAGGATCACCACAGAGTCAGAAGCAGTGGCATCCGTGTGGAGCGTGAGGGTCGAGGGCCATTCTCCGGCGAGAAAGACCTCTTGGTAACCGCTCAGGGAAGCAATGCAAATCTTTCGAGGGTTCTCAGTCGCGTAGGCGCGGATGGCCGCCTCCACATCCTCAATGGTGATTTGCTCGCCCGCCACGTAGCGTTCCGCCAAAGGAGTAAGAGCCGCAGTGAGCGCCTTTCCGTTCTTCGAGTAGTAGCGGTTCCGGGGGGTTCCGGTCCCAGTGGGGGTGAAAGTCTTGCGGATGGTGGACAGATGGTACTTCAAGTGCATCTGAACCATCTTGAAGATAGCCTGACGCCTCAAAGCCGCAGGGGTCTTGTAGGCGCTCGCAGGCATGGTGGGTGTCGAACGGGCGTAGGTGACGCCGTTACGGGTGACATAAGTGATACCATCGATGGTACCGTTCGCTTTACGGCCGACGCCGATTTGTTTAATTCTTGCCATAATTTTAAGAATTTAAAGGTTAAAAATTGAGTTTACGCTTTTGTCCTCACAGTTGGGAACACTGAGTTTTCAGGTTTCAGGTTTCAGGTTTCAAATCACTATACACTACTCACTACTAACTACTAACTACTAACTACTAACTACTCACTATTCACCATTCACTACTCACAAAATGTCAAAGAACGTCCGAAACCGTTTCGCAACTGATTTCGACGGCAAAAATACAACCCCGGGAAAGTTGTGAGGTTTTTTGTTGAGTAACACAAACCTAACAAACAATCCACACATTGTGAATCAAGCAATTAGAAAATTAAAAAGATGAACATCGACAAAGATGCCGTTCCTGGCGGCGGCAATATCTTCAACCAGGAGTTCCACATCGGCCATGTGGAGAACCTGAATCCGGCCGCGACGACGGTCGTCAACAACTACTATGGAACCAAAGCGAGGTTCCGGAACGACAGCACCGAGCCGGCCGACAGAGAATCTGTCCGCAAGGAGATTCTCCAGTATGTGGAAACCACGTATCCGTATGTGGACCTTTCCTGGAAGGACAAGTACATGGCGTTGTGGGCCGACATCCTTGACCTTCCGGAAGTAAGCGACGTGGTTTATGACAAGGGACGGCAGGAGGGCACGCGCTTCAACAGGAAGGAAGTGTGCCATATCCTCTGTTATTTGGGCAAACACGCCAATGGAGGGTTAGGGATATTCCAAAAATATGTGGCCTCGTCTATAGCAGCCTGCCTTCGCGATGACAAGCAAAGTGTTATCCGTCCCGAACTCGGGTTCCGCCCCTCCAAGGAGATCCAGCACGCCATCGACAAGCTGATGAATGAAAAGTACCGATAACGAACGACCGGCAACCTGAATCGATACCCCCAGCACCCGCCTTCGCAAGCATATCGCAAGTGTTTCGCAGGTGTTTCGCAAGTCCAGGCAAGCACTTTTGCTTGCCAACCCCTTGCGAAACACTTGCCAACCCTTTGGGAAGCCCTTGGGAATATCGGCTTAGGAGTTGCGGCATTCCTGCCGCAAACAAGGTCGGCAAAAATGCCGACCCTCCTATGGTCGGCAAGAATGCCGACCCTCCTATGGTCGGCAGGAATGCCGAACCTCCTATATGGTCGGCAGGAATGCCGAACCTCCTATATGGTCGGCAGGAATGCCGAACCTCCTATATGGTCGGCAGGAATGCCGAACCTCCTATATGGTCGGCAGGAATGCCGACCCTCCTAAAAATGTAACAATGACCTTTTCTGAACTGAACCGCAAACTGCTCTTCCACGGGCAGCAAGAAGTAACCGACTACCTGAGGAACAGCCCGCTGAACCGTTTCCTCTACAAGAAGTTCCTCGGCATCCTCTCCGCAAGCGGAATCGAGGTGCCGATGGTGACGCTGTTCAACGAGATCTACTACCAGTGCGTCCGCATCAACTACGACGTGGACCCGGGTGTCGACCTGCAGCGCCGCTACTGGGCGGAGGAGGCGACTTGGCTCCACTCCTCCGAAGGGGCGCAGCTGGTGTTCTGCGCAGTGTGGGCCTTGCTCTGCGTCAAACGGGAACACTCCTTCCATGAGGAGTGTTTCCTGAGCGTGCTGGCCCCCTACCTGCGGAACAGCGCGTTCTGCCATTTCGCCGAGGACCTGGCTCAGGAACTGCACGCCTCCTCTATAAGCGTGCCCGACCGTTTCCCCGTGATGACCTGCCCGGTTTCCGAGATTGTCCCCGAATTCTCGCTGACGAAGGAGCAAGACAAGTCCTTCTGGGGATATAACGACCCGAGTCGGGCAATCATTATGGATGCATGGCAGTACACCTGGGCGAACGTGACCTGCAATTACGCCCACTCCGTCATCGAAAAGTACGTGCGGCTCTATCCCGACCAGGACGACCAGCTGAAACTCATCGCCTGCATGAAAGAGCCCCTGTACCCCAAAAAGCATCCGGAGGAGCTGTGTTTCCTGAAGGAATTGAGCCAACGGATCACCACCGGCAGCTTCGATCCGGAAGACCACCCGTTGCTTCCGCCGACACCCTCGCCGGAGACGGACGAGGAGGAGGCCGACGAACGGCTTTTCTGTCTGTTGCTGGAGGGCACGGAGGAGAGCCGGAACCTGGATTTGGCCAAGCGATACCGGGAGGAACGCGACGCACTCAAGTCGCAGTTGGAAGAGATGCAGAAAAGCCACGCCCTGGAGCTGGCGCGGCTGGAGGCCGAATACAAAGCCGTGACAGAGGATCTGCTGAAAGAGAACGGCAAGCTCATCCACTGGCCCTCGAAGAAGAAACCCAAGCCGTTGCCCCAAGCCAACACAGGTTCGAACATGCTGGTGTTCAGCATCAACGACGTAGTTGCCCATGTCAAGGAACGGTTCAGCAAGTCCGCAGGCGAGGAAATAAGCACCATGCTCTACCGCTTCGCGTTGGAGTACGGCGTCCTCACCGAGGAGACCTTCAAGCTAATCGACAGCATCATGCCCGCCATCCAGAAGCGCGACCTCCCGCAACAAACCTTCGAGTTCGCCAACGTGTCGCAGTTCAACAACAACCCCGGAACGGTGGTGAATGGCAGTTAAGCAAAACATGCGGCAATAAATTTATTCCCTCAAATGAGAATTAAAAGCAATGGCAATGACCCAATTATCAGCTAAAGACCAGATGGCGCAGATGGCGGACATGGCGTCATCCGACGAGCACTGGGATCTGGGGCACGGCTGGGATAATCCTCGATTATACTTGAAAAAACACTTATTGCAAAAAACAAACACGCGAAATTTGGATAATTGAAACAAAGAAACTTTGTTCATAAATGAAAACTAATTTAATACAACAGCTTGGTTTCGACGGCTATTTGATCAGCACCGCCGATGTTCCTTCCCGGTATCCCGACTATGCGGATATCACGAAGGTAGGGGCTGACTGTGTGTATTTTAGTTCTGGGAAACCGGCCGTTCTTTTCTTGAATGTTCCCGCCTTTGACCAAGAATCACTGATGAAAATTGCCAAGGTGCAACACAACGCTTGGAACTATCAGCGTGTCTTGCTCCTTTATGTCACTTCTGATACCGAAATCAGAATCTACAACTGTTTCGAAAAGCCTATCAATCCTAATTCTGACAAGGAAGAAGATAAACAACTCAAACCTATACAGTTAAGCCGTTATTCCATTGGGGAGGATTTGAGAATGTTGGAACTGTTGTTCAGCCGCATCAACGTGGATAGCGGAACCATTTGGACAACCGATTCTGATGTCAAGAAAAAGATTCAGCGCAACACACGGGTGGATGCTTATCTGATACGCAGTATGAGCGAAGCGGCCAAAAAACTGAAAGAGAAGGGGTTGTCGCAAGCTGTAATACATTCTTTACTGATTCGCTCGCTCTTTATCCTATTTTTGGAAGACAAGGGTGCCTCAAGGGACGCTGGATTGTATGAGTCTATCAAGTCAGATGCGACGGAGTATTTTGACTTACTGAAAGACAAAGCAGCCACGTACCGCTTGTTTAAACGGATTCAAGAGCAGTTTAACGGCAACATCACTTCAATGATTGAGAATGAGGATAGTTTTGTGAATGAGGAGCATCTGGAAATCATCAGGGATTGTTTCCTCGATGGCGATTTCTCACATCAACCTTTGCTTTTCGAAAGAGTTCACCTCTTCAACTTTAAGATTATTCATTTAGGCCTGATCAGTGAAATATATGAGCATTTCTTAAATGAATATCGTTACGAAAAAGGGCAGTTTTACACCCCTTTTGCTTTGGCTGACATGGTGCTTTCTGAAGTTTTACCGACTTCAAAGGGTGACAGTGACTATCCATTGCTGGATATGGCTTGCGGCTCGGGCATATTCTTAGTTGAGGGGTATAGGCGTTTAATTGCCAGATGGAAGAGAGCCCATGAAGGGCAGATCATATCGTTTGACACATTAGTTTCGTTATTGCAAAACAATGTTTTCGGAATCGATGTTGACGGAACCGCTATTCGGGTCACTGCTTTCAGCCTCTATTTGACGCTTATCGACCAATTGGATCCCAAAACCTTGTGGAATAGCGGAAACCACAAGTTGCCCTATTTGATTTATGATCCCGATGACGTAACTCTTAAGGGGAAGCAGGGTAGGAATTTATGGCGCAGAAACACCATTTCAGAAGTTGATGTTGACAGTTTCCCAACGGTGAGGTTGGTGGTGGGTAATCCCCCATACGGCACCAAATCGCTTTCTCCAGAGATCAAGCAGTATTGTCAGCGCGAAAATTTTGCCAGTGAATATGTGCTTCCCTTCATGCATAAAGCCACCAAGTTTTGTCCTGATGGGGAAATAGCCTTGGTGTTCACTTCTAAAGTTTTGTTCAATACAGGTGGCGGTTATGCCAGATTCCGTAAATGGTTCTTCAAGGAAAACACGGTTCGCCGAATGGACAATCTTTCCATATTCCGAAAAGCTCCCAAGTCTTACGGAGGTAGTTTGTTCACCGGTGCAACATGCCCTGTATGTGTTGCCTACTACACAGCAAAGCCTGCCAACCCCGACTCTACCCTTTGCTATTACTCGCCAAAGACTTTTGTGAAATCGAATATGATTGACGGTTTGGTGATTGACGACAGCGATGTGAAGTTATTGCCGATGACGGAATGCCAAAAACCGCAATCTATGATTTGGAAAGTGGCTTCGTGGGGCAATTACTATGGATACCAACTGATACAAAGAGTTTCAAGAACCAGCTTAGAACAATATTTCAACGAAAACAACTGGATATATGGTCGTGGGCTGAATGCCGACTCCAAGCGTCAGGATTTTATTCCCAGCCCTATTATAGGAACGGCTCATATTGCCCGTTATCACACTGACCTTTCCGTTGCCAAGGTGAATGATTCGAAAAAATACAGAAGCATTCCCGAACAATTATTTGAACCTTCAATTGTGGTATTCAAGCAGGGGCAGCACAATGGCGAAATTGCCTGTTCTCTCTTTAAGGAGAAAGCATTCTTCACTACAACCGCCAACGCCTTGAACTGCGACAGAGAGGAGGACAAGAAGATTCTTGTTTCTTATTTGAACTCAAGATTGGCGAAATACCTCTTGTTTCTAACCACTTCTTCGTGGGGCGTTGAACGCGAGCAAATTTATCTTAACGAATTGCTCAGACTGCCCTCTCCCTTTGAGGGACTCACCGCCAAATCGAGGAAGAAAATCGTGGAGTGTTTTGACCAAATTTATGCTATTTCAGGTGATGCTTTACCAGACCGCAACGAGCTCCAACGTCTCGAAGATTCTATTGAGGGAGAATTGGAAAAGGCTTTCAAACTCTCAGAAAAGGATGTTGTTTATGTGAACGACACTTTGGAATTCAACTTCGGCATTTTCCAAAAAGGGAAAAAGGCAAAAGGGTATCACAGGGTGTTGGTGAGTGAATCAAAGCAATATGCCGAAACGTTGCTGAAGTCCTTGTCGAAACTATTGGAAGGAACTACACTTGTTCCTATGGTAACGGTTTTCGAAAGCAAACATTTCGCCCCGTTGCAATTGGTGGTTTTGGAGTTGAAGGCTGATAAAATGAAGGTTCAGCAAGGTGGGGTGGCCGAATATGAGGAATCATTACGGCATATTGATGCCTATCTATGGCAACGCCAATCAGAGAGTGTTTACAGTCGGAAAACACTAACCTACTATAACGGGACTCGGGTGTGTTTGATTAAACCCAACCAAAAGCGTTTTTGGTCGCGTATGCAGGCCTACGACGATGCCGCTTCTATTGTGAACGATATAATGAGTATGTAGCGTATGAGTGCGGTAGGAACTCTTGATGCTTCTGTTGCCATCGAAGTAAAGGCTCTTTTCGAGCAACGATGTGTGGCGTTGTTGCAATGGGCCACTCATACTCTGAAGTCAAGTAAGTCAATAACAGTGGATTGGGGCGAAGAGAATATTACAGCGAATATATTTGTGCTGATCCACAACAGCCAGCAGGCGATCGACTATGATATTCACCCCGAGTGCGAACATCCTTTTTTCAGCCAAGATACCCTTGACAATAAAATGGAGGCGAAAGCGGCTAAAAGAATTGATTTGGTGTTTCAACACAATTGGAGTGGTCGAAGATTCTCCTTTTACGTGGAGGCGAAGAATCTCATTGAAAGTGATGTTCTAAAATCAGGACGAAAGAGGAAAACGAAAGCATCAACTTTACTAAATAGGTATATCAGTACGGGTATTGACCATTATAAAAGCGCTTACTATCCCCACGGTTGCATGTTGGGTTATGTGCTAAATGGAACTATTGCAGGAGTGGTGACTGCTCTTAATGCTATATTGAAGAATAACGGCAGGTCGGACGAAGCGTTAGGTAACCCCACGGGCACACTACCATGGATGTGTTATCAATCGAATCATGACAATCTCCAGATAAATCATTATATGTTCGATTTTAATTAGGGACTGTCGTAAATTATCAAAATAAGCATAGTAAACTGACACCCCGCGCGTTGTGATTCGAATGGCGGAGAGGCAGTTCGAAGGGCCTTGCGGCCGTTTCAAGTTTCAAGTTTCAAGTGTGGACGACCTGAAACCACTTGAAACCTGAAACCTGAAACCATCTGAAACCTGAAACCTGAAACCACCTGAAACCTGAAACCTGAAACCACCTGAAACCTGAAACCTGAAACCACCTGAAACCTGAAACCTGAAACCACCTGAAACCTGAAACCTGAAACCACCTGAAACCTGAAACCTGAAACTACTAAAGCTTTCAATAAACAATTAACTATAAACAATAAACATTATAACCACAATGATCAACGTTGGAATTATCGGCTGCGGCTTTGTAGGCGGAGCCCTCAAAGATTGGCTGGAACACAACAATCCTGAATGCAAACTTTTCATCAGCGACCCTCCCAAGGGCTATAACGACGATCTGAGCACGATAGACATCGCCTTCCTGCAAATCCACGTCCCCACCGAGGACGACGGCACGCAAGATCTGACCCTCATGAAGGAGCTCATCCGCAAACTGCCCGACGTGCCCGTGTTCGTGCGCACCACCATCCTGCCGGGATCCAGCGAAAGGCTCTCCCGCGAGACCGGGCACAAGGTCCACTATATGCCCGAGTTCCTCACCGAACGCACGCATATCGAGGATTTCAAGAAGCAGACCATGGTGTTCACCGGCGCCCACGAGTTGCTCACCAAGATTTTCGTCGGCAAGAAGTTCACCGTCATGTCCCCGTTGGAAGCCGAGCTCACCAAGTATATGCACAATGTGTTCGGAGCCTACAAGGTCACCTACTTCAACGCCTGCCGCGAATACTGCGAGCAGATGGGGGCCGACTGGCGCAAGGTCCATACCGGCATCCTCCTTTCGGGCTACATCAACGACACCCACACCTACGTCCCCGGTCCCGACGGCAAGTTCGGCTATGGCGGCAAGTGTTTTCCCAAGGATGTCAATGCCTTTGCCAAGATGACAGAGGGGACACCTCTTGGGACACTTTTGGAGCACCTACATGAGCTCAACGTGCATTTCCGTGGAGTGGAAGAGCATATTTGATTCAGGTTTCAAGTTTCATAGGCCTTGCGGCCGTTTCAAGTTTCAAGTTTCAAGTTTCAAGTGTGGACGAGCTGAAACCACTTGAAACCTGAAACCTGAAACCTGAAACCACTTGAAACCTGAAACCTGAAACCACTTGAAACCTGAAACCTGAAACCCGCCCCAACAGCCCCATACAAGCGCAACGAATTGGAGCGCAGTGTGGGGTGAAGGCCACCAAACCTAATCGGCCGCAGGCCAAACACCCAACCCCCTCTCCTCGTGACAAAAAAAAACAACATATTGAATAAAATATTTTGTACCTTTGCCACGCAGGAATCGCCTTCCGTTCCCTGCAAGGAGCAAGGTGACGCCGCTGGGTCAGCAGGCAACTCCGGGCTTCGGGCAACATTCCCCGGAGCCCCCTTCCACTGTCACTTCTTGCGTACGCAAGGAGGAATATCCGGTTTTGTCGATTAACCCCGTCCACTCGCGCAAGCGCCATTAGCCGCAGGCTAATCTTTCTGTGATTTCCGTGATTTCTGTGTGACATAAAACCAAAGCTCGCGCAGCGAGCAAACGAGAACTCGCGCAGCGAGCCAAATTTTCGTCCTTTTCGTTCCTTCCGCGTCTTTTCGCAGGCCACCCCATCCATTGGCCGCAGGCCAAACACCCAACCCCCTCTCCGCGTGAAAAAATTGTATATCTTTGCCATCCATAAAAGTAATAATCATGAAAGAGGCAAAACTTTTCAAACAGAACATCGCAATCCAGGCCATCTTGTACATTCTCAAGCAGATGGGTGGGATATGCGACATACATAAGTGCCACAAAATCCTCTATTTCGCCGACAACGAGCACTTGTCGAAATACGGCCGCTCCATCACAGGGGATGCTTACGTGCGGATGGATTTTGGCCCCGTCCCCACATGCATCTATGACCTGTTTAAGGCTGTCCGCGGCGACAGCTACTTCGCTTCACAGGTCGAAGATGTCCGCAGGGACTGTTTCCATTTTGTCAACAACAAGGACATCGAGGCAGTCGCCTCGCCCGATATGTCATACCTCTCCGAAAGCGACGTGGAGGTGTTAGACAAATACATCGGCCTGCTGAAAGACAAAGGATTTGGTGAGATTTCCGATGCATCGCACGGCTACGCATGGTCGCACACTGCCCAAAACGGTGTCATCAGCGTCCGCGACCGCTTGACTGAAATGGGTGACACGGACGACTACATCAACTATATAGAAGAACAAATGCGTGCAGAGGAGGCCGTGTTGTAATGGACATCCCGGTTTCCCTTATCGAAGGCAGTGTCGGCCGTGGTGATATTCTACTGTCCGAATTCGACGGCATAGACCATCGTAAATTCTTTGTGATTATGGGTGTAAGTGAGGATAAGGTCTGTGGCTTTTTCTTCACCAACTCCAACATCCATCCGGCGATCTTCAACAAGCAGGAGCAGCTTGACCTCCAGTATCCGATGTTGCACCGTGACTATGAGTTCCTGAAGTATGACTCGTTTCTATGTGCATCGACCGTGATTGAACGTCGTCTCACTGACATTTCCGAAGGAATCAAGGATGGAACCACCACCATTATTGGCAAGATGAAAGAAAATCACGTGTCTGACGTCCTCGAAATGGTTCGCACTTCCAGAATCATCAGTGACCGTCACAAACAAATGTACTTCTACAGACAGGCAAACGCCGCCCCGTTAGCCGCAGGCTAATCTTTCTGTGATTTCCGTGATTTGGCTTCGCCTCCCTCCTCCTTGCTCGGGAGAGTTCAAGCCTCTGGCTTGCCCCTCCACTCGCTCGTTCGTCGGTCCTGTGTGACATAAAGCCAAAGCTCGCGCAGCGAGCAAACGAGAACTCGCACAGCGAGCCAATTTTCGTCTTTTTCGCCCCTTCCGCGTCTTTTCGCAATCCAAAATCGATTATATTGCGAAAACAATGCGGAAAAAGCGAAAACAATGCGAAAATATTCTCTCAGATTTTCAAAATAGATTTTCTCAGATTTCTGGCCGTAGGCCACATCTCAAATCCGGCCGCAGGCCAACAACCTCATCAATCGGCCGCAGCCAAACATCCCAATACCCGAAACAAACCCTCATACTATGAACATATCAGTAGCAGGAACCGGCTACGTCGGCATGTATCATCTCGAATTAATGCCTCCTGTTGAGAAGTCTCCTCTATTTAATCCTAAAATTTATAAAGAAAGAAATCCTGTATACAACTTGAAAAAATTGGGTAACATATCTCAGAATAAAGTGTAGAAAGTAATCTAATCCAAGTGTAGTATGACTCCCAAATATTATCATATAAGTACTCTTCAGAGCAACAGAGCCGAACTTGAGAAAGTGGTTGGATATTTGACGATCAGCAAATTAACTACGGCAGAGATGAGTAATTTGTTGGCTACATTGACAAGTTTTCTCAATGATTTAAGAAACGATCTTCACGTGATTATTGAAGACTATTATGTGGACAGTGTATATCGAGATAGCTATTATGATTACTATTCAACAAAACATAGTTCATACGGTAAGTTTTGTTTGAGAATGTCCTTTTTCAAACCTGCTTTTAACAAGATTGTTGATTTTGCCGACGAGAGTAATATCAAAGAGAATTACCTGGGATTTCTAGTCATTCGTCCTCTTATCAAGTGTATTGGTCGAAATGTTATTCCCCCAGAGGCAAAAATAAGCAGCAAGAATAATATCCGAATTTGTAGGGTTAAGGTAGATACATCTTGTCTTGGTGTTAAATTGAAGGCAGAAGGTTTTCCCCATGCTTCTCAGGACAATGAGACGATGACATGCGCCCAGACAACGATATGGTCGTTGCTTGAATATTATGGTAATAAGTATTCCTATTATCGTCCTACACTACCAACAGAAATTGAAGAGATATTAGAGCCGTTTTCCTACGAGCGTCAATTGCCATCAAAAGGATTGACATATAATCAAATATCCGTTGCCTTGCGTAATTTCGGTTTTGGTCCGAGAATTTACCAATCTGGTAACACTCCGGAAAGTGTAGCTCGTTTCCGCATGTTGTTGGCATGTTATATTGAGAGTGGTATTCCTTTAGCTGTTGCTCTTACGAATGGTAAAATCGGTCATGCTGTTGTGTGTATAGGAACGGAGAATATAAATGCCGGAGACGTAATAAATCATCCTGTACAATTGGGCACTAAGAGATTGTTTTCTTGGAATGATACTGTCGCAAGTGCGAATTTTGTGTTTAATGATGATAATTGGCCATGTTATCAAGTCGCTACTTTATCTCAACCTGTTCAGAACTACATTGCGGCTGGTTCAAATAAATGGAACGGTGTCCAGGTGAGTCAGTTTATTGCGCCACTTTACCATAAAGTTTATATGGAGGCCGACACTGCTATTGCATTATCTGAACAGATTGTTAGGTCGGTTATCCCAGGAGGAGATGGGAAAGTGATGAGGACATTGCTTACGTCTAGTAGATCATTTAGGGAGCATATTACTCGGATGACCTCTCTCTCCAATGAACAGCGTTTGGGTTTGCTTGGAATACCCATGCCTAAATTTGTCTGGGTCACGGAATTAAGTACTCCAGATGAGTTTTTCAACGGAAAATCAAGTACTTTGTTGCTCTTGGATGCGACGGGTTCCAAAATGGCAAACCTTTCAAGGAATATTATACTACTACTGTCAGATGGGTTGATTTATCGTTACGATGAGTCTCATAAGGCAATCATAGGTAAACCCATTCGTTTCCCGATCCCATTCGAGGCATTCCCTGGAAATATCAAATAATAAAAACAATAAACAATGAATGAATATCCATCTATTAATGATTTTATCACAGAAGGGGATACTATAACTTTGGATAAAGATGCTGAACTAGAAATCATTCAGTATATGGAAGAGTATGCCCAATCCGTAGAGAGCAATGAAACGGAAGCCTTTGCCCGTGCTTCTACAATTGTTCTCAATTGTTAGGGTATAAGAGTGTTTTATGTTGATAAAATTGACACGAAGATTACGGCCGAAATCAGCAAATCACATTCGCCGTCGAGGGAGATGCTTTTCGCTTTGCGGTCGTGTTTCTTGATCCTGATTCTCTTGAGGTCTCAGTTAATCTATTTGTTGACATCGAAGTGCCAAGCAAAAGCTCGCACAGCGAGCCAATTTTCGTCTTTTTCGCCCCTTCCGCGTCTTTTCGCAATCCAAAATCGATTATATTGCCAAAACAATGCGGAAAAAGCGAAAACAATGCGAAAATATTCTCTCAGATTTTCAAAATAGATTTTCTCAGATTTCTGGCCGTAGGCCACCTAACATAGGGACTGTCGTAAATTATCAAAACTTACACCTATGCTTATTCTGGAGAAGAAATATAACGACTATATGTCGTATGAGTACGAGCCTGTGGACGAGTCGAAGATGCCTTACTTAGTTGACATCCGAGCCATCAAGGCCTACGCCGACAGCAAGGGGGTGGATATTGTTGAACTTTCCGACGAGGAAAAGCAACGGTTCATGATTCCCAACCCAAACTATCGTAAGAAGCGTCGCCACAGTGTCGCCGCCATGTTGTAAGGGAATAAAAGCGGCTTTAGCTACCCTCTGCGGGCTTGGTTGAGAGTTGTTTTAAATTGTCAGTCTTACTGCATGACAGAACTTGTTGACATCTGATCATCAATGGATTAGAAACAGATAGGAACGCAGGTGTCGGTATCCCGTAATCGTTTTGGTCCTTGAGAAGGAATTCGGTGGCGATGTCCAAACCGTAGCGGGAGATGCTTTCACCTTTTATGCTCTGTTTCTATATTTTCCTAACGACTCAATTGATCTATTTACTGACATCGAGGTGCCACCTGACGCTCGCGTAGCGAGCAAATTTCTGTGATTTCCGTGATTTCTGTGTGACATAAAAACCCAAGCTCGCGCAGCGAGCCCCACGCCTACTCGCGCAGCGAGTCAAATTTTCGTCCTTTTCGTTCCTTTCGCGTCTTTTCGCAATCCAAAATCGATTTTATTGCGGAAACAATGCGGAAAAAGCGAAAACAATGCGAAAATATTCTCTCAGATTTTCAAAATAGATTTTCTCAGATTTCTGGCCGCAGGCCACATCCCAAATCCGGCCGCAGGCCACCCCTCAAATCGGCGTAATTGAAAAAAACACTATCTTTGCAAATTGAAATATTAAAGCCAACGATTATGGCAAAACCTATTGAACCGACACCGGTGTTGAAGGGCGACGACGCATACGAGTTCGTGGCTGAGATGGAGAAGCACGAGAAGGCTTCCGAAGAGGAAAAGGATCGTGTGGCCAAAGGTGCATCATTTATCCAGTCGCTACTTACTTTTACGTTCTAAACGCAATTAGTTGATACTTTTTGAAACAATGGAAGTAACAGAAAAATTGAAGCGCGAAGTGTGGGAGAAAGCCCAGTCGGTGAAAGGGCTTAATCCCGATATGTACCGCAAAGACCCTTGCGGGGCTTGGATTGTATGGGATAAGTATGGCGTTCAGGACAGCATCTATGGCTGGGAGATAGACCATATATATCCTCAATCAAAGCTTCAAGAGCGTGGTTTCAGTGTGGAGCAGATTGACGACCTCCGCAACCTGCGCCCAATGCAGCACAGCAACAATGAGAGCAAGGGCGATGACTACCCCTCATATATGTACGCTGTCACTTCCGAAGGCAAAAAGAATAAATACTACGACGGTCCTTTGACGGTGAACGAGGCAACCCGTAACGTGCTGGCCCAGTTGTACAATCTTTAATCAAGGACGATATGCTGACAAGAATCAAGATAAAGAGCCTCTTCAATGTCTATGACTACGACATTGACTTGACTAACAGTGACAAGACGACGGTGAAGTTCCTTACCGCCCCTAACGGCTTTGGAAAGACAACACTTTTGGACTTCATTAATTCGGCGATGCATCAGTCCTACGACAAGATGTTCCTGACCCCGTTCCAGCGGTTTGAATTGTTCTACGAGGAAGCGGGCTCAGAAACCATATATAAATATTTGGTCGCACGCGAAGACGAGAAGTCTGTCGCAAAAGATACCGACTTGGTGCAGACACTCAGCAAGACGCTCAACATCAAGTTACAGCGTATCAACGGTGATGAAGAGATGCTCATCGAGCAGTTCTCCGTAAAGCAGATGCTCAATGGTGCGTGCACCACGGAAGGCAGCACAGATAATACCCAGATGTTCTTTGTTTCGCGTACTTGTTTCTATCTTACCGATAAACGCACGCTTATGCAAAAGAAGGACGATATTAGGGTAGAAGATGAAACATTGGAGATAGACAAGCGCTTCGGTTTCCGCTTTGTTTCCAACGACGAACTCCATACGATTCTTACTCTTGACCAGCTATCCTCTGGCGAGAAACAGATGATCATTCAGGTCTATGAACTGCTGTTCCGCGCACAGTCTGGCACATTGGTTATGATTGACGAGCCTGAACTTTCGTTGCAGATGATGTGGCAGATGAACTACTTGAAGAATCTGACGGAGATCGCGAGTCTTCGTGGTTTTCAATGTGTAGTGGCCACTCATTCTCCGCAAATCTTCAACAGCCTGTGGTCAAAGAGCGTCGATTTGTTCACCTTGTCAAGTCAGGAATAATATGTTACAGTCTCTTCAGAATACGGTTAGCGAACCTTCTGGCACCAAGTCTGCCATACGTCAGGCCTTGATGTCGCCTGCCGGATTGCGAGTGGTTTGGGTGGTGGTCGAAGCAGAGGAGGATGTTGCTGTATACGAGAAGTTCATGCAGCCAGACTCCACGGTGGTGAAGACTTTCGAGGGTGAAACGGGCCGTATGAGCTATGCCAATGTGGAGCTTATTGTGAGCGAGATAAAGCAGGAAGAGCCAAGGGCTCATATCATGGGCATACGCGATGCCGATTATACCCGTTATGAAGACGGTTATGAGGCTCCTGCGAACATCTTTTTGACCGACCGCCGTGATCTGGAGATGATGTTGCTGGAAGCCGAGTCAGTCAAACAGTCATTGCGTACATGGGCACCCGCATACGATGAAGCATTTACCAAGTGCATACCAGTGTGTCGTCACTTTGGCTACCTTCGTATATATAATGAGGTGGCAGATCTCTCCGTGAATTTCCATGATAATCTGCGTCCTAATAAATACTGGGATTTCAAGCAGCAAGCAGTTAAGGTCAGTTGGGCGCAGGACAGCACAGACAAGTTTGTGGAGCTCTCTGCAGGTCGCTGTACAGCTCAGGATGTGAAGGCTTTTATTACCACCCACAAGTTGAAGGACGAGAACCTGTACGATATCTGCCGTGGTCACGACTTGCTTAAGCTCCTGTCGCTGACTTTGGTCGATGTGCAGACCTACTCTGTTGATGCTCTCATGGCCAAAATGACCGAGGCCTACAGCATGGATGACTTCAAAACGACTAAGCTTTACTCAAGCATAAAGACATGGCAAACCACGGAAGGCACCCCAGTCATCAGATATGTGTTTTGAATGGAGAGATGCTGAATTGGCGAGAAGAGAAATAGTGAGCTATGCTTCCCTCCTTCGCACCTCAGCCACTCGAGCGAACTTGATGGCGTTTGGTTTGGCGTAGTTTTCCTCATCAAGATACTAATATTCGTGCCATCTGTACTATCTGTGTGGCAATGTCCAAATCGTCGCGGAAGCAGCTCTTCTCTTTGTCGCCGCGTTTTTTGACCTTGTTTTACCAGATGTTACATTGGACGTACTCACCAACGTTGTAGTGTTATGCTAGAACTCGCGCAGCGAGCCAAATTTTCGTCCTTTTCGTTCCTTCCGCGTCTTTTCGCAATCCAAAAATCGATTATATTGCGAAAACAATGCGAAAACAACGAAAACATCGCGAAAACGCCACTAAACTATAACTATTCTCTCAGATTTTCAAAATAGATTTTCCCAGATTTCTGGCCGCAGGCCACCCCAAAACCAAAAAATGATGACGGATTTGATGGATATCTATCATGGTTCCGACCATATTATAGAGCAGCCGGTCCAAGGAGAAGGCAAAGTCCACAACGACTATGGGCGCGGTTTTTATTGCACCGAGCATGTGGAACTCGCCAAGGAATGGGCTTGCTCGGCTGACAGTGACGGGTATGCAAATCACTATCGGCTTGACCGCAGCGGGCTTAGCGTCTTGAACCTTAACGGGCCGGAGTACAACATACTGAATTGGCTGGCCATCTTGCTCGAGAACCGCAAGTTCAATGTGGCCGACGGTCTGCCAATGCGGGCAAAGACCTATTTGCTGGAGAATTTCAGGGTTGACTATAAAAAATATGACATTATCGTCGGCTACCGTGCCAACGACTCCTATTTCTCCTATGCTGGTGACTTTGTGAACGGTACACTCTCGCTGTCTGACCTGTCAGAAGCCATGCGGCTGGGCAGATTGGGCGAGCAGGTGGTTCTCAAGTCAAAGAAGGCCTTCGAAGCGCTCACTTTCGTGGAGGCAGTCAAAGCCCCCCGCCAGGAGTATTTCGCCAAGTACAAGTTGCGCGACGAAGAAGCCCGTGCCAAGTACCGCCAGATTGCTTCCAAACCCGTGGCTGAGAACGGAATATATGTGTTAGACATTATCAGAAACAATTGGGAAAATGGCCAGAGCCTATAAGAAAACCTATCTCAACGGAGCCATGCGCAACCTTGCGGTGATGATGGATTGTGGCGTGCGCAAATACGGTTACCCCATTGAGGAGTTCTACGACAAGTTTCTCTCTTGCGAAGTGTCGCGTCAGTTTGCTGCCGGCAATCCACGCTATCTCGTGGGTATGTCAGGGGCTGAGCTGGCAGACAGTGTGGTGGAGGCTTCCGGTGGAGCTATCCTGAAGGAGAATGACGGCACTTATACGGTAGGCCCTGAGTATTGGGCTGGTTGGGTGTTGGCGTACTATCAGTGGCTTTCGCGTCGCAGCTTTGCCTTCCTGCGTAGAAAAGGGCTTGGCATCAACGAGGTGATTGCCATGTACCACCCCCTCCACGAGGCCGACCTCTCGAAGTTCGCCGACGTCGCCGATGACATCATCGAAAGACAAACGTAAAGGTCTCCTCACAGCAAAGCGATTAGATTGCGAAAACAATGCGAAAACAACGAAAACACCGTGAAAACACCACTAAACTATAACTATTTTCACAGATTTTCCACCCAGATTTTCCCGGATTTCTGGCCGCAGGCCGCAAAGAATTGCAGAGTTTTTTTGCCTGCGGCAAAATAGGATTGTCACGCAGAAATCGCAGAAGACACAGAAATCCCCGCAAGGATGACCGTGTAACCGCGCAATCGCCTAATCGACAAGGTTACAAAGAAAGAATCAAACGACAAACTCTAAGTATCAGTATATGAAACGTATCAGAATCTTCATCAGCAGTGTACAGAACGAATTTGCTGAGGAACGTGCTATGCTGGGGCAGTACATCCGCACTGATGCGTTGCTGGGTAAGTTCTTCGAGACGTTTCTCTTTGAGGATGTGCCGGCAGCTGAAGCTTCGCCGCGGCAGGTTTACCTCAACGAGGTGGAAATGTCCGATATCTACCTTGGTCTCTATGGCAACAAATACGGCTACGAGGATGCCGAGGGCGTTTCGCCCACCGAGCGCGAATACGACCGAGCTGCCGAGCTTCACAAACCCCGTCTCATCTTCATCAAAAGCCTCGATGAAAATCTGCGTCATCCCAAGGAAGAATCGCTGATAAAGAAGGTGGAACGCGATATCGTGCGCAAGACATTTGTTGACATTGAAGGTCTCCGCACCTCTGTCTATGCCTCGCTCGTGCGCTATCTGGAGGAGAAAGAATACATCCGTTGGCAGCCGTTCCTACCGAGTACGAGTTGCCTTACGAGGCCGTGAAAGAGGCCATAGTGAATGCTGTGTGCCACCGCGACTACACCAGCAACGGCAGTGTGCAGGTGATGCTGTTCCGCAATCGTCTGGAGGTCTGGAATCCCGGCCAGTTGCCCTACGGCCTCACAGTTAAGAAGCTCTTTGAACCGCATAAGTCACTGCCCGCCAATCCGCTCCTGGCTGACCCCATGTTCTGGATCGGATACGTTGAGAAAGTGGGTACCGGCACTGAAGATATAGTAAACCTCTGCAAGGATAAGGGTTTGCAGTCACCTGAGTATCATCAGGAAGAGGATTTCCGCGTGGTCATTTGGAGAAAGAAGAAAGAGAATGATCCAGAACTGATCCAGAGTGATCCAGAACTGATCCAGGGCAATACAGAACTGACTCAAGCAGTTTACGATCTGATTTGTGCAAATCATTCAATATCCAGAGCTGAGTTGGCAAAGACACTCAAAACCAGTGAGCGTCAGGTCAGAAAAGCCATAGATGTTTTGCGGGACAAGAAGATAAGACGCAAGGGTGGTGACGCTGGTGAGTGGGAGATTATTGGATAATTCCGCGTCTTTTCGCAATCCCAAAATCGATTATTTTGCGAAAACAATGCGAAAACAACGAAAACACCGCGAAAACACCACTAACTATAACTATTTTCTCAGATTTTCCACCCAGATTTTCCCGGATTTCTGGCCGCAGGCCACCCCATCCATCGGCCGCAGGCCAAACACCCAACCCCCTCTCCGCGTGACAAAAAAAAACTGACATATTGAACAGAATAATTTGTATCTTTGCCGCGCAGGGATCGCTTACCGTTTCCTGCAAGGAGCAAGGTGACGCCGCTGGGTCAGCTGGCAGCCCCGGGCTTCGGAGAACATCTCACGGAGCCCCCTTCAATTGTCACTTCTTGCGTACGCAAGGAGGAATATCCGGTTTTGTCGATTAACCTCGTCCACTCGCGCAAGCGCCATTAGCCGCAGGCTAATCTTTCTGTGATTTCCGTGATTTCTGTGTGACATAAAACCAAAGCTCGCGCAGCGAGCAAACGAGAACTCGCGCAGCGAGCCCCCCGCCTACTCGCGCAGCGAGCCAATTTTCGTCTTTTTCGTCCCTTCCGCGT